>Ga0169931_10004764_pt1 | contig 21003 bp, 18 predicted proteins | sample Kivu_15m_20L_FD_129675 | JGI IMG/M metagenome (GOLD analysis project Ga0169931, IMG submission 129675) | Freshwater microbial communities from Lake Kivu, Western Province, Rwanda to study Microbial Dark Matter (Phase II) - Kivu_15m_20L... | ecosystem: Environmental > Aquatic > Freshwater > Lake... | reverse complement strand
TTCCTACCCTCGCAAAAGCCGCCGTCGCTGCCGGGTGCAATGCTCTCTTCATCGAAGCGCACCCCAATCCCGCCTTAGCCAAAAGCGACGCGAGTTCCGTTTACCCGTTCGACGCTTTGAAACCTCTTTTGCGCCAAATCGGAAAAATCTACGAGGCGGTATGCACCGAGCCGTGTTCGGCTTTGCGGCCCTAGCCACCCTCGCTGCAGTCTACTGGAAGCACCTCCGGATCGGACAGCAAGATCTCCCCGCTTATCGCAAATTCGTCCAGGAAAGCGCGGATCTCAAGGCCTATAACGCTCTCGAAGAAGCGCCCATCGAGCAGCTGCGGAAAGGCGTGAGGAAAGACATTTGGACGATCCGCGAAGGACGGCGGCATAGCCGCATTATCAGCGCCCGCTCGGAATTGACTCTGACCCAAAAAAAAGAAAAAGCCGAAGCGGTCGAACATCTCCAAGAAATCGAAGGGTGGTTCGGCCCGGGATATGAAATCCGTCATCTGACCGCCGCCTCGGGACGCTGGGATTTTCCCGCCTGCCGCATGACCGCTTTCGATCTCGCGCTGGATCTCGAACAGGCGCGCTGCATTGCCAAAGAAGCCCGCGTCTCGAAAAACACGATCGATCTTCTCGGCTCTTTCCATATCGATCATCCTGCGGGGCGCCTGCTTGGCGAAGGAGGGACGATCGTCGAACAAAACGGGAAAAGAACGGTCCGCCTCGAAGACGGGGTCCTGTTTGAAGCGGCCCATGCTCCCTTCGCTATCACCTCGATGCGCGCCGAAACCGAACTCCCCTTGGACACTTTTGCCGCTTTTGGAGCTCAAGAAATCCGCTTCTTTGACGGCGTCGAGATCAAAACCGCCTCCGGCATCCGCGCCTATGGAGATACCGCTTGCGTCTCGAAAGAATCGCTCCGCCTCCTTCCCGATCCGGGATCCCTCTGCGCATTAACGCAAGGAGCCGACCGGATCGATGCGTTGGAATTTTTCTTTGATGCAAAGGCTCACGAACTCCTCTGCCTTGCCCCTTCGGGCCGGCTGGAGGCGAAAAAGAGCCGTTTCGACGCCGCATCCGGACGGGTTCTCTTTGAGAAAAAAGCGCTCCGCCCCGAAACCGTCATCTTGGAAGGCGATGTCAAGATCGCATCGCACCTGAATGAAAAAGAGAGCTTCGCGTTGGCCGATTCGGCCCGCTGCAGCCTCTTTGAAAAAAGGATGCTGCTTGAAAGCGCGCCCGGCTCCCGCGTCCTCTTCCGTCAGCAAGGGCTCGAGGTCAGTGCGCCGACCGTTCAAATCCATGACGCGGTCCAAGCGTTCGGAGACGTCCGGTTCTTCTTCTATCCCGAGGAAAAAACGTCCCTAGACGCTCTCTTTTCGAGGCGATCATGAACTTGATCGAAGCCAAACAGCTCGTGAAGCGTTACGGAGGCAAACCGGTCGTAAACGGCCTCTCCTTTTCGATCGGGGAAGGCGAAGTCGTCGGCCTCCTCGGACCGAACGGCGCAGGGAAAACGACCGCTTTCTACATGGCGGTCGGCTTGATCCGCCCAGACGAGGGGGAAGTTTTCTTCAAAGGACAAAACGTCACCCGGCTCCCCGTCCATAAGCGCGCCCAGATGGGGCTTGGCTATCTGGCTCAGGAACCTTCCATATTCCGCTCCCTTTCCGTCGAAGACAATATCCTTTGCATCCTGGAGACGCTCCCCCTCGATAAAAACGAGCGGAAGCGGCGGCTGGGGCTTCTTCTCGAGGAACTCCGGCTGACCCATCTCGCCAAGAAAAAAGCGGTTGCGCTATCCGGCGGGGAAAGGCGCCGGCTCGAGATCACCCGCGCGCTCGTGACGCAGCCGTCGCTTCTTCTTCTCGACGAGCCGTTCGCAAACATCGACCCGCTCGCGGTCGCAGACGTGAAACACCTGATCCGGATTTTGAAGGCAAAAGGGATCAGCGTTCTCATCACCGACCACAACGCGCGCGAAATTTTTTCGATCGTAGACCGGAGCTACCTCATCCAAGAAGGGAAGGTTCTTCTTGAAGGGACCGTCGACGTCCTCCTCTCGGACCCGCAAGCCCGCAGCTCCTATTTCGGCGAAGATTTCCGCTTATAAAGAGGCCATCTGCCGCGCGGCCAACAAGGAATGGACCGTCTGCAAAACCGCAGCGACAGGCAGCGTCTCGAGGCATTCGCTTCGCTTGCTCCCGCCGCAGCCGTCGAGGTAGCAGGGGCGGCAGGAAAAGGGCTGCGCGAGGATCCGGGCATGGGGATTGCGCCAAGGACCCCAGGTCGCATCGGACGTCGGACCGAAGAGGGCGGCGACCGGCTTTTTGAGAGCGCTTGCCATGTGGAACGGCACCGAATCGACGCACACTAAAACATCGGAAAGGGCGATGAGAGCGCCCAGATCTTTGAGGCTAAGCTGCCCGGCCAAGTTCAAAATATCCAACCCTTGGCAAATCTCGCGCGCCATCTCCTGTTCGGCCGTATCCGGCCCCGAAGTGAGGATTACCTTCCTCCCCTCGAGGAGAAGCTGCGATGCCAGCTCCCTCATTTTGGCAGACGGCCAGCACTTGAAACGCCAGCGGGAAGTCGGATGGATCAAGACGAAGGGTTCGCCGGAAGAAAGGGCGCGGGCCTTTTCTATAGAAGAGTTTGGGATGTGGAAGCTGAGTTCCTTCGCCTCGGGAGAGGGGAAAATCCCGATCCGGCGCAAGACATCGAGGTTCCTCTCCACCGTATGGCGGAGAGACGGACAATCCTTGGCGATGTGGGTCAGAACCTTCCTCTGCCACCCCCCTTTCGGCTTAAAACCAGCCCGGACTTTGGCTTTGGAGGCGAACGCGGCCAAAACGCCCCGGTCTCCCTCCGTCAAATTCACTGCAAGGTCATACCCCCCGCAACGGATCTCCCGGAGCAAAACCGCTTCCTTAGCCAGCCGGGAGAGGAGTCCCAGTTTTTTCCACCCCCGGTCGTAAGCGATCAGGCGGCCGATAGCCGGATGTCCGTCTAGCATGGGAACCGCCTCTTTATAGACGTAGGCGTCGATCTCCGCTCGGGGAAACGCCTCCTTCAAGGCCGAAAAGACCGGGCCTGCGAGCAAGACGTCTCCCAGATGCCGCAGCTTGACCACCAAAATTTTTTTGACTCCGGAGAGATCCGGATATCCGCCGTATACCGCTCGTGATTCAAAAATTGGGAGATGGCAAGGCTGCGGAAACTTGAAAAAGCCCGGGGGTTCGGGCTTTTTCAATGCGGAGCAGACCCGCCATTTGAGCCAGGCGAAGCCGGCGATGAAGCAGCCCAACCTGAATGGGTTGGGGGATGCAAGCGGGTTCAAATGCCGTGGCTGCCCGACGCAGCCAAAACCAATTTTTGAATCACGAGCGGTATAGCTCACTTTCCCTCGAAAAATTAAGATTTTACCCATTTTCGCCCGTTTTGCAACAGAACTTCCTCGAACTTTATTTTCCCATGAGATACAATCCCTAACCATCGAAACATTTTGGAGTTGTATTCTCATGGCGCACACTACTACGCAAACACTGGAGCAAACCCTCTCGATCATTAAGCCCGATGCCGTGGGCCAAAATATGATCGGCAACATCATCGAATATTTCGAGCGCGAAGGTTTAAGCGTGGTCGCCGTGAAAATGATGCATCTGACCGATGAGCAAGCCAAAGCGTTCTATGCGGTTCATAAAGAGCGTCCGTTCTATCAAGAACTCGTCGAGTTCATGACCTCCGGCCCTGTCCTGGTCATGGTGCTCCAAGGTGAAAACGCCGTGGCGAAAAACCGGGAAATCATGGGCGCGACCGACCCTGCGAAAGCGGCTCCAGGAACGATCCGCGCTGACTTCGCGACCAGCATCGATCGCAACGCCGTTCACGGATCGGACAGCCAGCAAACCGCCAAAGCAGAGATTTCGTTCTTCTTCAAGCCGAACGAAATTTTCCCCAGATCCTAATTCCTCCCACCTAAAACCATTGGCAACGATTCAGGTTCCGCCCTCGGCCGCCCTGAATCGTTACAAGAGGTTTTTATTTGATTTTTTCTACCACCCGCTCACTTTGTTCGCTAGAGAACACAGAGGATGAAAGGCAACAAGCTTCTTTCTTCTCTGTGATCTCTGTCTCGACTTTATGAATTTTTCGGTGCGATTTCCACAACCTTTTGACCTTTAGCTAGTTGCCTCCGCCTGTAATGGCGTGTTCAAGCCGATTACAGGAGGCGGCAACTAGCTAAAGGTCAAAATCTTGCGAAACTCGCATTCGAAAAATTCCCAAAGTCGAGTCTGTGTTCTCTAGCGAACAAAGTGAGCAGGTGGTTAAAAAACCTTTCCCAATTCTTCCACTTCCGAATCATGACCCATTTAAGAACGCGTAGCTGAAGTCTACCGCGCCGAGCGAGTCGAAAGCATATCCTTGCAACCCTCTCCGATGGGCGAATACGAACCGCTGATTCGGAACCGGAGAGGCGTAGCTGAAGTCTACCGCGCCGAGCGAGTCGAAAGCATAACCTCTCAGGCCGGATCTGTGGGTGAAAAGGAATTGGTCGGTGCAGACGGGGATAAAGGGCATTTCGGAGAGCAAAATCTCCTCTGCTTTTGCCAAGAGATCGAGGCGGCGCTGCCGATTTTTTTCCATCCGGGCAAGGGATATAAGCGCCCGATATCCGGTATGCTCCCATTGGGTGAAATTTGCTGGATAGGCGATGCCGAGCTTCTCCAAAATTTCCAGCGGGTCGTTATAATAAGCCGCCTCAAAGGAAGCGCTGATCTCGAAGTTGCCTGTTTCCAAATTCGCCCGCTGAACATTCCATTCGAGCTGCTCCAGATGGATTCGGATCCCCAAGACCTCCTCCCATGTCGCCTTCAAGTATTCGGCAAACTGCTTCCGGTTCGATTGCTGCGCGAAGGACACCGTTAAGGGGGGAAATTCTTCTCGAGAAAGTCCTAGCTCCGCAAGACCTTGCTGGAACCGCAGTTTCGCTTCTTTCCAATCCTCTTTCAATAGCGATCCGGACTTGGGCTTTGCCGGCAGAAGCGCGGAAGGCAAAGCGCGGTGGAGCGGCCGCCCCCCAACCAGGATGTGCCGCACAATCTCGGCCCGGTCGAGCGCCAAGCTGAGCGCGCGGCGGATCGCCGGAGATGAGAGCGGGCGGGCGCGGGTATTCAAATGGATCCAAAACGACCGCTCCACCGGATGGGAAATCATCTCTTCGTTTTGACGGATCGAATGGATCTGTTCTCTGTTCAAGGGAGATAAGGGAAGCCCGATCCAATCGATCTCCCCGCTCTCGTAAGCGGCGTGGATCGAAGAGGAATCAGCCATCATGTAGACATTGATCTCTTGGAGCGAAATTTTCTTCTCGTTCCAAAAATAGGGGTTCTTCTGCAGCTTGAGACAGTAATTTCTTTCATGGGCCTCGACGCAAAAAGGGCCGTTGCATACGACGCCTTGCCTCGATTTTGGGTCTTTGAGCGGGGCGCAGATAGGCTGGGCAGCTAAATCGAGGAAAAAAGATGAGGGATGGGCAAGCTCCACAATCAAAGTCCTAGCATCCACGGCTTGCACCCCGACTTCATCCAAAGGAACTTCTCCCCGCTTCGCCCTTTCCCCGTTTTTGATCATGTAAAGAAGGTCGGCCCTCGAGCATGGGGAGGAGGGAGAAAGAGCCTCTTTCCAGGCGTTTTCGAAATGAGCCGCGGTCACGGGAGTTCCGTCTGACCAGGCGTTTTTCCGGATCTTGAACGTGTACCTCAAGCCGTCTTTTGAAATGTCCAGCGACTCCGCGCCGGACAAATGGATTTTTCCGTTTTCATCGATCCGCGTCAACCCCTCGTAGAGCAGCTTCGCGATGGAAATTCCCCTGAGATGGATGACTAAATCGTGCGGGTGGAGCGTCGGGAGATCCCCTTCTTGGAAATTCACCGTCAGGGCGCGGGGAGCCCGCTCGTCTTTTTTACTGCAACTCATTAAACCAGAAGAAAGTACCATAAAAATGACACCCTTTTTGAACTGGAATTTTTTGAGCATAGTCAGAGGCTGGATTTAGTCAAACTATTATGTTGGTACGTCATACCGCTCGTAATTCAAAAATTGGTTTTGGCTACGCCTTTCCCCAAAAATGATGCATTTTCAGGGATCCCAGGCCGTCGGGCAGCCACGGCATTCGATCCCGCTTGCATCGCTAGAACCCTTTCAGGTTGGGCTGCAACAGCCCACCCCGCAAATGATGCATTTGCATCGACCCCGGTTTCAGCGCCGGCTCCGCCTGGCTCAAATGGCGGGCGCCTCCTTGCCACCACCCAATTTTTGAATCACTCCCGGGATACCTGACTCGATCAGGAACGTGACAGGACCATCGTTGCAAAGCGAGACTTGCATATACGCCCCGAATACTCCTGTGGCCGCTTCAACGCCCAATTTGCGAACCTCTTCGGCAAATAACCGGTAGAGCGGTTCGGCAAGACTCGGCTGAGCGGCGGCGGTAAAGGACGGCCTTCGCCCTTCGGTGCAATCAGCGTACAGGGTGAATTGGGAAACGATGAGGACTCCTCCCCGGATATCGAGAAGCGAGCGGTTCATTTTTTTTTCTTCGTCTTGGAACATTCGCAAATGGACGAGTTTCGACGCGAGGTACGCCGCTTCTTTCGGGCCGTCCCCATGCGTTACCCCGATAAGGACAAGAGCTCCGGCCTGAACCTGCCCGACAATGGCCCCTTCGACTTCAACCTTAGCTTCCCTCACCCGTTGAATCAAGAGGCGCATAACCTCTTCCGTAACGCGTTCAGCTCCAATAAAAGCCCTTCCGGCATTCGATCTGCGAAGAGTTTGAAATAGGTTTCCAAGTGATCGCACTCTTTCTGCCAGGCTTCGCGGTCGATCGCAAACAGCTTGTTCAGGGGAACCGATTCGATCCCTTTCACATCGAGTCCGTCGGGCAAGTAGCCGATCGGCGATTCGACGGCCTTCCCTGTCCCCTCGCACCTCTCGAAGATCCACTTCAAAACGCGGGAATTTTCTCCGAAGCCGGGCCAGAGGAATTTTCCCTTTTCGTCTTTCTGGAACCAATTCACATAATAGAAGCGCGGCAGCATGTTTTGGATCGGCCTCTTTCCCATTTCGAGCCAATGGGCAAAGTAGTCCCCCATATTGTATCCGCAAAACGGCAGCATCGCAAACGGGTCGTTCCGCAGCTTGCCCACCTCCCCTTTTGCGGCGGCTGTCGTTTCCGACGAAACGCTCGCTCCGAAAAAGACCCCGTGATTCCAATCAAACGCTTCGAAAACCAACGGGACGACCGATTTGCGCCGTCCTCCGAAAATGATCGCGGAGATCGGAACGCCTTGAGGATTTTCCGCCTGCTTGTCGTAAATGGGATTTTGTTTAGCCGATACGGTAAATCGGGAATTGGGATGGGCTGCGGGAGTTCCCGAAGCGCTGTCCCAAGGGGTTCCGAGCCAAGAGGTCAGGCCGGGGGGCGGCGGCACGCCAATCCCTTCCCACCAAACGTCCTTGTCGGCTGTCAAAGCGACATTCGTGAACAGGGCGTTTTTCGTAAGAGAGCGCATCGCGTTCGGATTGGTCGCCATCGAGGTCCCCGGGGCGACGCCGAAATAACCCGCCTCGGGATTGATCGCGTAAAGGCGTCCGTCGGGGCCGAAGCGCATCCAGGCGATGTCGTCGCCGACCGTTTCGATCTTCCATCCGGGCAATGAAGGGGTGAGCATGGCGAGGTTCGTCTTGCCGCATGCGCTCGGGAATGCGGCGGCGATGTATTTCTTTTTCCCTGCCGGATTCGTGATGCCCAAAATGAGCATGTGCTCGGCAAGCCACTCCTCTTCTTTTCCAATGAAAGAAGCGATCCGCAGCGCAAAACACTTCTTCCCGAGGAGCGCGTTGCCTCCATACCCGCTGCCGAACGACCAGATCGATCGCTCCTCGGGGAAGTGGACGATCCAGCGGTTCGAGGGATTGCAAGGCCAGGGGACGTCTTTTTGCCCGTGTTTGAGCGGCACGCCGACCGAATGGACGCCGGGGATAAACGGGCCGTCGCCCATCCGCGTCAAAACGTCTTTTCCCATCCGGGCCATCAGCTTCATATTCAAGACCACGTAGGGCGAATCGGTGATTTCGACGCCAAACCTGGACATCATAGATCCGAGCGGCCCCATGCAGTAAGGGATGACATACATCGTCCTCCCCTCCATGCACCCGTTAAAGAGCCGTCTTAAAATGGCGTGCATTTCCTCCGGATCTTTCCAATGGTTCGTCGGCCCCGCGTCCTCTTTTTTTCTCGAGCAGATAAAGGTGTTTTCTTCGACTCGGGCGACATCGTCCGGATGCGAATGGCACCAAAAGCTGTGGGGCCGCTTTTTGGGATCCAGGGGGATTAAAGTGCCGGCTTTGGCCATTTCGGATGCGATCCGGTCGTATTCTTGATCCGATCCGTCGCAAAAATGAATTTTGGCCGGGCGGCAAAGCGCCGCAATCTCGTCGACCCACCGTTGAAAAGGCATAGGAGCACCGCAGTTTCCGCCCCCAGCATAGCATACGAACTTGGCCGAAGAGTAGTTTTTTTCCTTGTATTTCAGCGGCCTTTTGCTCATTTTATTCCCCCATTCAAGGAGGGTTCTATGGCAAACATCGCGATCGTTCGGCATGGGCAAGCGCGCCACAACATCGACCGAGTCTACAGTTCCAAAACGGCAGCCGAAGGAGGAGACGACCATCCTTTAATCCCCGGACAAGAAGAGACGGCTCGCTCCATAGCCAGCATGCTCCAGGAAAATGGGTTTGCGAACGCAGCGATTTGGTGTTCGCCCTTGCAAAGGACCCGCGACACCGCCAGGCTATTAACGGAAAATGGACTGCAAGGCAGGGTGACGATCCTCGAGGAACTTCGGGAAACCGACGCGGGGGCGCTGGACGGACAGCCTCTTCCGGACGATGCGGGTCTTTCTCTCGATGAACAATTCAATCTCCACGCAACCCATGCCAAGAAGGCCGGGGGAGAATCCTTTGAGGACGTCCTGCAGCGCATCCAACCAATTTGTGAAATGTTGAAAGCTCTGCCTTCGCAAGAGAAAATCATTTGCATTACTCACGGAACGCCTGCCCGAGCGCTGCTTAAATCGATAACGAAGCTCGATCTTTGCCTAGAGCAATGGGGGGTTTTGTTTTTATCTTCGGATGATTATAACTCACAATCATGAAACCCTTTCCGATTTTCCTCGGCGGCGAAGACCATGTGTTAAGCCGTCATTATTCCATCACAAATCCCGCGACCGAAGCGGTTTCAGCCGTTGTCTCCGACGCCGGGTACGAGGAAGCGATGCGCGCCCTCGATCTGGCGGCGGCCGCTTTTCCCGCCTGGAAAGAAACTCTCCCGGCCAAACGGGCCGACGTCCTCCTGAAAGCTTATCATCTTATGCAAGAGCGGGCGGGCGAGATCGCAAAAACGATCACGATGGAAAACGGCAAGCCGCTCGAAGAAGCGCGCCAAGAGGCGCTCTTTGCCTCAGAATACCTCCGCTGGTTTGCGGAAGAGTCGCGCCGCGCCTATGGCATCACCCTTCCCTCCCCTGCCAAGTCCCGCCGTTTTTTCACCACCGTCGAACCGATCGGCGTCGTAGGAGCGATCGTCCCCTGGAATTTCCCGGCCAACATGATTGCGCGCAAGTGCGCGCCCGCCCTCGCGGCAGGCTGTACGGTCGTCCTCAAGCCCGCGCCCGACACGCCCCTCACTGCGCTTCTCATCGCCGGCATCCTCCGGGAAGCGGGTTTACCCAAAGGAGTCCTTTCGGTCCTTCCGACTAGCCGCGCTCCCGAAATCTCTCAGGCCTTCCATGACCACCCGGCCGTCCGGATGATTTCCTTTACCGGCAGCACCGCGATCGGAAAACTCCTCATCGGCCAAGCGGCCGAAAAGGTGCGCCGCGTCGCGATGGAGCTAGGGGGCAACGCCCCGGCGATTGTCTTTGACGATGCCGACATCGAAAAAGCGGTCCGGGAGATCATCGCGATCAAGTTCCTCCGCGTCGGCGGAGAGTCTTGCATCTGCGCCAACCGGATCTATGTCCAAGACGGCATTTATGACAAATTCCGCGCCCGGTTTTGGGAAGAGATGCAAAAGCTCAAAATGGGACCCGGAACCGAGCCGGGCGTTCTACTCGGCCCCGTCATTAACGGAAAGGCCAAAGAAAAACTCCTCGCCCTCATCGACGATGCGAGAAAGCATGGCGCCCGCATCTCCCAAATCCCCCACCATCAAACCAAAGGCTTCTTCGTCCCTCTCACTCTCATCGAACACATCGACGAATCCGTCCGGCTGGCCAATGAAGAAATCTTCGGCCCCCTCGCCCCCCTCTATCGCTTTTCGACCGAGGCCGAAGTCATTCACCGCGCGAACGCCGTTCCCTACGGCCTTTCTTCCTATCTATTCACCGAGAATATCGCCCGCGCCTTCCGCGTCGGCGAAGCGATCCAAGCCGGCTTTGTCGGCATCAACGACTGCAAGGGCTACGTCCATGAAATCCCGATGGGCGGAGTCAAACAATCCGGCATCGGCCGCGAAGGCGGAGAAGAGGGTTTGCGCGAGTACCTAGAAATCAAGAGCTGGAACTTCGGCAACCTGTAGTCGAACCGCACCCAGGTTTCACTCAAGGGGGACAGAGCGCAGCCTAATTTGCCCCTTAACTGTTCGATAACCAGCCGTTACCAATAATTTTATTGAGATAAAAACTTGCCTTCATGTAACTTATATGTTACAATTGGGGTATTGATGGAATATTCCCTAAAGGTGTACGCAACCCGTCAAGGAGCCCAACCTTTAATGGACTGGCTTCGCAACTTAAGAGATCAAAAGGCCAGAACGGCCATCCGTTTAAGGCTAGACAGAATGAAGCTAGGAAACTTCGGATACTGCGAGCCTGTGGGCGAAGGAGTCAGCGAGATGAAAATTGACCTTGGCCCGGGGTACCGCGTATGAGCCTATCTCACTATTGGGGTTTTAAATGTTTTTAGAGATTTTTGAGCAGATTTTGAACGCCCGTAAGGGTCTCCTTTTCGAGGTCAGTGTGAAAACACACGGCCGAGAAGAGGCGTTCGAAATCTGCCAAAAAGCTCAAAAACAGAAAAATTCGAATAGTGAGATAGGCTCATATTTTGGGATGATTGGACGGACGATCGTTCTTCTTTTGTGCGGGGGCGACAAAAAAAGCCAACATAAGGATATCCGGTACGCTCTCGAGTATTTCAAAGATCACAAGAAAAGAGAGAAAGAAGATGGCTAGATATCGCGACTATCAAGATGAACTCATCGAAGATCTAAGGGATCACGGAGAGGCCGTTGCCTATCTGAACGCAGCGTGGGAAGAAAGCCTAAAGGGAGATGCGGAATCCCAGCAGCTATTCTTACTGGCTCTCCGCAACGTAGCCGAAGCTCAAGGCGGCCTGGGGAAACTTGCCAAAAGCGTACGTATCCGCAGAGAACAGCTGTATCGCATTCTTTCTCCACGAGGCAATCCAGGGCTGAAAATCGTCAGGGCTCTTCTTGTAGCCTTGGGGCTAAACCTTAGATTCATTTAAAATAGACCTCTTGCGTCACCTAGTGAGCCTATGAGCTCATTTTACTGAACCCGTTTAAAACGAGGCTGCGATTGCCCGTTGATTAGAACAGTTTGAGAGAACATCTTAAGAGGACGGACCCACACGTCATGGTCTCCGTAAAGCGCTTGGTATATAATCGTTTCTTCTAAGGTTTCGCTATGGCGCCCGACGGAGATAACCTTGTACCTTTGCCCTTTGTAGTGCTCATAAATCTCTCCTCCCACAAAAGCTTTGGCTTCGGAGGAAAATGGTTTTAAGTCTTCTCTACGGGGGAGGTTAGGCGGATTGTAGTAACAGCGCAATTCGGTCATCTTCCCGTTTTGCCACTGCATAAAATCAACCCCGAAGAGAACTAGCTGATCCATTGTAATTTTAAACTCCAGAATGCCCACATCTCCCTCTTCATAGGCATTTACAACCTCGTAGGAGACATTTTCCGTTGCTTGAAACTGCGTTCTCATCACAGCGATTACATTGTCTTTGCCTTTTACCCATTTGAGAGCGGGGTCGTATAGAGAAAAATGGTCGGCGAGAAGCGAGCCGATTCCTTCCGCGTCTTTGGCACTAAAAAACTTGGCAAATTGGATCGTTAAATCTTTTACATTTATTGGGTTAGCGGTGAGCATTGTTGCCTCAAAGTAATTTGATACGGCACAGACAGCAAAGAGAAGAGCGCCAAATAGGTGTCGTGTCATAGTGCCGCCAAAGAAGAGAAATTATCAATTTCCTGGAGAAAAAGAGAAGAAAAACCGGCATTCGGATTTGCATCGCGCTTGGCCCGAAGCCGAAAATAGTTCAATCTAAGAAGGTAACAAGCTGAACCTCAGACTTATCTAAAGAGGCTTTTTCTTCTTGAACTTGTCGAGATATTCGAGAGCTTTGCCTGTGCCGAGGCAGACGGCAAGGAGAGGGTTCGGGGCGACGAAGACGGGAAGGCCCGTTTCTTTGATGAGAGCTTTGTCGAGACCCTTCATGAGGGCGCCGCCGCCGGCGAGAACCATCCCCCGCTCGACGAGATCCGCCGCAAGTTCGGGAGGGCATTTTTCGAGGGTCAGCTTGACGCTTTCGATAATCTGCTGGATCGGCTCGGCCAAGCATTCGCGAATTTCGACCGAATTGATCCGTTTCGTAATGGGAAGGCCAGCCACCTGGTCGCGTCCGCGCACTTCCATCTCCAGCTCGTTGTTACCGAGAGGATAGGCCGAGCCGATCGTGATCTTGATTTCTTCCGCAGTCCGCGGGCCGATCATGAGGTTGTAGGTGCGGCGCATGTAGTTCATGATGCAGTCGTCGAACTCGTCCCCTGCAATCCGCAGCGAGCGCGACTCGACGATGCCGCCAAGGGAGATGATGGCGATCTCGGTCGTACCGCCGCCGATGTCGATGATCATATTGCCGGACGGTTCATGAACCGGGAGGTCGACGCCGATTGCGGCAGCCATCGGCTCTTCGATCAAAATGACTTCCTGAGCGCCGGCATGAAGCGCAGAATCTTCGACGGCCCGCTTTTCGACACCGGTAATCCCGGAAGGAACGGCGATGAGAATGCGGGGGCGGAAGAGGCTTCGGGCCGGAGTGACCCGCTTGATCAGAGCTTTGAGCATCCCTTCGGCAATCTCGAAATCGGCAATCACGCCGTCTTTCATCGGGCGGACCGCGTGGATTTTTCTGGGCGTTTTGCCTAGCATCGCCTTGGCTTTGTGGCCGACGGCCAGCACTTCGTTGGTGAGAGAGTCTACGGCGACGACCGACGGTTCGGCGAGAACGATCCCCTTGCCCCGCACATAGACGAGCGTATTCGCGGTGCCGAGGTCGATCCCGATGTCGCTCGAGAAAATCCCGGAGAGGCGATTCACTTTTTTGAGGGCAATCCCGCGAAGGGTCTGCAGTGTGTTCAGGACGCGGTCGACTGTCGCTTTATCAATGGCCATAATTTTTAGGTTTGCAATAACTCGAGTACGTCTTCCCAAGTCAGTTTGGCAATTGCCTCATCATCGCAGCTCACGACTTTCTTGACCAATCCTTTTTTCCGCTTTTGCATTTCGACGATTTTTTCCTCGATCGTATTCAAGGTGATGAGCTTGTAGGAAGAGACCGAATTTTTCTGTCCGAGCCGGTGAACCCGGTCGGTCGCCTGGGCCTCTACGGCCGGGTTCCACCACATATCGTAATGGATGACCGTGTCCGCCCCGACGAGGTTGAGTCCCGTCCCGCCCGCTTTTAACGAAACAAGGAAGACCGGGATATTCGGGTCTTCGTTGAACCGCTTGACGATTTCGAGCCGGTTTTTCGTCGAGCCGTCGAGATAGCTGAATGAAATCCCCCGCTGCTCGAAATCCTCCCGCATGATCTGGAGCATCTTCGTATACTGGCTGAAGATGACCGTCTTGTGGCGGCTTTCGACGAGCGTTTGAAGAAGTTCTAAAAGGAGGTCGTATTTGACCGAATCGCCCAGTTCCGCTTTTTCTTTGGCAAAAATCGCCGGGTGGCAGCAGATCTGCTTCAACCGGGTGAGGGTTGCAAGCACGTGGATCTGCACTTTGTCGAATCCGTCGCGGGCAACGAGCTTCGTCAATTCGTCGCGGGCGGACGCAGCATAGGAGCGGTAGAGGTCTTGCTGGGTGTCGGAGAGCTGGCAGTGATAGACGATCTCGTCGACCGGCGGGAGATCCTGGAGAACGTCGCTCTTCATGCGGCGCAAAATGAAAGGACCCACTTTTTTGCGCAAATAGTCGACGTTTTGGACAAGTTGCGTTCCGCTCGCGCGGATGTATTTTTCGACGAACCGCTCGTACGAGCTCAGGAAGCCCGGCATGAGGAAATCCATCAAGCTCCACAGCTCTTCCAAAGAATTTTCGATCGGGGTGCCTGTCAGAATCAAGCGGTGGGCGGCTTGGATCATCTTCACCGATTTGGCGTTCCGCGTCCCCCGGTTTTTGATGTGCTGCGCCTCGTCTAAAATCGCGTAGTGGAACGTCGACTGGCAATAGGTTTCGATGTCTTTTTGGAGGAGCGTGTAGGAAGTGATCGTCACGTCGAACTCCCCCATTTTCGCAAGGAGCTTTTTCCGCTGCGTCGGGATCCCGTCGATGACGATCGCTTTCAGTTTCGGATTGAACTTGTGGATCTCCTCCTTCCAGTTATAAAGGAGGGAGGTGGGGCAGACGATGAGGGTTTTTGCGTCCTTTTCCTTTTTATAGAGCTGCGTGATCGCGGTGATCGCCTGCAGCGTCTTGCCGAGGCCCATGTCGTCGGCCAAAATCCCGTTCAGGAACATCATTCGGAGCCTTTCCAGCCAATGAACCCCTTCCGCCTGATACGGCCTTAGGTCGGCCTTGATCTCGGACGGAACCGGAGAGGGGGCGAGCGCGCTTTCGCCGAGCATCTGCCTCCGGATTTCGAGCAGCTTTTCGGACATCGTGAATTGGACGGGGAGGTTCGCGAACACTTTCGGATCGATCGTCGTCAGGTTCCAAAGCGGCTTTTGCTCTTTGCTGTCGTCGAGTTTTTTGATTCCCAGCTCATCGAAGATCTGTACGAGTTTTGCGATCCGGTCCAAGTCGAGGACAAGGATTTTGGATAGCCGCGACGTCGGCTCTTTCGACCGGGAACGGTTCGCGTCCAGCTCCAAAAACGCCCGTTTCGAGGCGATGCATTCCCAGAGAAGGTCGAGCTTGACCCCTTTGAGAGCCCCTTCGACTTTCAGATCGATGTCATAATAGCCCACGGCTTCGCTCGCATCCAGCTGCAGCTTGAAATGCGTCTCGTCATAAATGAACTGGTCGAGGAGGTTCTGCGGGCACTCGAACTGTACCCGGTGCTGGTTGCGCGGAATCACTCCCGTCATGAATTCGACGATCTTTTTTTCGGTCTTTGCGTGATAGGTCGAGGTCTGCGCATCGAAGACGAAATCCTGGAATAGTTCGTCTGCGATCTGCCGCTCTTCCACGAGGTTGCGGGCTAAAATCCCTTGCGGCTGGATGAACGACTTGATCTCCTCGAAGCTGAGCTTCTCGAAACAAGCGGGCACTTCCTGCCCGTCGTAGGAGAAAAACAAAGAGGCTTCCAGTTCGCCGTCCAAATAAGAGAGCTGGCACCTGGCCTCGAGTTTACCCGCGAATGGGAACGTGACGAACCGGTCGATGATTTCGGCATTCGCCACCTCGGCAAACCGCTTCAGTTCGGGCAAGGCGTTTTCGACAAAAGAGCCGAAGAGAGCCTCCGGGATGGTCATTTCGCGGATGGCGTTTAAATTCAAAAGATGCGTCCGCTTGATGTGCGGGGCGAACCGGTAGTAGGCGTCTTGATAGAGCATGCCGGGGCTTGCGCATTCGAAAAGAACCGCGTCGTCAGCATGGAGCGCCGCGTCTTTGATGACGAGCATCGGCTTCAAAAGGATTTTGGCGGCGGGAGGCTCGATGTATTCGAGGTTGAACCGGAGCCCGACCGGCTGGTACGAATAGCGGAGCGGCGTTTCAAGCGTGCCCAAATAGAGGCAGGGCAGCTGCGGCAGATCATCGTCCAAGTCTTTAAATCCCCTAGGTCCCGCGACGCGCATGGCGACCTCGTGGGTTTTGGCGAGCATGAGACCGAAGACCTCCGGGTCGAGCTGGGCGATCCGCTGGGCCCGTTCTTCTTTTGCCGTTTCATTGAAACGGGCGTGAGCCAGGAGGATCTGGAGCAAAGCGCCCCCCACTTCGTCGAAACTTTTTAAAGAAAAAAAGAGCTGCCTTCCGGCCACGAAAAGCGGTTCTTCATAACGAACCGCATCTAAAAAAGATTTCAAATGAGAAATCTGAAGCGGTTTGGAGCGGGTCGGAAGCCGGAGAGCCAGCTGGAAATCAACCCTTCCCCTTCTCTCGCCTTGGTTCAAAGACTGCGGGTTGAAAATAAGGCCGAGTTCGGCTGTCGCCAGGGAGCTCGCTTCCTGCGGGAGGAAGAACGGCGAGTGGGACAAAATCTCGGCGGAGGCGACGTACTCTTGGAGAACTTGTTTTTGATAGCGGGCGTCTTGCTTGACGACTTCTTTAGTCTCGGCTTCCTTGATCGCTTCAATCAACTCTTTTTTTTCTTCCGAGCCCAAATCCTCGGCCTTGTCGATATCCGATTCTTTCGAATAGGCGACAAGGAGCGAGTCAATCTTGTCTTCGAGAAAGAAGATCAGGGCGGCGAGGTGCTGGCAGTCGAAGCGGCTGGGGCAGTCGCAGTTGGTATGGACGGCCTGGGACTCGAACCGGTCTACCTCGATTTCGCTTTCATAGGTGTTCTCGAAGTTTCCCAAGATCCGGCTGCTGAAGCGGATCACGTCGTTATCGAGGCGGATGATTTTCGCCGCAACGATCTTGTTTTTATCGTAAAGCTGCCGTCCTTCTTTCAAGATGGCCGAGGAGAAATCTTGTCTGAGCTTTCTGAAATTCAACATAGTTGCTTCGGGGTTATCATCCTTCCAGAGTCTTAGGTTTACAATGTTTCCTCCGCCCCCGCAACAAAAATATTTTTAGGTAGAGAAGCGAAGATATACCGAATCCGTTAACAACCTCCTGATGACACCTTCTAATGCGGGCGGAGCTTTGGGGGATGCGAAGGGGGGCCTCCCCCTTGAGCTGTGGCACGCGGGGAACCCTGCTGACAGCGGGGCCGACGTGCCAGCCCACGGCAACATATCGCAAAGAAAAAGGGAAGCGCAGGCGGGAGCCCGCATCGGGCGTCGGGGTAGTGCTTGGCACACCCCCTCGCCGAGCACTCCCTTTTTCGAAGCGAGATGCTGCCTGCTGGGCGCGGGGGCGCAGCGCCCGAAGCGGCGCGTAGCATGCCCGACGTCTCCATTCCTTCAACGTTATACCCTCCCCCGAAGAGAGGGGAGGAGGGCGCCTAAAAAATTCTTACTTCGCAAAAGCCTATGCTTGCAAAAAAAGAGGGTCGATTTATAATGGATGCCTTTGTAGCGCGGGTGTAGCTCAGTGGTAGAGCATCACGTTGCCAACGTGAGGGTCGTGAGTTCGAGCCTCATCACCCGCTTTCATAAACCTTAAAATATCCAGAGTATCCCGTGTCCGAGACAGCCCTGACCGAACCGGTCGAATTCAAAAACGACCAAGTCCATGCGATCGTAATCCACAAGCCCGCCTGCCGGATCGAGCTGAAAGTCAAAGCCGTCCCCTCTTTGATCGAGAGAGCCAAGCGCGAAGCGGCCAAAGCAGTCGGAAAAGAGGTGGTTCTCCCCGGCTTCCGCAAAGGGAAAGCCCCTGACGAACTGGTATTGAAAAAGTTCCCGAAGGAAGTGGAAAAAGAAACCCACGGCAAGCTCGCGGATCTCGCATTCGCCGAAGCGCAGAAGCTGGCAAAAGTTCCCCTTCTCAACAACAATGCCCGCGTAACCTTCGATTTGCAAAAAATGGACGAAAGCGGCGCCGAGCTTCTCTTCTCATTTGAAACCGAGCCGAAAGTCCCTTCGGTCGATCCGAAGCGTTTTTCCCCAAAGGCAGTCGACCGGCATCCGGTCGGAGAGAAAGAGATCGAGGAAGCGATCCGCCAAATGCGCTATTTCTTTGCGAAGTGGACTCCGATCGACGACCGCCCGATCCAGGAAAATGACTACGTACTGATCGATCTCGACACAGTGGACGGGGAAACGGTTCAGCGGGTTTTCCACCAGATCCGCTTCGAGGTGTCGAAAGAGCGGATGGCCGAATGGATGCAGCGGATCGTGCTTGGAGCCAAATCGGGAGACACGGTCGAAGGGATCAGCGAGCCGGACGCCAATGCGTCCGAAGAAGAGCGGAAAGAATTTGCGCCGAAAAAAGTGCGGATCCACATTTTAAAAGTCGAAGCGGCCGAACTTCCTCCCCTGGACGAAGAGTTCGCTAAAAAGGTCGGATCGCGCGATCTCGAACACATGCGGGAGACCATTGTCGACATGCTGAATAAACAGGCAGACGGCAAAGCGCACGAGCTTCTCAGAGAGCAAGTCAACGACTTTTTGGTTGAAGAGTACCCGTTCGATATCCCGCAGTCGCTAGCCGCGACCGAAAAAGAGCACCGGTTCCGCCAGCTCGGCGAAAATCCGGAATTCCGGAAAGACTGGGACAAGATGTCGCAGGATGACCGAAAGGCGTTCGACGATAAGATGACGAGCGAGTCGGCCCAGGCGGTGCGCCTCTTTTACCTTTCCCGCCAAGTGGTTCGGGACGCGCAAATCAGCATCACCCATAAAGAAGTGCAAGACGAAGCGGTCGCAACCCTCCGCGCGCATGGGATGCAGCAGCAGATTTCTATCGACCAGATCCCGAAAGAAGTCTATGCGCTTGCCCTCTCGAAAATCATTTTAGCAAGAGCTCAAGATTACATCATCCGGGCGCAAAAAGCTTGACCGGCCTAGGAACCGCAGACTATATACAGGTTGAAAACCGGAGGCAACGGATATGTCCCTAACACCCTATGTCATTGAAGATACCGGGCGCGGCGAGCGTTCCATGGATATCTATTCCAGGCTCCTCAAAGACCGGATTATTTTCATCGGCACCGAAATCGGAGACCAAGTAGCCAACGTCGTTGTCGCCCAGCTCCTGTTTCTGAAAATGGAAGACCCCAAGAAGGACATCAACCTCTATATCAATTCGGGGGGAGGGCACATCACTTCGGGCCTTGCGATCCTCGACACCATGCAATTTCTCGGCTGCGACATCAACACGTATTGCATCGGGCAGGCCGTGTCGATGTCAGCGCTGCTCCTTGCCGCGGGAACCAAGGGGAAGCGGTTCGCCTTGCCCCACAGCCGCATTATGCTCCACCAGCCTTACGGCGGCGTCGGCGGCACTTCCGAAGATATCGCCCTTCAAGCTAAAGAAATCCTCGAGCTGAAGAAAATCACCGCGTCGCTCATGTCCCGCTTCACCGGAAAGCCGGTCGAAAAAATCCATGAAGATTCCGAGAGGGATTTTTACATGGATCCGGAAGCGGCCCTCGCTTACGGAATCATCGACCACATCGCAAAACCCCAAACGCCTGCCGGCGGATCGGAAAAACGGACCCCTGAACTCAACGCGATCGTATCATGAGTAAAAAGACCCCAGAGCTCGCCACTTGCTCTTTCTGCGGCAGGACCGAAGACCTCGTCGAAAAGCTGATTTCCGGCCCGAACGCCTACATCTGCGACAAATGCGTCGGCCTCTGCCAAGACATCATCCAGAAAAAGCCGGTCTCTTATGAGATGAAGCTCCTCAAACCGAAGGAGATCAAACAGCATCTCGACGAATACATCATCGGGCAGGAAACGGCCAAAAAAACGATTTCGGTCGCGGTCTACAACCATTATAAGCGGATCCGCTCGATCCAAAAGCAGTCTGAGGTCGAATACAGCAAATCGAACGTCCTCCTCATCGGGCCGACCGGTTCCGGGAAGACTCTGATCGCAAGGACGCTGGCGCTCATCCTCGACGTTCCTTTTGCGATTTCGGACGCAACGACGCTCACTGAAGCGGGATATGTCGGCGAAGACGTCGAAAATATCATCCTCCGCCTCCTCCAGTCGGCCGATTACGACGTCGCGAAAGCCGAGCATGGGATCATCTACGTCGACGAGATCGACAAGATCCGCAAAACCACCTCCAACGTGTCGATCACCCGGGACGTATCGGGCGAGGGGGTCCAGCAGGCGCTCCTCAAGATCGTCGAGGGGACGGTGGCCAACGTCCCTCCCAAGGGCGGGCGCAAGCACCCGAACCAAGAGTACATCAAGGTCAACACCCAAAACATCCTCTTCATCGTGGGCGGAGCCTTCGTCCATCTCGACAAGATCATCGCCAAACGGCTGGGAAAGAGCACGATCGGCTTCGACGCCGGCTCCAAGCGGGCGTTCGACACCCACGAGACGAACTACCTCCTCTCCAAAGTCGAACCGGAAGATTTGATCTCCTTCGGCATGATCCCGGAATTCGTCGGCCGTTTCAACAGCATCGCCAACTGCAACGAGCTGACGATCGAAGACCTCGTCGAAATCCTCACCAAGCCCAAAAACGCCATCATCAAGCAGTACGCGGCCCTATTTGCCGAAGAGAACGTGAAACTCGAGTTTTCGGAAGACGCTCTGAAAGCGATGGCCCAAAAAGCCAAAGAAACCGGCACCGGAGCCCGCGCCCTCCGGATGATCGCCGAAAGCACGCTTCGCGACCTCATGTTCGAGGTCCCCTCCGACCCCTCCATCAAAGAGATCCGGGTCGAGAAGGAGTCCATTGTCGACGGAAAGCCGCCGAAGATCATCCGCGATCAATCCGCGTAAGAAAAAGAAGATGAAGGGCTCCGCCCTTCGACCTGGCCTTGAAGGGCTCCGCCCTTCGACCCGGCCAAGGGGCAAGCCCTTTGCAAACCCTACAAATAGAAAAAAAGCGGGATT
>Ga0169931_10004763_pt1 | contig 21007 bp, 21 predicted proteins | sample Kivu_15m_20L_FD_129675 | JGI IMG/M metagenome (GOLD analysis project Ga0169931, IMG submission 129675) | Freshwater microbial communities from Lake Kivu, Western Province, Rwanda to study Microbial Dark Matter (Phase II) - Kivu_15m_20L... | ecosystem: Environmental > Aquatic > Freshwater > Lake... | reverse complement strand
TTTGATGGAAAAGCATTGCCAGTCAAATGGCTAACGACTGACACCTTTAGCGTGCAAGCAACGGCACCACTCAAACTAGTGCATAACCGTTATAATTGCACAGCACCAAGCCGCAGTAAAAAAGGCTACTTTTATTGGTTCTCCCAACCTTGGGTATTCTGGCAGGGCAAGTGACAAGCTGTATTAAGGAATGTGCCGCCCTACTGGCGGCACATTCGCTTTAATGCCTGACCTGTTCGAGCACAGCCGGGAAATCCCGCAACAACTGGGTTTTGCTAACCAGCGGCACCGTCTGCTGATCAGCAGGGCTTTCCGGTTTAAACATGGCCACTAGCTGACCTTTTGGATTAAACAGCACCAACGAAGCGCTGTGATCAACCCGGTAATCTTCTTCAGTGGTACTACTCATCGCGTACATTAAACCAATGTCGCGGACAAACGGAAACAGCTGGTCATGGTTGGCCGTCATCCCAACTAACGCCGGTTGTTCGAAATAACCAACGTAGCTGGCCAGCTGGCTGACCGTGTCGCGCTGCGGATCGACCGACACAAACCAAAGCTGCAGCTTGTCCCCTTCAGGCAAGGCGGTTTGTAACTGCGGGTAAGCGCCCGCCAAGGTGGCCAGCGTCATTGGACAAATATCCGGACAAAAAGTATAACCGACAAATGCCAGCGTCCAATGGCCTTGCAACTGCTGTGCGCTGACCGGCTGGTTCAAATGATTAGTCAGGGTAAATGCCGCCAGATTGCGGGGCTGCGGGTAAATCAATACATGGCTGAAACTAGCTGGAGCTACCAGCTTTTGATAGGTCAACACACCAACTACCAAGGCAACTACTAACAGCAGCGCCATCCACAGCTTTTGCATATTCTGTCCTCTATTGCCACGACCAAAACCATTGATGGTCGACTAACAGCAACAAGAATAACAACATCAGGTGATAAATGGAAAAACGAAAGGTGCGCATCGGTTGAGCTGGATCAGCAGCTCGCTTTAACAACCAGGCATGCCAGACAAACTGTAGATTCAGCAAAGTGACCCCTGCCAGATAAATCAAGCCCGACATACCGATTAAATAAGGTAACCAACAAATCACCGTCAGCATCAGCGTATACAACAAAATTGCATTTTTGGTAAACGCGATACCATGCGTGACCGGCAACATCGGCATCGCCACCCGCGCATAGTCATCGCGCCGGTGGATAGCTAACGCCCAGAAGTGAGGGGGCGTCCAGGCAAAAATAATCATCACCAGTAGCCAAGGCTCAGCCGAGAGCTGGCCAGTCACACTGGTCCAGCCAAGCAGTGGCGGCATAGCACCGGCCAGCCCACCAATAACGATATTCTGTGGTGTGGCACGTTTAAGGAACATGGTATAGACCACCGCATAACCAAATAAACTGCCTAAAGTTAACCAAGCGGTCAGCGGGTTCACTGTTAGATATAGCAAATAGAAGCCACTACATGCTAAAGCCAGCGCAAACATTACCGCATCTTTGCTGGTGACCCTCCCCGTTGCCACGGGTCGGCGTTGCGTCCGTTGCATACGAGCGTCAATTTGCTGATCCAACACATGATTTAAGGCAGCAGCAGCCGCCGCTAACAAGCCGATACCACATAATGCTTTCAAAGTCAGTCCAAGCGGTGGCAAAGCCGGTTGTGCCAAACCCATACCCACCCAGGCTGTTAACAACAACAATGCGACTACTTTGGGTTTGGTTAGTTGATAATAATCGCGCCAGCTTTGCCATAACGGCAAAGCTTTAAATTTTAAAGTATTCATGCGAACCTCCGGCCAGCCTGATACAACGCCTGGGGTACTACGAACGCACCCTGTGATAGTTGCCTGCGTGCTAACACTGTTGCAATCAACAAATGTACAGCGACAAAGTTATGAGCCACTGCATTAAGCAACGGTAGCAACGCAACTACATTGATAATCCCTAAACTAACTTGCAGGACTAACAAACCAGCTATCAGCAAGGCGTAACCCCGTAAAGCAGCTTGTTGCCATAGCCGCCAACAAAACGCCAGCAACACTAAAGTAGCGAACACTGCGCCAAACCGGTGGCTGATGTGCACTGTCTGGCGTGCTTCTTTGCTCATCACACCAAACTCATAATTGTCATGGCCAAGGTGTAGATCAAATGCCTCAGCAAAATCCAGCTGTTGTTGCCAGCCACTGTGGCAAATCGGCAACTCCACACAAGAGACTGCCGCATAGTTGGCAGAAGTCCAGCCACCCAGACTGATTTGCAAGACAAGTATAATAATCGCCAGCGTACCGAGGTGCCGCAGTCCGGCCGAGGCGGGGGCACTGATAGCAGCAGGTGGTGAAAGTTGTTGTCGATACCACCACAACAAAGTCAATAAACTAAAGCCACCCAATAAATGTCCCATCACTATTACCGGCTGCAGATTCAGCGTGACTGTCCACATCCCCAATGCAGCCTGAAAAGTCACCAGCAGCAACAGCGCAAGCGGCAACAGCTGCGGCTTGCGATACAAATACCAGCTATAGAAAAAAATGGCCGCAACCCACAAGCCTAATGCGCCTGCAAAGTAACGATGAACCATTTCGTTGCGTGCTTTGTGCGGCTCCAGCGGCCGTTGCGGATACAAAGCTGCCGCCTGCTCGGCATGATGCTGTTTCGGGATCTGTAACATGCCATAACAACCTGGCCAATCTGGGCACCCCAGACCCGCATCCGTTAGACGGGTATAAGCCCCCAGAGCAATAACCACCATAGTCAGCAAGATTGCCAGCGAGACTAACCGACGCAACATTTTCATACGGGCCCCCGGTCAAATTTCAGTAGTTTTTGTAAGTCAGACAGCAAGGCTTTGCCGACATGAGGAAGCTGTTGCTCATCAGTTGGCAATGCGTAACTCAGTAACGCTATCCCTTGCGGTGCTACCAAAATCAGCTGCTGGTGCAAGTTTTGATCTATACCCACCGCTGATTGCTGTTCAAGGGAATTGGGTAAGCCGCTTAGCTGTTTATTCGTCAGCACGACCAAATCAAGTTGGTTATTTTTCCGGCCCAAGGCAACATCAATATGCTGCATCAGCTGTAACGCCTGTTGGCAATCTTTAGCGCAATCATCAGGTGCCACGTATGCCAAGCGCCAATGCGCTGCACCGTTGCTGATTGGCTTTAGCAGTGACATTTCGTGACTGAACCATTGACCCTGATTAGTGCTACCGGTTTGACGCCAGCTGGTCTGTAAAAGCAAAAAAGCGATTAAAACTGGTAATAAACACACCAAACCAAACAGTATTAAAAAGCGATTTTTAGTCATGAGCAGATCCTGTGGGCTGAACGCGACGCGTCGCGAAATAAGCAACTGCCAAAGCAGCAATAGCTAACAGCGCCCACTGCAAGGCATATGCGCGGTGACGCTCTGGCGCGAGAGTGACGGGCTGATAACGATAAACATAAGCACTTGATTGCTGGTACACCACGGCGTCCAGCAAAGGCAGCTCGCTGAGCCGGGCCAACTCTGCCGGCGCGATACTTTGGATTCGATGCGGATAATGCGCGCTCGGCTCTACATTTTGCCCCAACAGGATGCCGCCCGGTTGCACCCGCAGGAGTCCATCCAACTGTAAGGTTGCAGGCAGCTGAATGCTGGGAAGACGATCACGGCTGGCTGGTGCCGGGATCCAGCCTAGGTTCACCAGCAACACAGGCCCAGCCTCATTCAGGCTTTGCACTGCGACAATCACGTCATAGCCTGGCTGTCCGTGCAGTAACTGGTTATCCAACAACCAACTATATGGCGATAAAACCATCACCTGCTGTGACATTCTGCCCCCATCCACTGCTGATAAATCTGATGAGTCCAAAGCAGAGAGCGTCAAAGGGTGCTGTTGCAACTGTACGATACGTTGCAATAGTGCGGCTTTTTCGTCAGCTCGCTGCCATTGCCACCAAGCCAACTTGCTTAAAATCAAAAATACCACCACAGTTATCAGCCATACCGATACAAAAGCTGCAGACGTTTTGCTTGCAACCTTGGTGTACTCCACTGATTCAAAGGGCTTGTTCATGCTGTTGAAAACCATCCTGATCCTATTATTGTTATTTATTATTTATCAGCTGTTTCGCGCTATGGTCCTGATGCTGAAAACCACACCAGGTCAACAAAAAATGTCACTCTATCTCGGTCGTCGCGTTGGTTTCTCTGTGCTGGTTATCGTGTTAATCATGCTGGCGTTGGTATTTGGTTGGATTCAGCCGCATCCAACGCCCCACTGACTGCCTCACAATAAATAAACAAACACAAACAGACACAGCCAAACCACATCGACAAAATGCCAGTACCATGCCGCAGCCTGAAAGCCAAAATGATGCTCACTGTCGAAATGATCTTTCAGGACAATGCGCAGCCAAATTACTGCCAGAAAAACAGCACCCAGCGTCACATGTAAGCCGTGAAAACCGGTAAGTAAAAAGAAGGTGTTACCGTAGATGCCTGAATCTAAACGTAAATTTAAATCCTGATAGGCATGTATATACTCATAGACTTGGCATACAACAAAGACTGTTCCCAGCAATACAGTAAGAAACAGCATGACTTTCAACTGTGTTCGCTTGCTTTGTTCAATCGCTACATGGGCAAAGTGTAAGGTGACAGAAGATGTCAGTAGAATGAGCGTATTAATCAACGGCAACCCCTGCCATGGCATCGCATTGGTCTCTGTACCGCCCGGAGTTTTCGTCATAGGCCAGTGCGCGGTGAAGTCAGGCCATAAAAGCTCCGCAGTCATGGCATTGTTGGACGCACCATCCAACCAGGGCATGGCGATAGCTCGGGCGTAAAACAAAGCGCCAAAAAAAGCTGCAAAAAACATGACTTCAGAAAAAATGAACCAGCTCATACCCTGGCGAAATGATCTATCCATTTGCGCACTGTATAAACCGCTCATGGATTCTTTGATCACATGGCTAAACCAGCCAAACAGCATCACCAGCAACAGAAAGGTCCCTGCCGCCAACATATATTCACCATGGCCAGGTTTTCCTTTACTAACTTCATTTACGTAATAACCTGCCCCCAAAGCAATCAGAAACAATGCGACAGCGCCAATAATTGGCCAGGGGCTTTGTTCAGGCACATAATAATGTTCGTAGGTCTTAGTCATCTTGGTCGCCCCTTACTCTGTTTGAGTGACAGGTTGGATAGGGTCGCGCTGAGTTACGTCGTACAAAGTGTAAGCCAGCGTGATAAGTTCAATATCTGCCGGCAATGCCGGATCAACATAAAACTGTAGCGGCATCGCCAGAGCGGCACCGCCATCTAACCGCTGCTGATTAAAGCAAAAACACTCCATTTTGTTGAAATAAAGCGCAGCAGTGCCGGGAGATACCGAGGGTACAGCCTGAGCAACCATAGCGCTGCCCGTTGGGTTCTGTGCTTGATAATGCACCAGACTGATTTGACCTGGATGCACTTCTAACCTCGTCACTTCAGGTTCAAACACCCAAGGCATGCCTTTGTCAGGACGCGCCAGAAATTGCACAGTGATAGTGCGCTGCTTATCAGGAACTGCCCGCTCGATACCTGCCACCTCGTTTCGTGTCTTACCATTGATCCCGGTTATCTCGCAAAACACGTCATACAGCGGAACTAAAGCAAAACCAAAACCAAACATAACGATGACACTGAACAACAAACGTATCAGTAGCGGGCGATGATTCGTGCTTGCCATAGCCCTGTCCTCATTTCACTTCCGGTGGTGTCGTAAAGCTGTGGTATGGCGGTGGTGACGACAGCTGCCATTCCAGACCTTCAGCCCCTTCCCAAACCTGCGCGCTGGCTTTTTCTCCACCCTGCACACATTTGTAAACCACCAGCAAAAACAGCAGCTGTGATAAGCCGAAAGCAAAACCGCCAATACTAATCAAGGCGTTAAAATCAGCAAATTGCAGAGCATAGTCAGGGATCCTTCTCGGCATACCGGCCAAACCAACAAAATGCATCGGGAAAAACAGCACATTGACAGAGATTAATGAACACCAAAAATGCCAGCGCGCCAACGTCTCGTTGTACATATATCCGGTCCACTTCGGCAACCAATAATAAGCTGCCGCAATAATAGAAAACACGGCGCCGGTCACCAGTACATAATGGAAATGAGCCACTACAAAATAGGTGTCGTGATATTGAAAATCAGCGGGGGTAATTGCCAGCATCAAGCCAGAGAATCCGCCAATGGTAAACAGCACAATAAAAGCGATGGCAAACATCATTGGTATTTCAAATGTCATAGCGCCACGCCACATGGTGGCAACCCAGTTAAACACTTTAACCCCGGTGGGTACCGCAATTAGCATGGTGCAATACATAAAGAACAGCTCGGCAAATACCGGCATCCCTGTGGTAAACATATGATGTGCCCAGACTAAAAACGATAATAATGCAATGCTGGATGTGGCATAGACCATAGATGCATAACCAAATAATGGTTTTCTGGCGAAGGTCGGCACTATGCTGGAAATGATCCCAAAGGCCGGCAGGATCATGATATACACCTCAGGGTGACCAAAAAACCAGAAGATGTGCTGGAATAGCACAGGATCACCGCCACCTGCTGCATCAAAAAAGCTAGTTCCGAAGTACTTGTCGGTCAGTACCATAGTTACCACGCCTGCTAACACAGGCATCACAGCAATCAACAAAAAAGCAGTGATCAGCCAGGTCCAAACAAACAGTGGCATTTTCATCCACTTCATCCCGGGCGCCCGCATGTTAAATATCGTCACAATCACATTAATGGCGCCCATGATTGATGAGATCCCCATGATATGAACGGAAAATACAAACAGCGCTGTACTGTCATTACTGTAGGTCGTTGAAAGCGGTGCGTAGAAAGTCCAGCCAAATGCCGGTCCACCACCTTCCATAAACAACGACATCAACAAAATGCTAAAGGCAAAGGGCAGGATCCAAAAACTCCAGTTATTCATACGCGGCAATGCCATATCTGGCGCTCCGATCATCATCGGGATCAGCCAATTGGCTAAACCGGTGAAAGCCGGCATGACAGCACCAAACACCATAATCAGCCCATGTACTGTGGTCATCTGGTTAAAAAAGTTTGGATCGACTAACTGCAAACCGGGCTGAAACAGCTCAGCCCGAATCACCATCGCCATGGCGCCACCAATAAAAAACATGGCTAACGCAAACAGCAAATACATGGTGCCTATATCTTTGTGGTTGGTGGTATACAACCAGCGTTTAAATCCGGCGGGTGGCGCACTATGGTGATGCTCATCCGCGTGATGTCCGGAAGTGACTATGCTCATCTTTACTCCTTTTGGCCATTTTTGGCGGCCTGGATATCAGCGGCCTGGACTAAATCACCAGTTGAGTTGCCCCATGCGTTCCGTTCATAAGTGATAACCGCGGCCAATTCTTTTAAACCCAGTTGTTTGCCAAATGCCTGCATTGCTGTACCGGCTTTGCCGTTTAACACAATGTCAATGTGCGCTTGGCGTCCTGCAGGTTCAATTGACATTTTGCTGCCTTTCAATGCCGGAAATACTCCTTTCAAGCCTTCGCCAGATGGCTGATGGCAAGCTGCACAATACCCCTGATATACCTGCTGACCTAATGACATTGCTTCATCCATGCTCATTTGCAGAGCGGCAATTGCCTGCTCAGCGGCTTTTGCTTTTGCTTGCTGCTCAGCCTGTTCAGCAATCCAACTATCAAACTGCTCCGGCGTTTTGGCGACCACCACCACTGGCATAAACCCGTGGTCTTTGCCACATAGCTCTGCACATTGGCCGCGATAAATACCAGGCTGTTCGACCTTGGCCCAGGACTCATTAATAAAACCTGGGTTGGCATCTTTTTTCACCGCAAAGGCAGGCACCCACCACGAATGAATCACATCGTCGGAGGTCGTCAGGAAGCGCACTTTTTTTCCGGTTGGGATCACCAGAGGCCGGTCAACTTCGAGCAGATAGTTTTCCGTTTTAGGTAACTTATTGCTGATTTGTTTGGCAGGAGTCGCCAATAGTGAATAAAACTCGACGGGGTACTCAAGATATTTGTAGTGCCACTTCCACTGCGAGCCCGTGATCAAAATCGTCACATCGGCTTTAGTGGTGTCTTCCATGGCCAACAAGGTTTTGGTTGCCGGGATCGCCATCCCAATGAGAATAACTACCGGGATTGCCGTCCACAGTAATTCAACTCTGGTACTTTCATGAAATTGAGCTGGCTGCACACCCTTTGCTTTGCGGTGGTGAATGATGGACCAAAACATAGCCCCAAACACGACCAGACCAATCACGCAGCAAATGTAGAAAATAGTCATGTGCAGGTCATACACCTGCTGACTAATTTCTGTGACCCCCTGAGTCATATTCAGGGGCATCTCCGCGCCAAAGACCTGCCCGACACCCGGCAAAGTCAGCAACAAGCCACGATAAAACATCGTGTCTGTCACGTCACGTCTCCTCTGTCAGTTTGCAAAAACGTTGCCAGAAGAAGACGCGCCCACACCATGCATCAGACTTCTGCAACTACATCGTTATTTTTATTTTCACTGTAACACGCCAGCTCAAAGCCATTTTTCTGCTGCTTTTTTGTCTGGTTAAGACTAAGAATTGAACAAATAACGCAAATTGCCAAGTCGGCAGTAAAAAAAACGCCATCTCGGACAAAAGAGATGGCGTTAATCGTTTAACTCAATGATTTTTGGTGCTGATTTACCAAGTCTGAGTTCTGACAACTCCAACAGCTAGCCCTTCAATGGCAAAAAACTGCTGAGTGAGGTCGACTTTTATCACATTAAAGTCACCATTTTCAGGGTGCAAATAGACAAACTGACCATCTTTACGAAATCTCTTCACGGTGACTTCTTCATCAACCCGCGCTACCACGACCTGGCCTTGCCTTGCATCAGTAGTTTTGTGTACTGCCAGTAAATCACCATCCAAAATACCGATATCTTTCATGCTCATGCCACGTACTTTTAGCAAAAAATCCGCTGGCGGATGAAACAAGCTGGCATCAATCTGATGATATTGTTCGATATGCTGCGATGCCAAAATGGGTTGTCCTGCGGCAACCCGGCCAATCAACGGCAGACCCGCTGATTCTGGCTCGTTAGCAGCAACCTCAGCTTGCTCTTCGACCAGCCGGATGCCACGTGATGTGCCTGGCAACATTTCAATAAAACCTTTTTTCGCCAGTGCCTTTAAATGTTCTTCCGCGGCATTAGCAGACTTAAAACCCAGCTGGGTCGCGATTTCAGCCCTCGTTGGCGGCATACCGGTTTGCAGCTGGTAGTCTTTGAGCAGTTGGAGTATTTCGGCTTGTCGGGGCGTTAGTGGTCGCATGATGCTGAATGCCTATACAGTATTTACTGGGAGTATATACAGTGAATTCAGAACTGCCAAGTAAATAATGGTTAGCCGACTGGTACGACCTGAATTTGGCGGCTGCAGTGGTTCCGTGATAAAGTATCAGGCTGTGTTAAATGCAGGTTCGCTATGTTTACCCGAATTAAATTTTTTGCCCGGTTGATAGCCTGGCCTCTGCGCGCACTCGTGCGCAGTCATGTCATCGCAGCGCCACAGGACACCCAAGCAAACACCGAACATAACCCGCTCTTTTATATCACAAAAGTAGCGTCAGCCAGCGATCTGGCGACCCTGCGCCGGGTATGTCTGGCACAAGGCTATCCCGATCCAACCGATTGGGTCATGGTAGGCACTCAACAACTACCACGCACGCTGTTTCTAGAAACGCCACATTCGTTGTCAGGTAAACAAATTGACAGCGGCGCCCTGGTTATCGGACAACGGCTGCTACAGCTGCATTTGACTAATACGCAGTTACAGGCGCGACTGCAACCAGTGTCAATAAATTGGGGACGTGCTCCCGGCAAAGAAGCGAGCGTTAAAGCCGTTATTGGCGAGCAAAGTGCGCCAAACTGGCTGCGAAAACTATTTATCGTATTGATTTCCGGTCGCCACACCTTGGTGCAATTTTCCCGCCCGGTTGATATCCAAACCATTGCGCAGCAACAAGGTACCGATGAAGACACCGCCCATAAGATGCTGCGGATGGCTCGTTTTCATTTTTACCGGCAACAACTGGCTGCCAACGGCCCACGTCAACCAGAGCGTGCCGCTCTGTTTAACGCATTACTGGCTACGCCGGCGGTGCGTCAGGCCATCGAGGATGAAGCTCATAGCCAGCAAATCCCACTCAATGAGGCGCGGCTGCAAGCCCGCAAGCTACTTGAAGAAATAGCTGCAGATCCGCGTGAATCCACCATCCGGGTTGGTGAGCGTTTTTTACGTTGGTTATTTGCTAGGCTGTACACCGGGATCGAAATCAGCCACAACGAGCGGATCCGTGATTTAGCTCAGCGTGGCCACGAAATTGTTTATTTGCCTTGTCATCGCAGCCATATGGATTATTTGCTGCTGAGTTTTGTCATTTATCAGCAAGGTTTAGCCTGTCCGCATATCGCCGCCGGTATCAATCTGAATTTTTGGCCAGTTGGTAAAATGTTCCGCCGCGGCGGAGCCTTTTTTATCCGTCGTTCATTTAGCGGCAATAAGCTCTATTCAGTGATCTTTCGTGAATATCTGACTCAATTGTTTCGCAAAGGCTATGCGGTCAAATATTACAGCGAAGGCGGTCGCAGTCGCACCGGCCGTTTGCTTGCTCCTAAAACTGGGATGCTGGCGATGACGTTACAATCGATGTTGCGTGGTATTGACCGCCCAGTCACGCTGGTCCCGGTATATCTCGGCTATGAACACGTGATGGAAGTCAGCACTTATCTGCGCGAGCTGACCGGTAGCAAAAAAACCGGCGAATCGGTCGGCGGCATTATTAAAGCAATTGGCAAACTGCGCAATTACGGTTTTGGGTATGTGAACTTCGGTGAGCCACTGATGTTGAACCAATACCTGAGTGAGCGAGTACCGGATTGGAAAGCTGGCATTAACCCGGACTCCCCCCCGAAACCGGCTTGGTTGACACCAACCGTTGCCGATGTCGCACACCAGATGATGCTGCGCATTAATCAGGCAGCGGCAGTGAATAGCATTACTCTGCTGGCCACTTGTTTGCTGGCGCAACCACAACATGTGATGCCGGCTGATCTGCTGCGGCGCCAGCTGAATTTATATCTGCAATTTATGCGAGAGGTTCCATACCATCCAAACGTGACCGTTTGTACTGGTGACGCCGACTCGCTACTGGCCCATGCGAAAAAGCTTGGCAAAATTGAGGTGACTGCAGACGCTTTTGGTGAATTAGTGCAATTTCCGTCACAAGATTTAGCACAGATGAATTACTACCGGAACAATATCAGTCATTTGTTCGTACTGCCTTCCCTGCTGGTTACGGCGTTATTGCACCAAGCGAAAACTACTACCACTCTGACCGACATGGTGCAACAGCTACGCCCTATGCTGGAACACGAACTGTATTTTGCACCGGTAGACCTTGAAAGCTATTTACAACAGACGCTGCAGTTCCTGCAACAGCAGGGCATGCTGACTGAGCAGCCAAATAATCATTGGCAAGTCAATGAGTCACACCGCGCCAGTGCAGAATTGCTGGTACAGTGCAGCGAGGCAATTTTGGTCCGTTACGGCATGGTGTTACATCTGTTGAAGTCGGCCGCTCCAATGCAACGGGATCAACTGGAACAGCGCTCCCATGAGCTGGCACTGCGGTTAGCCAGGTTACATAATCTGCATTCACCAGAGTTTTACGACAAAAAACTGTTTGCCGGCCTGATTAATGCGTTAAAAGACCAGCACATGGTGCAGCTCAACGCTACAGAGCAGTTAACCGTCAGTGCTGAACTCAACCGGCTAGATACGACTGTCACTAAACTGTTACCGGCAGCAGTCGCTGCCAGTATTATGTTAATCGGTAACTAGTTATCTGCAGGCTCCGGGTTATGCACCCGGAGCTTTATCGTAACTGCGAATGACGCCTTCCTGCATAGTTGACGCCACCAGCAGGCCTTCGCGGTTAAAAAATTGTCCCCGCACCAAACCACGCGCCCCCGAAGCACTGGGGCTGTCTACCGCATACAATAACCAGTCATCAAAGCGGAAATCGTGGTGAAACCACATGGCATGGTCAATGGTTGCTACCTGCATATTTGGCTCCATAAAAGAACGGCCATGCGGTTGCAGCGCAGTCGGCAGGAAATTAAAGTCCGACGCATATGCCAACAGATATTTGTGCACCCGTAAATCATCCGGCATGGCGCCATTAGCCCTGAACCAGACATAGCGCTTGGCTTGACTCACCACCGGCTTAAACGGATTTTGAAAAGCGACTGGCCGCATTTCAATTGGTTTTTCGCAGATAAACTTACTGCGTAGTGCCGGCGGGATCAGCTCGGCATGTTGGCGGTAAAACTCCAAATCCGAAACCAACTCGTCCGGCTGCGGCACCTGCGGCATCACATCCTGATGGCTAAACCCAGGTTCATCCGCCTGAAAGGAAGCCGTCATATAAAAAATCGGTTTACCATATTGAATAGCACTCACCCGGCGGGTAGAAAAACTTTTGCCGTCCCGAATGTTATCAACTTCGTAGACGATAGGTCGTGTAGCATCGCCGGGGCGCAAAAAATAAGAGTGAAACGAATGAACTTTACGCTCAGGCGGCAGGGTTTCTTTCGCCGCAGAAAGCGCTTGCCCCATCACCTGACCACCAAACACAGCGCGAAAGCCCAGATCCTGACTCTGGCCGCGATACAGGCCTTCTTCAATGGTCTCCAGTTTTAGCAGCGACAACAAATCGGTCAAAACCTGACTCATACATTACTCCGCTTTAGTTGAATGCAGATATTCTGAAGTATGAGCCAGTCATAGCCAAGTGAATGTGTGTTTTGAGTTTATTTAGACTTACAAACGCGGGTTTTTTGGTTAGTGCCAATTTGTTTTTCCAACCGGCACACCTGCTTGGGTTTTGCTGCAGCTGTTGTTTGTGCTGCTGGTGTAGCCGTTGGCTGGTTTTTTTCTGCAGATGTAGTTTTAGTAGTAGTCGAACCACAAGCGGTCAGTAATACTGTGAACGCAACAATTCCCGGTATACGCAACATAAAAATCTCCCTATGATGTTAGCAAAATATGCACAGCCAATTTACAGAACAGTGACTTGCACAACAAGGGTTTAGATAGTCATTTTGGGGAAAATTACAAATTAATTGTTATGAATTATTGGATTTTTAAGACAGAGCCAGCCGAGTGCAGCATTGATGATTTGCTAAACGCTGCTGAAGCAACTATTTGGGAAGGCGTCCGCAATTATCAGGCACGTAATTTTTTACGGGCCGCCAGTTTTGGTGATCTGGTATTGATTCATCACTCCAGCTGCGCCGAGGTCGGTATTACTGGTGTCGCCCGGATCACCGAGACCGCATTTGCCGACCCAAGCCAGTTTGACCCCGCCAGCCCATATTTTGACAGTAAAGTTTCACTTGCCAATCCACGTTGGAGTGCGGTAAAAGTGAAAGGGATTGAACGATTTAACAGGGTTTTGTCGCTACAGGAGTTGCGACAGCAAGCTGAGCTGCACCAGATGCAGCTGTTACGGAAAGGCAACAGACTATCAGTGATGCCGATCACGGAAGATGAGTACCAGCTTGTATATTTTCTGGGAAAAGTCTAAGGTGAATTTGGCAATGATGGCGCAAGGGCGCCTCATGGTTGCAGATTGCAGAGGTTTATATGGCAGCCGTACTGACAGATCGACGCGGCAATGAGAAGGACCTTAATTTTTTTTGGGGTCAACTCAACGTCGCTCAAAAATTTTCCGTAGCAGAGTTACAACGCTTTGGTTACGAATTGGCGTTTGTCCGCCGTAGCCCCAGCTTTAGTCTGGCAGTGCTGAAATCAGGCGGCCGCATGGCAGCAGTTGACCAAGACGGCCAGATCGATACAGACCCAACGATAGTGTTAAGAGACTAAACCGGCAAACGGCGGTTTCTTTACATAGATAAATGCAGCATGGCTGTGCACCATGTTACCTGCAGCGGCATCTGTGTCCGCTGGACTTGTTTTTTCTAAAACGCTCAGCAGTTTTATCCGCCTAGACTCTAAAGCGAATGCGCTTCAGTGGCACGGAAGTTTTCTTTGTGGGCGTGTTCTTTGGCAAGGCTAACCATCTGCTGACACATTTGCAAATAACCAGCAAATGTCTGCTGCTGCCAGTAGTTAACCAAGCGTCCATGCCGGGTAAATTCGCTCTCAGCTTCGGACAATGTCAGCTCGGTGTGCATTTTCAGATAACGCTGCAACGCCTGTGCAACGCTTTGCTGACGACTACTTAATTCTTTGCAGATCACAGGGATCGCTTGCAGGCAGGTTTCAAAAACATTCAGTGTTTCCGGCTGTATTCTGCTCATCCGGCGCGCCTGAGATAACTGCTGCAATAGCGATTGACTGAATTCCTCGGCCAACTCGTAAGTATATTGCTGCACCATCCGATGATCCTGTTCCAGCATCTTGTGCTGCACCAGCAACCTTTTATGCTCCCGGGTCAGACCCTCGGTCCGGACATACAACAAAATGACCAATCCGGCCAACATCGCAAAAACCAGCAACCACCACATAATAAGTATCTGAATTCTTTGTTATTAAAATGCTAAGCCGCATTGTAAGGAAAAAACACTGCAGTGTCAGTGACACCGCAGTGTTTTACAGAAAAATTCACAATAAGCCGGCAACGGGGGCTTATTTGTCTTGTTGCTGACTGCGAATGAATTCGTTGATCTGCTGTTCCAAAACAGATAACGGTACAGCGCCGTTACGCAAAATAGCATCGTGGAAGGACCGAACATCAAAACGTTCGCCAAGAGCTTGCTCGGCCTGCCGGCGCAAACGTTTAATGGTCAACTCACCGAGTTTGTATGACAGAGCCTGTGCCGGCCAGCTGATATACCGATCCACTTCGGTCGTCACATTATGCATCGACAAAGCGGTATTGCTGGCCAAAAAGTCGATAGCCTGCTGCCGGCTCCATCCCATTGTATGCATACCGGTATCAACAACTAACCGGCAAGCCCGCCACATTTCATAAGTCAGCCGGCCAAAATTGCTATAAGGGTCCTGATAAAACCCAACTTCCAGGCCAAGATATTCCGAATAAAGCCCCCAACCCTCGCCATAAGCTGAAGTGTAAAAACTGCGGCGATAATCCGGCAGATCAGTCTGTTCACTGGCCAGAGCAATTTGCAGGTGATGGCCCGGCACGGCTTCATGCAAAGTCAGCGCTTCCAGTTCATACAGAGGCCGCCGATTCAGCGCATAAGTGTTAACCCAGTAATAACCAGCCTCATGCGGACCACTGGCCTGCGAATAACGACCCGTGGTGTATTTTGGCGCGATTTCAGCTGGCACCGGGCTGACGCCGTAGGGTGTGCGCGGCAAAGTACTGAATAACTTCGGCAACTGTGCATCGATTTTCTTCGACAAATATGCCGCCTCTTTCAGCAGCTGCTCCGGTGTATCGACATAAAACTGTTTGTCCGTACGCAAAAACTGGACAAAGTCCGCAAAACTACCGTTAAAGCCGGTTTGTGCAATGACTTGCTCCATTTCTTTACGGATCCGAGCCACTTCCTGCAAACCAGTCTGGTGCACTTCGGCCGGGGTCAGTTTTAGCGTGGTGTAATATTCCAGCTGATTCTGATAATAAGCGGCGCCATCAGGTAACGCTGTTGCGGCAATGTTATCGCGGGCGGCCGGTCGGTATTCTGTAACAAAAAAGTCCAGATACTGCTGATAAACCGGTGTAACTTGCTCCGCTATCACCTGGCGGGCCTGCTGCTGTAACTGCTGCCACTGACTGTCACTAATCGCCGCAGGCTTTTTGCTAAACGGGCGGTAAAACGGGCTCTGCTCTGCCGTTTTTGTGACAAAAGCCTCAATACTGGATTCATAGCCCTGTAGCACGGCTTTAGGCTGGGTATATCCTTTACTCATACCTTGCCGCATCCAGCTCATCTGCTGACGCATATACGCAGGAATTCCGGCAATTTTTTTCAGATAGGCTTCAACATCACCGACGTTTCTAAACACCGGATTGCCGATATACATCAGCAGGTCACTGTGAAATCCCGACTCGGAGTTCAGCGGCATGTAGTGCGCGCCAAAGCGGTATTCATCGATATCGCGCTGCAGACGATAGTGCAGGATGGTGTAATTGATCTTCTGTTGGTCAGTCAGCGCCTGCGGCTGCATTTGCTCCAGTTCAGCCATCAACTTCAGCCGCTGCTGCTGCGCTTTTTCAAGGGACTGCGGCGAAATATCCGGTAAGCCGGCACTGTCCCGGCTACCGAGCGCTGTTACTTGCTGCCACCATTGTTGCGAAAACGTATCAAACGCCGGTGCTTTGCCGACATGGGTCTGCGCACACGACCATAAAGCAGCACTGCAAAGCAATGCCAGAACCTGTTTTTTCATTGTCATTATCCACCCTGCTGTCATGGCAAAGATTGTATACAACTCCGCGACGAACAAACCGACCGCCTAACGTGGATTTTCGCCAGTTGAACCCGTTTGATTGGCAATGTAGTGCTCAGACCAGTTATCAATCATCGACTTAGCTTTTTAAAAAATTATTGCGTTGCTTTAAAAAAAGCTTGCGCTGTCCAGCGCTGTCGTTATGTTAGAAGAGAACGCAGGTTTTTCCGCACAACCCTTGCGTTAGCATGGCTTTCCCGTAACATAGCGGCCTTAAGTTACGCTAAGTCTATGCAGTATCCTTTGGAGTTTAACTTGGCATGATCTATCAGGATTCCGTCGAACAAGCGAGCGAAAAGGCAGCCTTGGCTATTGCCTTTTTGCAACGTAATCGTCTGGCGGCACACCCGGTCAATTTTACCGTTGCCTATGAGTACATCAGCGGCGTGATCGCCGAGCTTTGTCAGGCTATTGAAGACAAGCTCGGTGCGAAGATTCCGTTTGATGATTTTGTGATGGCAGAACTGTATAACAGTTTTATCGTGCCGACCGGACGCCAGAATGAGCAGCTGATCCGTCAGGTTTATCAAATGCTGACACAGTTTCAGCAACAAGCGAATGCAACCGGCGAGCTGATTGATGGCTATGTCAGTGTGCTGGATCACAGTTTACAGGCGTTAAAAACCGATACAGCGGAACAAGCCCGCGACACCATAGCCCGTGTGTTATCTGCTACTTATGAATTAAAAATTGGTCAGCAAAAATTACGCGATCAACTGAGTAAAGCACAGGACCAAAGCCATCAGTTGCGTGAGGAAGTCGAGCAGCTGAAACGCCAGCGCCATGTCGACCCGCTGACCGGTATGTTTAACCGGCTGGCGATGCAAGAACACATCGATATGTGGCTGACCGAAAATCCTCAACGGCGGATTGCCGCAATTTCGGTCGACTTAGACCATTTCCGCCAATTTAATCAGGATTATGGCCACGGTATCGGGGATGTCATTCTGTCTAAAGTAGCCCGTAAAATCAGTGCTTATGTGCAGGACAGCGGTTTGCCGGTGCGCGCTGGTGGTGAAGAGTTTTTAATTTTGTTGCCGGATGTCGATTTGCGTACCGCCGGCGAAATTGCCGAACAAGTGCGTCGTGGCGTTGAAAAATTACGTTTTGTCTCGTCTCGTAGTAAAAAGACCTTACCTAAAGTGACCATTTCATTAGGTGTTGCCTTGTATCAATCCAACGAGAACTGGCACCAATTTTTAGCCCGCACCACTCAGGTGCTGGCCATCGCCAAAAAACGCGGCCGCAATCAGGTGGCCACTGAAGCTATGTTGTAAACCGTGACTGCCGCGCTGTTAAAAGATCTGCTTGACGAGCCGCTGCTCAACCGGCTCGCCAATGCGGTGGCGGCGCAGCACTCACTGTTCAGTCCTACCTGTTTTCTGCAACAGGTTTTAATCCCTTCTTATGCTGACTTGGCGCTGAAACAGCGTATCAGTCACGTCGCAACAGTCTTGTGGCAACAGATGGATTTACCCTTAAAAGACTGCTGCGCACGTTTAAAACCAGTCAGTGAGCAGATCACCGGCTTACCCGGGCTGGTGTTCCCTGAGTTAGTGGCAAAATTTGGTCTGGATGACTTTGCAGTAGCAATGGATGCATTAGCGCATTTTACTTGCGGTTCCACGGCAGAATTTGCCATCCGTCCATTTATTGAACGTTACCCGCAACAAACGTTGCAGCAACTGCAGCAGTGGACACTGTCAAACAATCATCATCACAGACGCCTTGCCAGTGAAGGCTGCCGGCCCCGTTTACCCTGGGGCAACGCGCTGCCGGTGTTTAAACAAGACCCGACACCGCTGCTGCCTATTTTAACGGCTTTAAAAGCAGACCACTCTGAGTATGTCAGGCGCAGCGTAGCTAATAATCTCAATGATATCAGCAAAGATCATCCTGACCTGGTGTTAGCGCTTGCCCAGCAATGGCGCGGACAAACTGCTAACACTGATCGCATCTTACGCCATGCCCTGCGCGGTTTACTGAAAAGCCGCGATGCCCGTGCGCTGGCATTATTTGACTGTCAACCTCGTCAGCTCCAAGCCAGCCTTGCGCTGCACAACCGGCAAATCAGGTACGGTGAGCTATTACAATTTAGCGCACAGTTGCAACTGTCCGATGGCCCCGCCCCGCTGCGTGTCGAATACGCCATTGATTTTGCCGGCAAGAACGGCCAGCACCGGCATAAAGTTTTTCAGTGGCTGAACAAAACTGCTGGTCCGGGCGTATTCAACTGCCAGAAAAGCTATCGTTTTACCGATCTGACCACTCGCAAGCATTACGCAGGTGCCCATCGAATCCACTTAGTGGTGAACGGTAATATTGTGGCCAGTGCCGACTTTGAGTTGATCCGGCACAACAGTTAACGCTTTTCGCGGGCTTTTGATTGGCCTGTCCGCTGTATTCTTTTACACTAGCGTCAGTTTTCAGCTGACTAAGGTTTGGCAAATGTCAGAACAATCGCATTCTTCACAAGACAGTACGCATTTTGGTTTTAAAACAGTGGCTACCGCCGAGAAAGTCTCGCTGGTTGCCAATGTATTTCACAACGTCGCCGCAAAATATGATGTGATGAATGACGTGATGTCATTTGGCATTCACCGTCTTTGGAAACGCTTTACCATCGACTGCTCAGGCGTACGGCCAGGCCAAAAAGTACTGGATTTAGCTGGCGGTACTGGCGATTTAACGGCGTTGTTTTCACGCCGCGTTGGGCCAACCGGCCAAGTCATTCTGGCCGATATCAACGCTTCGATGCTCAATGTCGGCAAAGATAAATTGCGTGATATGGGCTTGGTCAACAATATCAGCTATGTGCAGGCCAATGCCGAAGCGCTGCCATTTGCAGACAATAGCTTTGATGTGATCACCATCGCGTTTGGGCTGCGCAATGTCACTGATAAAGATGCCGCCTTACGCTCAATGTTGCGGGTGTTAAAGCCAGGTGGCCGCTTATTAGTGCTGGAATTTTCCAAACCGACCGAAGCATGGCTCAGCAAAGCCTACGATTTGTATTCGTTTAAAATTTTGCCTGGTATGGGCCAGCTGATTGCTAACGATCGCGAGTCATACCAGTACCTGGCAGAATCAATCCGCATGCATCCGGATCAGGACACCTTAAAGCAGATGATGCAACAAGCCGGTTTTGCCGAGGTCAGCTATCACAATCTGACCGGTGGTATTGTCGCGTTACACCGCGGGTATAAGTTCTGATGCTGCCCAGTTTTGCCGTCGCACTGGCGGAAAAACTGTTAAATCCACTGTTGCGGCTCGACCCGGCCGCCCAACCCGCGTTGCAAAAACTGCAAGGCAAACAACTTGCTTTTGCGCTGCGTGGTCTGCCGCTGCGGCTAGTGATCACCGCGCAGGCCGACGGTCTCTGGTTCAATCAGCATCAGGAGTCAGTTGACTGTAGTATTGATGTCAGCTGGGATGCGCTGCAACAACTGCAGGATCCGAGTCAGCTGACCCGGCTTATCCGTGAAGGAAAGCTCAATATTGAAGGTGATATCAACACTTTACAGCGCTTTAGTCATTTTTTTCAGCAATTCGAGCCTGATTGGGACGAGTGGTTATCCCGTTGGCTGGGCGATGCGCTGGCGCACAAAGCCGGGTTATTGATCAGGACCGGTTTATCCGCACTGAAGGCGCATGTTCAGCAGTCTGAGCTTGCATTGCAGGAATTGCTACAGGACGAACTTCGGGTATCGCCGGTTGCGGCTGAGTTAGCCCGTTTTAGCGATGAAGTCAGTCAACTATCGGCCCGCACTGAACAATTACAGAATCAGCTGCGTCAACTTAACTCTGGTACTGTTTGATGAGTTTCAGTCGTTTTTACCAAATCCTTTCGACTTTATTATGTTACGGCCTAGATGATTTAATTCCGGCCCGCTGGCGTCCGTGGTGGTTAAAGCCGCTGCGAATCATGCTGTTTTGGCTATACAACCGCTATCCTGAGCAAAGCCCTGGCGTGCGACTGCGCCTGGCGTTACAAAGCCTTGGCCCGGTGTGGGTCAAATTTGGTCAAATGTTATCAACGCGGCGTGATTTACTGCCGGCTGAGCTCGCGGATGAACTGGCGAAGCTGCAGGATCAGGTTGCACCGTTTTCCGGTGAACTTGCCCAGCAACTGATAGAACGGGCCCTGGGTTTACATAACATTGACGAATTATTCGCCGACTTTGCTGTGACACCACTGGCCTCGGCTTCAATAGCCCAGGTGCATACTGCGCGGCTACGCCAACCCGATGGCAGTGAACCGGAAGTGGTTATTAAAGTCATTCGGCCAGGTATTGCACACCAAATCATTGCCGATTTGGAATTAATGGCCGATGTAGCAGTGGTGGCAGCTCGTTTTCTGCCGGATGGCAAACGCTTACGACCCCGCGAAGTGGTGGCTGAATATCGCAAAACCATTCTCGATGAATTGGATTTACAACGTGAAGCTGCCAATGCCATTCAACTAAGGCGTA
>Ga0169931_10004762_pt1 | contig 21010 bp, 24 predicted proteins | sample Kivu_15m_20L_FD_129675 | JGI IMG/M metagenome (GOLD analysis project Ga0169931, IMG submission 129675) | Freshwater microbial communities from Lake Kivu, Western Province, Rwanda to study Microbial Dark Matter (Phase II) - Kivu_15m_20L... | ecosystem: Environmental > Aquatic > Freshwater > Lake... | reverse complement strand
TCGCCAGGCGGCTCGGTGTACGACGGCCTCGGCATTTTCGACACCATGCAGCACATCAAGCCCGATGTCCAGACCGTCTGCGTGGGTCTGGCGGCTTCGATGGGTGCCTTCTTGCTGTGCGCTGGCGCCAAGGGCAAGCGCAGCAGCCTCACCCACTCGCGCATCATGATTCACCAGCCGCTGGGGGGTGCCCGCGGCCAGGCCAGCGACATTCGCATCCAGGCCGACGAGATCCTCTATCTCAAGAAAAAGCTCAACCAGGAGCTCTCCGATCGCACCGGTCAGGCTCTGCCGCGCATCGAGGAAGACACCGACCGCGACTTTTTCATGTCGCCGGCCGAGGCTGTTGAGTACGGCCTGATCGACAAGGTCATCGACAAGCGACCGGTGCGCCCGGTCTGAGCCTGCTCCCATGGGCCGGCAACGGCGGCTAGACGATCAGGGACAAAGCCCTGCCAAGCAACGCCGCGCACTCACCCCCAGCCTCAGGCCCAGCAAGGTCTGCCCCGTGTGCGGGCGCCCGTTTAGTTGGCGCAAGAAGTGGGCCGACGTGTGGGAGCAGGTCGTCTACTGCTCCGAGCGATGCCGCAATCGAAGGTCCTGATCAGGGCGGCCTGCTCCAGCTCAGGGACGGGGTGTGCTGGAGAGGAACCTGAATGGTTGTGCAGGGACCATTTGATTGCTGACATTGCCGCTGTAGGTGCGGCCTCCAGCGACCGTCAGCTTGCGCACGGGTTGCCCCTCGTTGAGGCTCAGATTATTGATTTTCACCCAGAAGGCTGTTGGTGAGGTGGCTGAATCGAAGATCAGAATGCCTTCTTTGTGGTCGTAGGTTGTTCGCCAGAGTGTCGATGAAATATTGGGGAGTTTGGGGTCCTGAATACCAAGCGGCACACTCACTGCGCGCATCACACCGAGTACTGAGGCCATGGCCTGAAAGTCAAAGGATTGGTTCGGAACCGCTGTGATGATGTCTGGATCAACCGTTTTGGGGATGGCATTCACCATGAACGAGGCGCGTGCAAAGCGATCCGATGCTCTGCTGGTGCCAGGCAGAAACACCATGCCGCCGATCTGTTGCCAATAACTGTTGAGTGCCAGTTGCTGGTCGAAGCTTGGTGAATTCGTCATCACGTTGTATTGCTTGCCGTGGTGGATGACGAGTTTGCCATCGATGTATTCGAAGATGGCCGAATCACCACTCGCATCTGAGATCGAGAGATGGCCCTGGGCAGGTTTGCCTCCCGGCAAAACCGGCGCCACGATGCGAAACGGTTCTTGTCGCAAAGCCGCTACGGCTTCGTTGACGCTCCCGTAGTTGTCGAGCACATACTGAGCCCAAGCGGCAATGCTGAGGGTTGGTTTGCCATTGGCTCTGCCGTAATTGGACTCGGCCAGGTAAAGGGTGTTGGCAACCAAGCCCTTTTCGTTGATGCCATCAACGGTGCCGATGTCATACATGCTGACCACGGCGCTGCCGTATTTTGACGTCCAGCGGATCGTGTTGGCACCTGTTGCCCCATCACGTTTCATGCCTCTTGGCATGCTCCAGATGTTGGGAGAATTGTCTTGATACCAGTCCATCGAACGACCGGTGATCACGGTATTGGAAGCACCTGTATACAAAATCCTGGTGCACGCTTCAATCGGCAGAACTGACAGCAGCCCCAGGCTCAGTGTGCTTCCAACCAGGTTCGCGGCGTGACGAGCTGCTTTGGCCAGCATGGATGGGTTAATGGCTGCTCAAAACCTAATGCTGTTGCGTTGTGTTGCCATGCACTGGTTGAAATCAGTCGCATTCCAGGAGATGACACAACTGCAGGCCAGATTCAGCACATGACCAGCTGGCTCTCAGGCGGGGTTTTGGCGTTGTGTTCTTCAGAGAATCAAACTGCTCATGGCCGGCAGTCTTTCGATCGTGGCCCAGGCTGACTGATCACTCAGGCTGACTCGATCAACAGCGGCGAAAAACGCTCCTTCTCGGGAATGGCGGTGTACTCGGCGACGATCGCGCGGAATTCATCGCCATCGAGGCTTTCCTTCTCGATCAGCACCTCGACCACGCGGTCCATGCAGGCGCGGTGCTGGGCGACAAGTTCAACGGTGTCGGTGTAGCAGCTTTCGACAATGGCGCGCACCGCCTCGTCGACCTTGGTGGCCATGGCGTCGGAGCCATCGCTGCGGGTCATCAGATCGCGGCCCAGGAACACCTCCTGGTTGCCCGCTTCGAGTGAGAACTGACCGATACCGCTCATGCCGAAGCGGGTCACCATCTGCCTTGCGATCGAGGCCACCTGCTGAATGTCGCCGCCGGCACCGGTGGTGACTTCTTCGTGGCCGAAGACCACCTCTTCAGCAGCGCGGCCGCCCAGGGCACCCATGATGCGGGCGCGCAGCTGGGCACGGCTCACCAGCATCTGCTCTTCATCGGGGGAGAACCAGGTCAGACCCTGGGCCTGTCCGCGCGGGATCAGGGTGACCTTCTGCACCGGATCGTGCGCTTTGACCAGGGTCCCCACCAGGGCATGACCCACCTCGTGGTAAGCGATCAATCGCTTGCTGCGGCCATCGGTGAGCGGTTTGCCCTCCATGCCGGCGATGACGCGATCAACAGCGTCGTCGATCTCGGCCAAGCTTGTGGCCTCCTTGCGGCGGCGGGCCGTGAGGATCGCCGCCTCGTTGAGCAGGTTGGCCAGATCAGCGCCGGAGAAGCCGGGGGTGCGGCGCGCGATCGCTTCGAGGCTGACGTCATCAGCCAGTTTCTTGTTGCGGCTGTGCACCTTGAGGATCGAGAGGCGGCCTTTGATGTCGGGCACATCGACCTGCACCTGACGGTCGAAACGGCCCGGACGCATCAGGGCCGAATCGAGCACATCGGCGCGGTTGGTGGCGGCGATGATGATGATGCCGCTGTTGCCCTCAAAGCCGTCCATCTCGGTAAGCAGCTGGTTGAGGGTCTGCTCGCGCTCGTCGTTGCCGCCGCCGATACCGGCGCCGCGCTGACGGCCTACCGCATCGATCTCGTCAATGAAGATCAGACAGGGGCTGTTCTCCTTGGCGCGCTTGAACAGATCGCGAACGCGGCTGGCGCCCACGCCCACGAACATTTCAACGAACTCTGAGCCTGAGAGCGAGAAGAAGGGCACACCCGCTTCGCCGGCGATCGCTTTTGCCAGAAGTGTTTTACCGGTGCCAGGAGGGCCCACCAGCAGCACGCCTTTGGGGATCTTGGCCCCGATCGACGTGAAGCGCTCGGGCGTCTTCAGGAAGGTCACAACCTCTTCGAGGTCCTGCTTGGCTTCATCCACACCAGCCACGTCGTCAAATTTGACGCCGGTTTCCGCTTCCATCAGAAAACGGGCCTTGGTCTTGCCGAACTGCATGGCCTGGCCGGGGCCGCCGGGCATGCCATTGCCGCGGCGAGCCAGGAACACCAGAGAGCCGATCAGCAGCAGTGGGAACAGCAGGTTGCCCAGGATGCCGAGAACAGGCGGGGCTTGCTTGGGCGGGTGAATGTCAAAGCTGATGCCTTGATCCTTGAGCTTGTTGACCAGCTCTGGAGCCACGCCGGGCAGGTCGACCCGCAGGCGCTGCACACGGTTGTCAAGGTCAGGGTCAACGGCCTCGATCACCGCAGTGCGGCCGCCATCAAAGATGTCAACGGCCGTCACCCGTCCTGCGTCCACATAGTCGAGGAAGCGCCCGTAGCTCATGCGGGCCACGGCGGCATTGCGCGGGGCCACGGTGGGACCTGAGTTGCCGCTGCGGCCCAGTCGGGTGAGGTTGCCACTGCCCAGCACTTGCCAGACCAGGAAACCACCCACTGCGAGAGGGAGCAGCCACAAGGCAACGACACGCCAGCGCTGATTCATCGCAGGGGCACCTGAGCGATTTTGAACAAGTGTAACGGGAGCCTCAGGATCCCGTGCCCAGCGGGCTCAGGCGGCTTCTGCGTTGCTGCCGGCGCGCACGCCAAAGGGCGCCGGCCCGTCGTTGGGGTCTTCGATGAACAGGTCTGCCACCGGGATGGTTTCGACCAGCTCGGCGCCACCGAGTCCATGGGTCCAGATCTCCAGCTCGCTTTGATCCGGGCACTGGAAGCTGAGCAGCTCAAACGGGAACACGACCCGTTCCATGAAGAACTGATCAGGTCCCAGACAGCGGGCGATCACCATGCGATCGCTGGAGTTGCGGTAACCACACGACACAAGTTTCACGCCCAGGGGCCATTCAGCACGACTACTAAGCCATCGAAACGGCCTTTGCTTTGGTGACGATCGCGACGGTTTGCGGTCTTTAACCTTTTTTTCAGCATTGAAGCGGGATCGTCGCTGCATGGCGGGCGCAAACCGCTGCGCGCGTTGTCAAAGGCTGCGCAGGGCCACGATCGGATCGAGCTTCGAGGCGCGTCTGGCTGGCACCACGCCGAAAGACAGACCAATCGAGCCAGACAGCAGCACCGTCAGCATGACCGTGCCGGCTCCCACCGCGGCGGGCAGTGGAGTGAGCAGGGCCACGACGCTGACCGCGCCGATGCCAAGGGCGCTGCCGATCGCCCCGCCCAGGCTGCTGAGCACCAGCGATTCGACCAGAAACTGCAGCAGCACATCGTTGCTGCGGGCGCCCAGTGCCTTGCGCAGGCCGATCTCACTGGTGCGCTCACTGACCGACACCAGCATGATGTTCATGATGCCGATGCCGCCGACCAGCAGCGAGATGGCGCCGATGGCGGCCAGCATCAGGGTCAGGCCACCGGTGATGGTGCTGACGATCGCCAGCGCGTCCTTCTGAGAGCGCACCGCAAAGTCGTCTTCACGCAGGATGCGATGCCGCTGCCGCAACAGGTTGGTGATCTGAAAGCCTGCTGCTCCCATGCTGGCTTCATCACGGGCCTCGACGCTGATGAAGTTGAGGCTGATGCCGTAGGTGGGATCGCGCCCCGACAGGCGGCTCACCATGGTGGTGAGCGGCACGTAGGCATTTTCATCCTGGTTCTGGCCGAAGACAGCGCCTTTGGGGGCGAGCACGCCGATCACGGCAAAGCTCTGGTCGCGGATGCGCAGATTGCGGCCGATCGCCGAACGCCCGGGAAACATCTTGGTGGCCAGATCGGGCCCCACCACCGTCACATTGCGGGCCGAGCGCAGATCGTCGGCACTGAAGAAACGTCCTGCCTCCACATCAAACTGACGCACCGGCAGAAAGTCGGGCGTCACCCCCGAAATGGACGCCGTGGCGCTGATGCCGCCTGATTGCACAACCTCGCTGAGGGTGATCTGTGGGGCGACCCGTTTGACGCTGGGGACCTGCTCGGCAATCGCTTCAGCGTCTTCGAGTACCAGGCTCTTGGGAAAGTCAATGCCCTGGCGGCGCGTGTCGTTGTTGCCAGGAACAACGAACAGCACATTGGCGCCGAGGTTGCTGAGCTGCCCCTCGGCCAGATTCTGGGCACCGCGGCCAACGCCCACCAGCGTGATCACCGAGGCATTGCCAATGACGATGCCCAGCATCGTCAGGGCGCTGCGCAACCGGTTGGCCCGCAGGGTGTTGAGTGCCATGCCGATGGTCTCGGCCACCGGCAAGGTCGACGCCCCCAGGCTGAATCGCGGGTTCAGCGGTGAGCGCATGGTGGGCTGCAGGGGAGCTGAACCTAACGAATGCCCTGGGCTTCAGGGTTGTGGCTGCGCGCACCCCGATGCACGACACCGGCCTGCAGGTCGAGGGTGACGATCTCACCCTGGCAAAGGTGACGCATGACGTCGGCCACACCCACAATGGCGGGGATGCCGCTGCTGGCCGCCAGCTGTGCGGCCTCACTGGTGGCTCCACCGTTTTCGGTGATCAATGCCTTGGCCCGCTTGAGCGCTTCTGCGTAACCGGCACCGCCATCGCGCAGCACGATGATTTCGCCGCTTTGAAACGCATCGGCCTGAACCTGTGAATCGACCAGCCGCACCCGGCCGCTGATTGAACCGCTGCCGATGCCCTGGCCTGCTGGCAGGGTTGCGGTGACCACACCCACTTTGATGAAGTCGGTGGAGCCGCTGACACCGGCCAGCGTGCCGGCGGTCTGCACCACCAGATCGCCATCGCTCAGGTAGCCCTGCTGGCGTGCCATCGCCATGGCCAGGCTGAACGTGCTGGTGGAGGAGCGCTGCTCGCGCACGAGCAGGGGGTTCACCCCCCAGATCAGCTGGAGGCGGCGCGCCACCAGCTCATCGCTGGTGATCGCCAGGATCGGGGTGCTCGGCCTGAATTTGCTGACATTGCGAGCGGTGGAACCGCTCTTGGTGAGGGGCAGGATCGCCGCCGCGTTCATGTTGCGCGCGATGTTGCTGACCGCCTGACAGATCGCATTGGGGATCGTGGTCGCCATGTGGCTGTCGAGCACCCGCTGGGGGTAGTCGCGCTCAATGCGACGGGCGATCGTGGCCATCGTCGCCACGGCCTCAACCGGGTAGTCGCCGACGGCGCTTTCATTAGAGAGCATCACCGCATCGGTGCCATCGAGAATGGCGTTGGCCACATCGCTCACCTCGGCTCTGGTGGGCCTGGGGCAGCTGACCATCGAATCGAGCATCTGGGTGGCGGTGATCACCGGAATCCCCAGGCTGTTGGCCTTGCGGATCAGCTCCTTCTGCAGCAGCGGAACTTCCTCGGCCGGCATCTCGACGCCCAGGTCTCCGCGGGCCACCATCACCCCGTCGCACAGGGGAAGAATCGAATCGATCTGATCGATCGCTTCGAATTTTTCGATCTTGGCCACCACAGGCGTCTGGTGCCCATGGCTGCGGATCAGCTCGCGGATCTCGAGCATGTCCGAGGGGTTGCGCACAAAACTCAGGGCCACCCAGTCGACGCCCTGGGCCAGGCCAAAGGCCAGGTCCTCACGGTCCTTGTCGGTCAGCGCCCGGATCGACAGCTGCACATCGGGGAAATTGACCCCTTTGTTGTTGCTTAGGACCCCACCGACTGTCACGGTGCAATGCAGGGTCTGCTGCGCCTGATCGACGCTCTCGACGCGCATTTCAACGCGTCCATCGTCGAGCAGGATGCGGCTGCCACTGCTCACCTCATCGGCCAGGCGCTCGTAGGTGACAGTGGCGATCTCCTGGGTGCAGCTGACCTCTCTGGAGGTCAGGCTGAAGCGATCACCACTGGCCAGGGTGATCGGCCCGCCGGCAAAGCGGCCCAGGCGGATCTTGGGCCCCTGCAGGTCCTGCAGGATGCCGGCATGCACGCCCATCTCGGCGGACACCTGCCGGATCGTGGCGATGCGAGCTGCATGCTCGCTGTGATCCCCGTGGGAAAAGTTCAGCCGGAAGGTGGTGGCACCCGCTTCGATCAGCTGGCGGAGCCGCTCGGGTGATTCGGTTGCGGGGCCGATGGTGGCCACGATCTTGGTGCGACGCATGAGATCGGGCCTGGCCATGGGCACGCCATAGGTAGTGCTGAAACTACCATTCAGCCCCGTCTGCACCCTGCTGCCCGTGGACCTCGAGACCTACCAGCGACGCTCGCGTGAGACGGCCCGCTATCCCCAGGCCGGCAGCAATCCGATCTACCCGACCCTGGGCCTCTGCGGCGAGGCCGGCGAAGTGGCCGACAAGGTCAAGAAGGTCATGCGCGACCGGGGCGGCTGTTTCGATGACGCGGTGCGCGATGACCTGCGGCTTGAGCTTGGTGATGTGCTCTGGTACGTCGCCCAGCTGTGCACCGAACTTGAGCTGAACCTGGCCGAGGTGGCTGAAGCCAACCTGGCCAAACTCGCCAGCCGCGCAGCCCGTAACGTGATTTCAGGTAGTGGGGACCGGCGCTGATGGCTGAATCAGGCAGGGCCGCTTGGCTTGCACGTCTGTTGGTCGCTGTCGCGCTGGTTGCATGGCTGCTGCTGCTGCAACCAGGTGCGGCCTGGGCGGCTGATCTGCAGGTCACCCAGGTGCAGCTGGCGCCCTGTCCGAGCAGCGATGCGGCCTCGCAAAGTGGTCTCAAGCGACCTGCCGGTGCGGGGTGTTGGGCGCTCAGCGGGGTCGTGGAGAACCCCGGCCGCCGCGCCGTGGTCGACACCGATGTGTTTGCCCAGATCCTTGATGCCAGCGGCGAGCCCGTGTTGCAGAACCGCACCCGGGTGGGCTCGATCGGTGATGTGCCCCCGGGCCGCTCTGACTTCGCCCTTCGTTTGGCTGTGCCGATGGGAACGCCTGGCCCCCTGCAGGTGCGCCATGTCAAAGCCAGGGGGTTCACAGCTCCGGTGCGCAGCCGCGCCGGTGAGGGTGATGAGCTGCTGCCGCTGGAACAACAGCTGGACCTGAGCTGACGCTCAGAGCCCGTAGGCGCCGTAGCCACCCAAGCTGGCACTGGCTCCCAGCAGCAGGTTCTGCAGCAGCTGCAGGGCCAGAAAGGCCAGGATCGCCGACAGATCCAGACCACCAAGCGGTGGGATCAGCCCGCGAAAGGCGTTCAGGTAGGGATCGGTGATCGAACTGACCGTGGCCAGCACAGGGTTGCTGCTCCAGTCGAGGTTGGGGAACCAGCTCAACAGCACCCGCACCAGCAAGACCAGTGAATAGATCTCGAGGGTGCGCGCCAGAACGGGCAGCAATTGGCTGAGGATCTCCATGGTCAGCGGTGGCGTCGGATCACGTTAGTCAGGCGCTGACGGCTTCCCAGTCATCGTCGTCGCTGGCAGGGGCAACGGGCAGCGCTTCAACAGGTTCGGCGGGGTCAGCGACCTCTGGTGGGCTCAGACGCCGGGCCGGTCTGAGCTCGTCGGCCTTGACCGCAAAGGTGCGGTGAAACTTGTCAGAGAGGCTGAGCCAAAACGAACGCCCCTCGCTCTGGCGCTTGCGTTCGATGAAATCCTGCGCCAGCAGCTCTTTGATGTGGTCGTAGGCGCCGGAGCCGCGCAGTTCCACCAGTTCCGATTGCAGGATGCGCTTTTTGAGCGCAATGGTCGCCAGGGTGCGCAGCGCAGCGGTGGAGAGATCGACGGGCAGGAGGTTCTGCACCAGATCACTCAGCCCAGCGCGCAGCTGCAGCCCGTAGCGCTGCCCGTCCTGCACGATCTCCAGCGCCGTGTTGCGGTGGGCGTAGTCGGCCATCAGGGTGAGCAGGCCCAGCTCCACCTCGTCGCGGCTGATGCCGGCGATCTCGGCGAGCTCACCCAGGCTCAGGGGCTTGCCCTTGAGATACAGAATCGCCTCAAGCCGCGCTGGGAGGGACAGCTGCTCGGGGAGCGTCGCGGGCGAGGCATTCATTGGCCGGAACGCTAGCCAACGGCAATGCCGCTGGCCACGTCTCCCAGAAACAGCTGGTACGCCGGGTTGCCGGTTTCATCCACGTAGCTGTAGCCCAACCCGTCGAGAAAGGTCTGCCAGTCGTCCATCTCGGCAGGGGGGACCTGAACCCCCACCACGATCCGGCCGACATCGGCCCCGTGGTTGCGGTAGTGAAAGATGCTGATGTTCCAGTTGGGGTGCAGGCTGGTGAGGAAGCGCATCAGTGCGCCCGGCCGCTCCGGAAACTCAAAGCGATACAGCAGTTCGCGCCCGGCGCCGGCCGCCTCCCCTGCCCCTTCCGGCAGGTGTCCGCCAACCATGTGGCGTAGATGGAGCTTGGCGAGTTCGTCGTTGGAGAGGTCCAGGCAGGGGAAGCCCGCGGCGCGCACGTCGGCGATCAGGGCCAGTTCGTCGCGACTGCCATTGGTCTGCACCCCCACGAAGATGTGGGCGCGGCTGCTGTCGCTCAGGCGGTAGCTGAACTCGGTGAGGTTGCGATCGCCCAGCAGGGTGCAGAAGCGCCGCAGGCTGCCGGGTTGTTCCGGAATCTCGACAGCGAGCATCGCTTCTTTGTCTTCACTGATCTCGGTGCGTTCAGCGACAAAGCGCAGCCGGTCGAAATTCATGTTGGCGCCGCAGGCCACCGCCACCAGGTGTTTGCCCGCCAGGCCGCGCTGCTCGACGTCGGCCTTCATGCCGGCGATCGCCAGAGCACCGGCGGGTTCAAGGATCGAGCGGGTGTCACCGAAGACGTCCTTGATCGCCGCGCAGATCGCATCGGTGTCGACGGTGACCATGGCATCGACGCACTGACGTGCCAGTTCAAAGGTCAGTGCGCCCACCTCGCGCACGGCGACCCCGTCGGCGAACAGACCCACCTGTTCGAGCCGCACCCGCTCACCAAGACGCAGCGAGCGGGTCATGGCATCGGCATCGCAGGGCTCGACACCCACCACTTGAACCTGTGGCCAGACGCTTTTCAGAAAGCTGGCCACACCGGCAATCAGCCCACCCCCGCCGACAGCCACATAGACCACATCGGGCGGGCTCGAGCACTGGCGCACCAGCTCCAGCGCGATCGTGCCCTGACCGGCGATCACATCAGGGTCATCAAACGGGTGGATGAAGCTCAAGCCACCTGTAGCCGCCAACCGCCGCGCTTCGTCGCAGGCGGCGTCATAGGTGTCGCCGTGCAGCACCACCTCGGCGCCGCGGGCCGCCACCGCCTGCACCTTGACCTCGGGTGTGGTGATGGGCATCACGATCACAGCGCGGCAGCCCAGCTTCTGGGCCGCCAGGGCCACCCCCTGGGCGTGGTTGCCGGCACTGGCGGCGATCACCCCGCGCCCCAGCTCAGCGGTGCTGAGGCGCGCCATTTTGTTGTAGGCACCGCGCAGCTTGAAACTGAAGACGGGCTGCAGGTCCTCCCGCTTGAGCCAGATGCTGTTGCCCAGCCGTGCCGAGAGGTTGGGCGCTAGCTCCAGCGGGGTTTCGATGGCGACGTCGTAGACACGAGCCCGCAGCACCCGTTGCACAAACGCAGCCGGCGTCAGCTCGCTGTCAAAACAGGTGTGGGGCGCGTCGCTCATCTTTGTAGTGTCGCAACCGAAAGGGCTTCTGTGACATCAGAGATCCGGTTGCGGCAGCTGCCGATGCCGTGGCTGCAGCGTCCAAAATGGTGGCCGTTGCAGCCGAACCCTGAAGTGAAAGGCCTAGATTGCTTTGCACTTCAAGGCCAGGCATGCATCTCAGCGAGCTGAGCCACCCCAACCAGCTGCACGGTCTGAGCACCGCCGAGCTCGAAGGGATCGCCCGCCAGATTCGCGATCGCCACCTCGAAGTGGTGAGCACCAGCGGGGGCCACCTAGGCCCTGGCCTCGGCGTCGTCGAGCTCACCCTGGCCCTGTACCAGACCCTCGATCTCGACCACGACAAGGTTGTCTGGGATGTGGGGCATCAGGCCTATCCCCACAAGCTGATCACCGGCCGCTACCGCAATTTCGACAGCCTGCGTCAGAAAGACGGCGTCGCCGGCTACCTGAAGCGCTGCGAGAGCCGTTTTGATCACTTCGGTGCCGGCCACGCCTCGACCAGCATCTCGGCGGCCCTGGGCATGGCCTTGGCCCGCGATCAGCGCGGTGAAAGCTTCAAGTGCGTGGCCGTCATCGGCGATGGAGCGTTGACCGGTGGCATGGCCCTTGAGGCCATCAACCATGCGGGCCATCTGCCCAGGACCAATCTGCTGGTGGTGCTGAACGACAACGACATGTCGATCAGCCCGCCGGTGGGGGCCCTCTCGACCCACCTGAACCGCATGCGGCACAGCAAGCCCCTGCAGTTCCTGACCGACAACGTCGAAGAGGCGATCCGCAGCCTGCCGCTGATGCACGGCGAGCTGCCCAGTGAGCTCAAGAACCTCAAGGAGAGCATGAAGCGCCTGGCGGTCCCGAAGCTGGGGGCTGTCTTCGAGGAGCTGGGGTTCACCTACATGGGGCCCATCGACGGCCACAACATCGCCGAGATGGTGCGCACCTTCGAGCAGGCGCATCGCACCGGTGGGCCGGTGCTGGTGCATGTGGCCACCACCAAGGGCAAGGGCTACGCCTACGCCGAAGAGGACCAGGTCGGCTACCACGCCCAGAGCGCCTTTGACCTGGCCACCGGTAAGGCCTATCCCTCGAGCAAGCCCAAGCCACCCAGCTACAGCAAGGTCTTTGGCCAGACCCTGGTCAAGCTCTGCGAGCAGGATCCGACCGTCGTGGGCATCACCGCAGCCATGGCCACCGGCACGGGGCTTGATCTGCTCGAGAAGGCACTGCCCAAGCAGTATTTCGACGTGGGCATCGCCGAGCAGCACGCCGTCACCATGGCAGCCGGCATGGCCTGCGAGGGCCTCAAGCCCGTGGTGGCCATCTACAGCACCTTTTTGCAGCGGGCCTATGACCAGCTGATCCACGATGTGGGCATCCAGAACCTGCCGGTCACCTTCGTGATGGACCGGGCCGGCATCGTCGGCGCCGATGGCCCCACCCATCAGGGGCAATACGACATCAGCTACCTGCGCGCCGTGCCCAACTTCACGGTGATGGCCCCCAAGGACGAGGCCGAGCTGCAGCGCATGCTGGTGACCTCGATTCACCACAGTGGCCCCTGCGCTCTGCGCATTCCCCGTGGCGAGGGCGAAGGGGTCCCACTGGCCGAAGAGGGCTTTGAGCCCCTGCAGATCGGCCGCAGTGAACTGCTGACCGATGGCGATGATCTGCTGATCGTGGCTTACGGCTCCATGGTGTACCCCGCCCTGGCCACGGCTGGTCTGCTGCAGGAACGCGGCATTTGCGCTGCCGTGATCAACGCCCGCTTCCTGCGCCCGCTCGATGAGGCCCTGATCGCCCCGATGGCCCAGCGCATCGGCAGGGTGGTCACCATGGAGGAAGGCGCCCTGGCCGGCGGCTTTGGCGCGGCTGTGGTGGAAGCCCTCAACGATCTCGACGTGCTCGTGCCCGTGCTGCGCATCGGCATTCCCGATCAGTTGGTCGATCACGCCACGCCTGATCAGAGCAAGCAGGCACTGGGCCTCACCCCGCAGCAGATGGCCGAGCGCATCGTTGAGCGCTTCCCCAAAGCAGCCGCATCGGCCCGGGCCGCATCAGCTGTTCAGCCCCTGGCGGTCTGAGCAGCAGGCCAGCCGGGCTGTTCGGTGCCCCAGCAAAAAGCCCCTGGTCTCCATGGAGGCCAGGGGCTCCTGCTGAGCAGCCCCGTTGCCGGGGCTGAGTGAGCCGGCTTCAGAGCACGCCGCGGGCAGCCAGGCCCTGAATCGCACCGATGCCAAAGATGTGACCCAGGCTCAGGGTGCCGAGCATGGCGCCATGGCTCAGACCGCCGAACATGGCGGCGTTGGGCAGCTGCAGGCCCGTGTTGGGCTGTTTGATCGTGGCTTTGCCGATGGCGATCGCGATCACGTTGCAGATGATCATCACCAGCGCCACCTTGGGCGACCAGCTGACGGAGGCAGGGGCGATGGCCAGAAGGGGAGCGAGCATGGATCCTGATTCCAACCGCTCCATCTTCCGGGGCAAGCCAGCGGCCTGGCGACGGGCTTAAGACTTGTTCATCGCTCGCGGCTCTGCTCGCGGCTGGCCAGGCTGAAGCCGGCGGCCACCAGCAGGTTGGACAGGGTCAAAAAGGCCTCAGCGCCACCGTGCAGCGGGTCGACATCGGCCAGCTGCCGCCCCACCAGTTGCTGGGCGATGACGGCAGCGGCGATGGTGACCGCCACAAACACCAGCGTCAGCTCAAAACCCCGCAGGGCCAATGGCGGAAAGCCTTTGATGCGCCGGGCGAGCCACAAAAAGGCCAGATAGGGCAGCAGCGACAGCACAAACAGCGGCGACGGATCGATCGCCGCCAAGCCATCAAGCACCTGCTTAACCATGACGCAAACCCTGCTGGCGCAGGAGGTTCCAGGCAGCCAGGGCCAGTGCGCCATTGCCGAGACAGGTCAGCCCCGCCTGCAGCACCACCAGTCCGTTGAGCGATGGGGTGTTGTCAAAGAGATGCCAGGTGCAGGCCGCCATGGCGCTGCCCAGGGCCGGCACCATGGCCAGGGCAAGCCAGCGCCAGCCGCCCTCGCTGCGGCGCCGTCCAAGGGCGACAACAGCAGCGATCGCCACCAGCCACTCGATCACGGAGCTGATGTGGATCCACCAGGTGGGTAGCGAGAGGGCGTGCATGGGCTGACTCTATGGAGAACCGCAGCGGTGCAGCACGCCCTAGCCTCGCGCCGCGGCATCTCTTCTTTCAGCGCCCGTGTTGAGCACCTCTGCCCCTGCTGCGAGCGCCCCAACCCCCTCCCAAGCCCCGGTGTTGCTGTGCGGCTATTACGGCGAACACAACCTGGGTGATGACGCGTTGCTCGAGGTGCTGTTGCAGCAGCTGCCCGCTGGGGCCAGGGCTCTGGTAACGGCACGCGATCGCCAGCAGGTTCAGCAGCGCTTTGGCGTTGCCACAGTCGATCGCCGCCGTCTGGCGGCCGTGCTGAGGGCCTTGTTCGGTTGCCGGGCTCTGGTGCTGGGAGGCGGCAGCCTGCTGCAGGATTCCACCAGCTTCAACAGCCTGCTCTATTACGCGGCGCTGATCCTGGCGGCGCGCTGGCAGGGCAAACCGGTGCTGCTCTGGGGTCAGGGGCTTGGGCCCCTGCGCCGGCGCCGCAGCCGCGCGCTGGTGCGCACGTTGCTGCCGCTGGTGACCAGGGTTTGCTGGCGCGATCCAGGCTCAGCCCAACTGGCGGCGCGCCTGGGCCGCCCGGACGGGCATGCCCCAGACCCGGTCTGGGCCAGCGCGGCCGTCCAGTGGCGCGGCCGTGGGGGACCGCTTGTGGTGTGCTGGCGTCCCACACCGCTGCTGCTGGGCCAGGCCTGGCAGCCCTACTTGGAGGCGCTGGGGCGCCTCGCCGGCGAGGCAGATCGTGAGGTCCTTTGGCTGCCCTTGCACCGAGGCCAGGACAGCAATTTGCTGACCCAGTTGCAGGAGCAGGGGCTGGTGGGCGAGGGCCTGCGCCGCCGCAGCCGCCAGGTCGAAGCCCTGACCCCGCGCGAAGCCAAGGCTGTCTTTGCCACTGCAGGATTGGTGATCTCGATGCGTCTGCATGGCTTGATCCTGGCGGCAGTGAGCGGGGCTCCCTGTGCGGCGCTCAGCTACGACCCCAAGGTTCAGGCTGCTGCCAGCGCCCTCGGTTGCCCCTGCCAGGACCTGCAACAGAGCGCAGCGGCTGATCAGCTGCTGCAGTGCTGGGCCGCGGTGCTCGATCAACCACCTGGCTCCGGCCAGATCAGCGAGCTGGCCAGAGCGGCCAGAGGTCACAGCACGGTGCTGGAGCTGCTTTAACGCCGCAGCTGGGCTGTGTCGATCAGCTTGCCCTGGCTGTCGATGCCGTTGATCGTCAGGGTGTCGCCGGCAAAGATCAATTCGCCAAAGCTGAAGGTGCTGAGCGCCCTGGCTGTGCGGCTGTTGGCGACCACAGGCCGCAGGCTGGCGCCACCACCACCCACCACCAAGTAGGTGGTGCCGTTGATCGCCTTGGTGCGCTCGTAATTGTGCTCATGGCCATTGATGTAAAGCTGCACGCCGTAGCGCTCAAACAGTGGGCTCAGGCGCGCTATCAGGGCTCGGTCATCGCCATAGAGGCCCGCCGAATAGATCGGATGGTGGCCCACCACCACCTTCCAGGGGGCATCGCTGGCCGCCAGGGCCTGTTTCAGCCAGGGCAGCTGATGCTGCCAGGGGGCATTGACGTTGGTATCGAGCATGAAGAACGCGACATCACCGCGGCGCACGCTGTACCAGCGTCCCTTCATGCCAAAGGGCTTGAAGGCGACCTGAGCATTGCCATTGCCGCTGCGGATGTCGTGATTGCCCAGCACGGCATGAAACGGCACCCCGGCGGCGATCAGCTCGCGGTAGGGCTTGTAAAAGGTCTGCTCAATGCCCCTCAGATCACCGTCGCCCCAGGCTGAGCTCGCGTAGATGTTGTCGCCCCCAAGGATCACCAGATCCACCGGATCGCGGCTTTGGATCGCGCCCATCTGTGCCCCCACCGCCCGTTGGTTGCGGTTGCCGCTGCCAAAGTCGGCAGTCGCCAGCACATGCAGGCGCTTTGCCCTTGAGGCCGCCTGTGGCGCCGGGGGAGGCGCACTGGGCAGTGGCTGGGCTTTGCCCAGGTTGGCCAAGGCTCCCCCCAGCACACTCCACGGCAGCAACTGCAGCAGTTGGCGGCGTTTCATGCGCCTTGCTCCTGAATTCGGGTCAGCTCGGCAAGCACCTCCTGGCTATGGCCCGCGGGTCTGACGCCGGTCCAGCGGGCCTGCAGGACCCCTTGGGGATCAATCAGAAAGCTGTGACGCTGTGAGAAAGGCGGTATCCAGGAGCCATAGGCCTTGCTCACCTGCCCGCCGGGGTCAGACAGCAGCGGGTAGGTGATCCCTTCGCTGCCGCAGAACGAGGCATGTTGATCAGGATCATCGGCGCTGACACCGATCACCTGGGCTCCGGCTGCCCTGAAGGACGCGAGATCGCGCTGAAATCCCCTGGCCTCAAGGGTGCAGCCACTGGTGAAATCCTTGGGGTAGAAGTACAGGACCACCCAGCTGCCGGCCAGATCGCCCAGGCTCAGATGGGTGGGCTGTGCTTCCCCGTCTGGGCCCACAGCCACCCCGTCAAGGCTGAAGGCCGGGGCGGCTAGGCCGAGCTCGGGCAGGGATCCGCCTAGGGCAAGGGCGGGTCGGGCACGTCCCCCCAGAGACAACAGAGCCAGGGTTCCTAGACGGAAAGCCTGGCTCAGCAGTTCACGGCGTTGCATGGGCGAGCAGGAACTGCCCAGCTTTTAGCTCAGAGTTTGGCCAGATTGATGCCCAGTTCACGGGCATAGGCGCCAAGGCCCTTCTTCTGAATAGTCTTGAGGGCGCGGGTTGACACGCGCAGCTTCACAAAACGGTTGCCTTCGGCCCACCACAGACGCCGCTCCTGCAGGTTGACCTGCTGCAGCTTCTTGGTGCGCACGTGGGAGTGCGAGACGGCCATGCCGTTGTTGGCGCGCTTGCCGGTGAGATCACAGACGCGGGACATGGACCGTTCGACGTTGTCAGGACAGGTTCAGGCTTCCACCACCAGGGTGCCGGCCCGATTGCACACACTACCAAAGAGCATCCCTAACCTCCTTCAAGACCCAAGGCACCCCCATGCTGCATGTGCTCAAGTTCAGCTCAGAAGATTGCGGCACCTGCCACCGCATGAGCCACTACGACGAGCTGGTCTGCAACGAGCTGGGCTGCAGTTTCGTCAGCGTGATGCTGCAGGACACCGACACGTACCGCCGCTACCGCCGGGTGTTGCTGGCCCAGTACCCCAACAAGGACGGTATGGGCTGGCCCACCTATCTGCTTGTGACTGATCCCGAGGGCGAGTTCACCATTCATGGTGAGCTCAAAGGCGGCATGCCCAAAGGTGACTTCAGGGAGCGGCTCGCTGCGTTGCTCCCGCTCGCCTGATCCAGCGGACCGCGTTCACGTTTCAAGACATGCCCCTGTTGTTGTGTGTGCGATGACGCTCAGAGCCCAAGGACCCACCTAAGTTCTGCGGCAGTTGCGCAGCTGCGGTGTTCATCACCGTTTCAGGCCAGAAAGGTGGGGTCGCCAAAACCTGCACCAGCATTCATCTGGCCAGCGTCTGGGCTGATCGCGGCCGCTCGGTCTGCGTGGTCGATGCCGACCGCAACCGTTCGGCTCTGGCCTATGGCATTCGCGGTGAGCTTCCGTTCGCGATTGTTCCTGTTGAGGCTGCAGCCAAGGCGACCCGCAGCGCCGATGTGGTGATCACCGACGGCCAGGCCAGCAGCGATGAAGAGGAGCTGCGGCATCTGGCGGTGGGTTCGGACCTGGTGTTGCTGCCAACCGCTCCCAAGGCGCGCGCTGTTGAGTTGACGGTTGAGCTGGCCCAGCTGCTGCAGCAGGTCGGTGTTCCCCATGGCGTGCTGCTCGTCAAGGTCGACCCGCGCCAGCAGCGCACAGCCACTGAAGCCAGGCAGGCCCTCACACGGCTGGGGCTGACGGTCCTGGATGCGGAGATTCCGTTGCTGGCAGCGTTTGACAAGGCCGAGACCCTGGGCCTGCCCGTTTATGCCGCCAGCGATGACCGGGGGCGTTCCGACCCCCGGCGCATGGCCGGTTGGTCGGCCTACCAGTCCGTAGCCCAGGAGATCGAATGCCTGATTTCGAAGCCCTCATCCGCCGTCAGCAGGATCAACGCACCACTGCCGATCAGCGCCTGACGCTGGTTGAGCCCACACCCACCAGTCAGGCCATCGGCGCCCCGCTTGCCGTGCTCGCCTTTGCTGGTGCACTGCTGGGCTCCCTGATCGGCAGTGTCGGTGTGCAGTGGGCCCAGGCCCAGGGTTGGCTGACCTTCTGAGCTGACCCACGGGGCCGACGTTCGGAACGGTTGCATTGCCTACCGATTGTCAGGCCGATGATCTGGTCAGATGCGGGGGTTCTTGAGCAACCCTGGCGTGGCTGCAGCGTCCACCAAGGAGCTGATCGGGCGTACGGCGCTTGCTGAGCTCAATACACTGAGCGACAGGCCGGCATGGGTGCGCCTGCTGAGCCATCTGTTTGCGATCGCCGCTGGGGGGCTGCTCTGGCGTCTCACCGAGCTGCCGCTGCTGCTGCGGCTGGGGGGTCTGTTGCTCAGCGGCGTTGCCCTGGCCAGTTGTTTTGCCGGTCTGCATGAGTGCTGCCATCGCACGGCGTTCCGCAGCAAACGTCTCAACGATGCGGTGGCCTGGCTGATGGGGTTACTCAGCTTCTACAACGCGACGTTCTACCGGCGTTATCACCAGTGGCACCATCGCTACACCCATCTGCCGGGCCTCGATCCGGAACTGGAGGATCCGGTTCCCACCAGCCGCCTCAGCTACGCGCTTGAGATCAGTGGCTTCAACTGGTGGCTCGGCAAGGTGCGCAGCTATGGCCGGCTGCTGTGGGGTGACCTTTCGGGGCTGTCCTATCTGAACCCTGAGGTGATTCCCCAGGTGCGCCGCTCGGTGCGGCTGCAGTTCACGATCTACGCCGCGGTGCTGGCGTTCTCACTGGTTCAGCTCAACGGTTTTCTGCTCTGGAGCTGGCTGCTTCCCCTGGCGCTCGGCCAACCGTTTCTGCGTCTGCTGTTGCTGGCCGAACACACCGGCTGCGCCTACAGCAGTGATGGTCTGGCCAACACGCGCACGACGCTGACGCTTGCACCGGTGCGCTGGTTGATGTGGAACATGCCGTTCCATGCCGAGCACCATCTCTACCCATCGTTGCCGTTTCACGCCCTGCCGAAGGCCCACCGCTGGATTGGCCCCCGTCTTCAGCATCTCGATCACGGCTACCTGGCTGTTCACGCCGCCCTGCTGCCGCGTCTGGCCGAACTCGGCCAACCGGCATGAGCCCCGCCGCCGCTGCCGGCGTTGATCAGGTCTTTGAGCTGGGTGATGTCGCGCTGGCCTGTGGCAAAACCATTCCCAAGGCCCGCATTGTCTACCAGCAGTTCGGCGAGCTCAAGGCCGACCGCTCCAACCTGGTGCTGATGCCGACCTCCTATGGCGCCAGGCCTGCCGATCTGGCCTGGACGGTGGGTCCTGTCCTCGATCCAGAGCGCTATTGCATCGTCATTGCTGGGCAGTTCGGCAATGGGCTCTCCAGCAGCCCCAGCCACGGGTCCATGGGTCTTGTGGAGCAGGGCTGGCTGGTGCAACACCGCGACAACGTGGCGGCGCAACGGCGCTTGCTCGAGGACCGCTTTGGTGTCACCCGGCTGCCCTTGATCTACGGCTGGTCGATGGGTGCACAGCAGGCTTACCAGTGGGCGGTGAGCTATCCCGAAGCGGTCGAGCGCATCTGCTGCGTGTGCGGCACCGCGCGCACCTCGGTGCACAACCGCCTGTTCTGCCTGAGTCTGCGCCAGGCGTTGATGGCCGATCCAACCTGGAATGGCCATGGGTTTGATGCGGTTCCCGAGCGGGGTCTGCGCACGTTTGCGTTCATTTATGCCAGCTGGGCCAGCAGCCAGGCGCACTACCGCGGTCTCGAAGAGCCGCTCGCACACCACGTCGAGCAGCACTGGCTGCCCCATTACCGGCGCCATGACCCCCATGACCTGCTGGCCATGCTCGACACCTGGATTGCCCATGACGTGGCTGCAGGCGGTGATCTGCATGCAGCACTGGGCTCGATCCAGGCACGGGCGGCGGTGGTTGCCGGCAGCCATGACCTCTACTTCACCGTCGATGACATGGCTGCCGAGGCCGAGCACATGCGCAACGCCGAGTTTGCGGTGATCGCTTCGGAGCTCGGCCACCGGGCCGGCAATCCCCACAGTTCGCCCGACGAACAACGCACCCTCCGCCGCCTTGTGGATCAGCTGCTGGCCAGCTGATTCGCCAACCCATTCGTCCTCTCCGCTCAAGCCATGACCGATCTGGCCAGCACTGCCCGCGATCTGGGCCTGCGCTTTCTGCTCTTTTCGTTCACCGATCTGTTCGGGGTGCAGCGGGCCAAGCTCGTGCCCCTCGCGGCTGTGCAGACAATCAGCCAGTCGGGCGCTGGATTTGCTGGATTCGCGGCCTGGCTAGAGCTGAGCCCTGCCGATGGCGACGTGCTGGCGATTCCTGATCCGGCCAGCCTCACGCCGCTGCCCTGGCAGAGCGATGTGGGCTGGGTGGCCACCGAGTTGACGCTCAACGGCGAGCCCATGGCTCAGTGTCCCCGGCGTCTGTTGCGCCTGCAGCAGCAGCGCGCTGCTGCGCTTGGCTTTGAGCTGCGCAGTGGCGTAGAAGCCGAATTTTTTCTGTTGCAGCCAGGCGGGGAAGCCATTGCCGATGGCGCCGACACCCAGGAGAAGCCCTGCTACGACCAGCTGGCACTGATGCGCCGCTATGGGCTGATCGGCCCGGTGCTTGAGGCCATGGAGAGCCTTGGTTGGGGGCCCTATCAGGCTGACCATGAAGACGCCAACGGCCAGTTCGAGATCAACTGGTCCTTCAGCGACGCCATGACGACGGCTGATCGCCATGCCTTCTTCAAGGTCATGCTCAAGTCGATGGCCGAGGCCCAGGGGCTGCGCGCCAGCTTCATGCCCAAGCCCTTTGCCGAGCTCACCGGCAATGGCTGCCACACCCACTTGTCGCTGTGGGGAGCGCC
>Ga0169931_10004761_pt1 | contig 21010 bp, 17 predicted proteins | sample Kivu_15m_20L_FD_129675 | JGI IMG/M metagenome (GOLD analysis project Ga0169931, IMG submission 129675) | Freshwater microbial communities from Lake Kivu, Western Province, Rwanda to study Microbial Dark Matter (Phase II) - Kivu_15m_20L... | ecosystem: Environmental > Aquatic > Freshwater > Lake... | reverse complement strand
GGGCTTGCGGGCCTGTCTCGCCAGTTCGCCCAGCAATCAACATTTGAAGGCCGAGAGGGGGAGGCAGGCGACCGGCTGCGGTTTTGCGTACCGCTAGAGGCGCTTGCCGAGACGAGCCTGATTGAGCGTGTGGAGGCAAGTCTAGGCGCCTATTTTGGGCAGAAGGTCCGTGTCTCGGTGCGGGTTGGCGCCCCCCAGGGGCCTACCGCGGCGGCCCAAGATGCCCGCGTTAAGGCGGAGGCGCTTGCCCAGGCGGAGGCCTCCATAACCCAGTCTCCCGTTGTTCAAGATCTCATTCGTGCATTTGATGCGAAGATCGTTCCGGGGTCGATCCGGTCGGTCGGCCCGCTGCCTACGGAGTCTTCCGTAGCCAGGCGGCCTGCCCCGCAGACTGACGACCCCTCTACATCCCCGCCCCCTCTAGGAGAGTCATCATGATGAAAGGCCAGATTGCCGGGCTCATGCGCCAGGCCCAGCAGATGCAAGAAAAGATTAAGCAGGCCCAAGAGTCTCTGGGAGACCTGCAGGCTGAAGGGCAGGCAGGCTCTGGCCTGGTTAAGCTCGTGATGACCGGTAAGCACCAGGTGAAATCACTCACGATCGATCCGAGCCTCATGACCAACGATCCAGACGACCGGGAGACTCTGCAAGACCTGCTGGTGGCGGCCATCAACGATGCGGTGGCAAAGGTGGAGCAGATCTCCAACGAGCGTATGTCGGCTGCCACGGCGGGCCTGCCTCTGCCCCCTGGATTTCGGCTCTAGGAGGGTTTACGGCTGTGGCCTCGAGCCCATCGGGCGCGGCGGCGGCCGGATCCCCGCCGAGTCTTGCAGCACTCACGGAGTCTTTCGCCCGCCTGCCCGGGGTGGGTCCGAAGACGGCCCAGCGTATGGCCTTCCATCTTCTGCAACACGATCGGGAAGGTGCGGAGCAGCTGGGGCAGGCGTTGTTACATGCGCTGTCGCAGCTGCAGCCCTGCCGTCGTTGCAACACTTTCTCGGAGCAGCCGGTCTGTCCTACTTGTATGGACGAAGAGCGGGACGCGAGCCAACTCTGTGTGGTGGAGAGTCCAGCAGACCTTCTGGTGGTGGAACAGACCCGTACCTACCGAGGACTCTATTTTGTGTTGATGGGCAGGCTCTCACCGCTGGATGGTCTTGGGCCTGCGCAGCTTCCACTGGAGCGGTTGCTGACGCGGGCGCAAGAGCCAGCGCTGGCTGAGGTGATTCTCGCGACCAATTTCACGCCGGAAGGGGAGGCCACGGCCCATGCAATTTCGGGGCTCTTGCAGGCCCTTTCCCGCGATCCGCCACTGCGAATTACCCGGCTCGCGCGTGGGGTGCCGGTGGGCGGCGAACTGGAGTATGTCGATCTGGGCACGATTGCCCAGGCGTTTCGTGACCGAAGAGAGAAAGGATCCCCGTAAATGACCATCGCCTTGTGGTGTCTTTTGATTACGATCTTTCTGCCTATCGTCTGCGCGGGGATCTCGAAGGCAGGCGGGGAGGGCTATGACAATGCCCAGCCCCGTGACTGGCTGGCCCGGCAAGAGGGCTTCCGGGCGCGGGCCGTGGCGGCCCAGCAGAATAGCTGGGAGGCTCTCATTATCTTTGGGCTTGCGGTTCTCGCCGCCCATACCGTGGCGGGGCCGCAAGACTCGGTAGACCAGTTTGCGGTGGCCTTCGTGCTTGCCCGCATTGGCTACATCGTGGCCTATGTCGCCAACTGGGCCTTAGTGCGCTCCTTGGTCTGGCTCTTGGGCCTTTTTTTAAGTATTTCGATTTTCGTGGCGGCGGCGTAGCGCTGGTATTTTCTACCGCTCCCTGGTACCCGGTACCTGGTACCGGGTCTCCAGGCCATCGGCCGCGCGGACTCTGGCATCTTTTCCAAGACCCCCTAGCACGGGAACCTGCTCCTTTATAATCGACCAAATTACAAGGAGTCCATTTTGCAGGTTCGCCAGCTGTTGGCCGCGGCCCAGACCGACTCGGCCGGTTTTTCCTCGTCTGCCTCTCCCGTTTTCCCTTTTGCGGTACTCGCGCTCGCTGACGGCACCGTCTTTGACGGCGTGTCGATCGGCGCTTTAGGGCAGACCGTTGGAGAGGTGGTTTTCAACACCGCCCTCACCGGATACCAAGAAATCCTCACCGACCCGAGCTACTGCCAGCAGCTCGTTACGCTCACCTATCCTCATATTGGCAATACGGGCTGGAATGAGGAAGACAACGAGTCGTCTGGGGTGCAGGCCGCGGGCCTGATTATTCGCGATCTTCCCCAGGTCGTATCGAACTTTCGCAGTCAGCGCAGTCTGCCCGAGGCCCTGGCAGAGGCCGGGGTGGTCGCCATTGCGGGAGTGGATACCCGCGCGCTGACCCGGCGGCTCCGCGAGACGGGAGCACAGTCGGGCGCGATTCTCTCCGCGGCTGTGGGCGCGCTCGCTGATGCAGACCGAGCAGCCTTGGCCGCGCGCGCTGTGGATCTTGCCCGGGGCTTTGCGGGCCTGGTGGGTGCAGACCTGGCCCAGGGTGTCTCGACCAAAAAAGCCTACGCGTGGACCGAAGGCACCTGGCATCTTGCAGGCGCGGCCGCGCCCGCAGGTTCCGCGCACGCGAAGGACACACCGCATGTCGTGGCCTACGACTTCGGCATCAAGCACAACATCCTGCGGCTCTTGGCCGATCGCGGGGCCAAGATTACGGTGGTGCCGGCCAAGACGCCGTATGCCGATGCTCTGGCGTTAAAGCCCCAGGGCATTTTTCTCTCCAATGGGCCGGGAGACCCACAGCCCTGCGACTACGCCATTGCCGTGGCAAAGCAGGCGATGGCAGACAGGCTCCCCTTGTTTGGCATCTGCCTTGGCCACCAGATCATGGCCCTGGCCGCAGGTGCCAAGACCTTGAAGATGAAGTTTGGTCATCACGGTGCCAACCATCCGGTACAAGACCTCGTCTCGGGCCGCGTATTTATTACCTCGCAGAACCATGGCTTTGCGGTCGATCCGCAGAGCCTGCCTGGGCATCTCAAGGTCACCCACGTGTCATTATTCGATGGCTCGATTCAGGGTCTCGCTCATACCCAGGCCCCGGCCTATTGCTTCCAGGGGCACCCGGAGGCCAGCCCAGGGCCACACGACATCATTCCGCTGTTCGACCCGTTCTTTGGTGCGATGGCCCAGTCGGCGAAGGCGGTGGCCCATGCCTAAGCGCACTGACATCAAGACCATTCTGATCATCGGGGCAGGCCCGATCGTCATCGGTCAGGCCTGCGAGTTTGATTACTCCGGGGCCCAGGCCTGTAAGGCGCTCAAGCAAGAAGGCTTTAAGGTGGTGCTGGTCAACAGTAATCCGGCCACCATCATGACCGACCCGGAGACGGCCGATGTCACCTACATCGAGCCCATCACCTGGCAGATGGTCGCCCGCATTATTGAGAAAGAACGGCCCGATGCCTTGCTGCCTACCATGGGCGGCCAGACCGCGTTGAACTGCGCGCTCGATCTCGCGCGCGAGGGCATTCTTGCAAAGTACAAGGTCGAACTCATCGGTGCGCGGGAAGAGGCCATTGAGAAGGCCGAAGACCGTCAGAAGTTTAAGCAGGCGATGACCAAAATTGGGCTTGACTCTGCCCAGTCGGGGGTGGCCCATTCTATGGAAGAGGCCTGGCAGGTGCAGCGACAGATCGCGGCATTGACCGGTAGTGCCGGCTTCCCAATGGTGATCCGGCCGAGCTTTACCCTGGGCGGCACGGGAGGTGGCATTGCCTACAACGCCGAAGAATTCGAGACTATTTGTAAGCGGGGCCTAGAGGCCTCGCCCACCCGTGAGCTGCTTATTGAAGAGTCGCTGATTGGCTGGAAAGAGTTTGAGATGGAGGTGGTGCGCGATAAGGCCGACAACTGCATCATCGTCTGCTCCATTGAGAACCTCGACCCCATGGGTATTCACACCGGAGACTCGATCACGGTGGCACCTGCGCAGACGCTGACCGACAAGGAATACCAGATCATGCGCAACGCCTCGATCGCTATTCTGCGAGAGATTGGCGTCGATACTGGCGGGTCAAACGTGCAGTTCGCCATCAATCCCAACAATGGCCGCATGATCGTCATCGAGATGAACCCCCGGGTCTCGCGGTCTTCAGCCCTGGCGTCCAAGGCCACGGGCTTTCCGATTGCCAAGGTGGCGGCCAAGCTCGCCGTGGGCTACACCCTCGATGAGCTGCGTAACGAAATCACCGGCGGGGCCACACCTGCCTCGTTTGAGCCTTCTATCGACTACGTGGTCACCAAGGTGCCGCGTTTTGCCTTTGAGAAGTTTCCGCTCGCCGATGCCCACCTCACCACCCAGATGAAGTCGGTAGGCGAAGTCATGGCCATGGGCCGCACCTTCCAGGAGTCGTTCCAGAAGGCCTTGCGTGGTCTTGAGGTCGGCGTCGATGGTCTGAATCAGAAGACGATCGACCGCGAACGGATTGAAGAAGAACTGGGTGAACCCGGCCCGGAACGGATCTGGTACGTGGGCGATGCCTTTGCCCAGGGCTTTACCGTTGACGAGGTCTTTGCCCTGACCCATATCGATCGGTGGTTTCTCGTGCAGATTGAAGAGATCGTACGCATCGAGATGGCCCTTGAGAAAAAGACCCTCGCAGAAATTGATGCCGAACTCTTTTTCGAGCTCAAGCGCAAGGGTTTCTCCGACCGACGGCTGGCCTATCTGCTTGATACCTCAGAGGCCGAGGTGCGCAAGCAGCGCCATGCGCTCGGTGTGCGGCCGGTCTATAAGCGCGTGGACACCTGCGCGGCGGAGTTTGATACCGGCACCTCGTACTTCTATTCCACCTACGAAAAAGAATGTGAGGCGCGGCCCACCGACCGTAAAAAGGTGATTGTGCTCGGGGGCGGGCCAAACCGTATTGGCCAGGGCATTGAGTTTGATTACTGCTGTGTGCATGCCGCCATGGCCCTGCGCGAAGATGGCTTTGAGACCATCATGGTCAACTGTAATCCTGAGACGGTCTCTACCGACTACGACACCAGCGACCGGCTGTATTTTGAGCCCCTCACGCTCGAAGACGTGCTCGAGATCGTGGACAAAGAAAAGCCCGTGGGCGTGATCGTGCAGTACGGCGGTCAGACCCCGCTCAAGCTGGCCAAGGCCCTTGAAGCCGCTGGTGTGCCGATTGTGGGCACCTCGCCCGAGTCGATTGATATCGCCGAAGACCGTGAGCGGTTTCAGAAGTTGCTGCACAAGCTTGAGCTTCTGCAGCCGCCGAACCGCACCGCACGCAACGAAGAAGAGGCGATTCGTCTCGCCCAAGAAATCGGTTATCCCTTGGTGGTGCGCCCGAGTTATGTGCTCGGGGGGCGAGCGATGGAGATTGTCCACGAGCAGAAAGACCTCGAGCGCTACATGAAAGAGGCGGTGAAGGTCTCTAACGATTCGCCGGTGCTGCTCGATCGGTTCTTAAACGATGCCATTGAGGTCGATGTCGACTGCTTGTCAGATGGCAAGCGGGTCTTTATTGGTGGTGTCATGGAACACATTGAGCAGGCGGGTGTGCACTCAGGCGATTCGGCCTGCAGCCTTCCCCCCTATTCGCTGCCTGCAGAGATCGTCGAACGGCTCAAGCGCCAAACAGAAGTCATGAGCCGTGCCTTACATGTGGTGGGCCTCATGAATGTACAGTTCGCGATTCAGGGCGACACGGTCTATGTGCTCGAAGTCAATCCCCGTGCTTCGCGGACGGTGCCGTTTGTCTCTAAGGCCACAGGCCTACCACTCGCCAAGATCGCCGCCCGCGCCATGCTCGGTAAGAGCCTTGACGACCAGGGGGTGCGGGGTGAAGTGATTCCCCCCTACTTCTCGGTGAAAGAGGCGGTCTTCCCCTTTGTGAAGTTTCCGGGGGTGGACACCATTCTGGGCCCCGAGATGAAGTCCACCGGCGAGGTCATGGGCGTAGGCAAGACCTTTGCCGAAGCCTTTGTGAAGTCGCAGCTTGGCGCTGGTGTGCGCTTGCCCGAACCGACACAGACCGGTTTTGTTTTTATTAGTGTGAAGAATGCCGACAAGCCCAACATTGCGCCTGTGGCGCGTAGCCTGCATCAGATGGGCTTTCGGCTTGTCGCCACGCGCGGAACAGCCGCGGCGATTTCCGCAGAGGGCATTCCTGTGACCACCGTGAACAAGGTGACGGAGGGACGGCCCCATGTGGTGGATCTTATTAAGAACGGCGAGATCGTCTTCATCGTCAACACGGTCGAAGAGCGGCGCAATGCTATGGCCGATTCGCGCTCGATTCGCACAACAGGGCTTGCCCAGCGCGTGACTACCTACACCACCCTTGCGGGTGCCAGGGCGGCGGTTGAGGGGATGAAGGCTATGGCCGAGGCGCGGCTAGACGTTTATGATCTTCAGTCTATGCACAAGGACCTCGCCCTATGAGTAATACGGTTCCTCTCACGGTACGCGGCGCGGAGCTGCTGAAGACCGAACTCCATCGTCTCAAGCACCAGGAGCGGCCAGCCGTTATTAATGCTATTGCCGAGGCCCGGGCGCAGGGCGATCTGTCCGAGAACGCCGAGTACGATGCCGCCAAGGAGAAGCAGGGCTTTATTGAGGGGCGGATTGCCGAACTGGAGTCGAAGCTTGCGATGGCCCAGATCATCGATCCCAAGACGCTCGAGCAAGACGGACGGGTGGTGTTTGGCACCACCGTTCAACTCTCCGATCTCGATTCGGAGGAGACCATGGTCTACCAGATCGTTGGTGAAGACGAGGCAGATCTCAAGGAAGGCAAGATCTCCATCTCTAGCCCGATTGCGCGGGCACTGATTGGTAAATCGGTGGGCGATGTGGTGATGGTGCAGGCACCCAGTGGGGGCCGCGAAGTGGAGATTCTCGAAGTCCGCTATGAATAAGTCCCCGGCGCGGGTATCCGTGCCGAGGGTCGTGGGGGTTGTTTCCGTCGCTGGCGCCCTCGATACTCTCTAAAAGGCGCATCCGGTCTGGCCAAACACAAGTCCAATCCTGCCTGGATTCACCGACACGTTACCGACCCCTATGTGCGGCAGGCTCAGCAGAAGGGGTATCGGTCCCGGGCGGCCTTCAAGCTCATCGAGATTGACGAGAAAGATCGTCTGCTACGTCCTGGCATCACGGTTGTCGACCTGGGGGCAGCCCCCGGCAGCTGGTCGCAGGTACTGCGAGAGCGTCTTGCCGTAAAGGCCGGTCCTGGGGTGGCGGGCGCAAAGCCTGCCGCAGTGGTTGCCGATCAGACCATGACGGCCGAACCCACTTCCGGGATTAGGGGTCGTATTTTTGCCTTGGATCTGTTGCCGATGGATCCCATTGCGGGTGTGGAATTTATTCAAGGCGACTTTCGGGAGGAATCGGTCAGCCAGATTCTGGCCGAACGGCTTGAAGGCCGGGGCGTCGATCTTGTTTTGTCCGATATGGCCCCCAACTTGTCCGGGGTGGGCGTGGCCGATGCTGCACGCGTGATGCACCTTGGGGAGTTGGCGATGGTGTTTGCCGAGCAGCATTTAAAGCCCCACGGGGCCCTCTTGATAAAGACCTTCCAGGGCAGTGGGTATAGCCAACTCGTAGAGCAGTTTAAGAAAGTCTTTAAGACCGTGGCGCCGCGCAAGCCCGGGGCCTCGCGGGCAGAGTCGTCCGAAGTTTTTCTCTTGGGCAGAGATTTAAAAAATCAATCGCTTAAGGGTGAAACGAAGGAATAAGACGAGTATCCTAAGAATCTCGATTTTTTCTTGCTGGCACGCCTGTCACAGTAAATCCGTAGGCCAGCGGTCCAAGGAGTGATGCGTTGAACAATGTCTTTTCTAAAGTAGCCATCTGGATGGTGATTGCACTGGTGCTCTTCTCTGTCTTTCGACAGTTTGAGGGCAACCAGCCGCGTGGGCTTGAGGTCTCTTATTCTCAATTTATGGAAGAGGCACGCCAGGGGCGTATTCGCACCGCGGTGATCGATGGCAATACCGTCCGCGCCATGACCACAGACGAGCGGCCCATTGTTGTAAATACGCCACAAGATCTCTGGATGGTCTCCGACCTTATGAAATATGGCGTGGCCGTATCGGCGAAGGCCGCTGAACAGCCCTCGCTGCTCATGAGCATCTTCGTCTCCTGGTTCCCCATGCTGCTGCTCATCGCCGTCTGGGTCTTCTTCATGCGTCAGATGCAGGGTGGGGGTCGTGGGGGTGCTTTCTCGTTTGGGAAGAGCAAGGCCCGCATGCTCGATGAGAACAACAACACCATTACCTTTGCCGATGTCGCAGGCTGCGATGAGGCAAAGGAAGAAGTCCACGAACTCGTGGAGTTTCTGCGCGATCCTTCGAAGTTCCAAAAGCTCGGGGGCCGCATTCCGCGCGGCGTGCTCATGGTCGGTTCGCCGGGTACCGGTAAAACTCTCTTGGCCAAGGCCATTGCGGGAGAGGCTAAGGTGCCGTTCTTCTCCATCTCGGGTTCTGATTTTGTCGAGATGTTCGTCGGCGTGGGTGCCGCCCGTGTGCGCGATATGTTTGAGAATGCCAAGAAGCATGCGCCCTGCATTATTTTCATCGACGAGATCGATGCGGTAGGGCGGCAGCGCGGCGCGGGCTTAGGCGGTGGTAACGACGAGCGGGAGCAGACCTTAAACCAGATGCTCGTGGAAATGGATGGTTTTGAGACCAACCAGGGCATCATCGTGATCGCGGCCACCAACCGCCCCGACGTGCTCGACCCTGCGCTGCTGCGCCCGGGCCGGTTTGATCGTCAGGTGGTGGTGCCGCTGCCCGATGTGCGCGGCCGCGAGCAGATTCTTACGGTGCATATGCGTAAGGTGCCGATGGCACCCGATGTTAAGGCCGACATCCTCGCACGCGGAACCCCGGGCATGTCCGGTGCCGATCTTGCCAACCTGGTCAACGAAGCAGCCCTCTTCGCAGCGCGTCGTAATGGCCGTCTAGTTGATATGGAAGACTTTGAGAAGGCCAAAGACAAGATTCTGATGGGCGCCGAGCGTCGTTCGATCGTGATGCCCGAAGAAGAGCGTCGAAATACGGCCTACCACGAGTCGGGTCATGCCCTAGTGGCGCGCATGATGCCCAAGACCGACCCCGTGCATAAGGTCACGATCATTCCCCGTGGCCGCGCCTTGGGCGTCACCATGCAGCTGCCCGAGGGCGATCGCTACAGCATGGACCGCGATCGCATGCTCAGTACCATTGCGGTGCTCTTTGGGGGTCGTATTGCCGAAGAGGTCTTTATGAATCAGATGACCACAGGGGCCTCCAACGACTTTGAGCGTGCCACCGCGCTTGCGCGTGACATGGTGACCCGCTACGGTATGAGTGAGGCCCTGGGCCCCATGGTCTATGCCGAGAACGAAGGCGAGGTCTTCTTGGGCCGCTCGATTACCAAGACCACCCACGTCTCGGAGTCGACGATGCAGAAGGTGGATGGTGAGATCCGCAAGATCATCGATCAGCAGTATGCGGTGGCCAGAAAGCTCATCGAAGACAACAAGGACAAGATGCATGCCATGGCCAATGCCCTGCTGGAATGGGAGACCATCGACGCAGAGCAGATCGACGACATTATGTCGGGCCGTGCACCGCGTCCGCCGAAGCAGTCTGGCCCGGGTGGTGGCAACGCGCCATCAGGTGGGTCCGATCCCAAGGTGGCGCCTGATAGCGCCGCGGCGCCCGCCTAAACCGCACGGGAGTTGCGCTAGGGCAGCAGAGTTATCCGCGCCTCTGGTCTGGTTCGCTAAAATAGCGACCCATGACCAGACAATATTTCGGAACAGACGGAATCCGGGGCAGGGTCGGCACACCACCGATCACCCCGGATTTTGTTTTACGGCTCGGCATGGCGGCAGGCCGCATTCTCGCAAGCCATTACGACGAGCCCACGGTTCTTATCGGCAAAGACACCCGTATCTCCGGCTACATCCTTGAGGCGGCGCTCGAGGCAGGTTTTGCGAGCGCGGGGGTTGATGTTGTGCTGGCCGGTCCCATGCCAACACCGGCCATTGCCTATCTCACCCGTACGCTGCGCCTCTCGGCGGGGGTGGTCATCAGCGCCTCGCACAACCCCTTTGAGGACAACGGCATCAAGTTCTTCGATGGCCAGGGAGAGAAGCTGCCCGATGCCATTGAGCTGGAGATTGAGAAGGCCATCGATCAGCCTCAGGTCTGTGCGGATCCGCAGCTCCTAGGCAAAGCCCGTCGGCTCGAAGATGCGGCCGGCCGGTACATTGAGTTCTGCAAGGGCACCTTTCCCTCACGCATGTCCTTAAAGGGCATGCGGCTCGTGGTCGACTCGGCCCATGGGGCGGCCTACCACGTGGCTGGGTCGGTCTTTCATGAACTGGGTGCCGAAGTTATTCGCCTGGGCGATGCACCCGATGGCTTCAACATCAACCAGAACCTCGGTGCTGCAAGCCCCCAGGCCATGGCCCAGAAGGTACGCGATGTGAAGGCCGATTTTGGTATTGCCCTGGATGGTGATGGCGATCGACTCGCAATGGCCGATGCCTCAGGCCGACTCTTTAATGGGGACGAGCTCTTGTACGTACTGGTGCGCCATCGCGTGCGTCACACGGGCAAGGGTACGGTGCAGGGTGTGGTAGGCACTTTGATGTCGAATCTTGCCTTGGAGCATCGGCTGCTTGCGATGGGTCTGGATTTCCGGCGTGCGAAGGTTGGTGATCGGTATGTACTCGAGATGCTCAAAGAGACCGGATGGGAGCTTGGTGGCGAGTCCTCCGGGCATCTGCTCTGCCTCGATAAGCACACGACGGGCGATGGTATCGTGAGTGCCTTACAGGTCTTGGCGGCACTGGTCTGGTCGGAGCAGTCCCTGGTGGACTACATGGGTGATCTTCGACTCTATCCGCAGGTCATGATCAATCATCCTTTGGTTCACGATCTCGACTGGAAGACCCACGCGGGCTTTCAACGTGTCTATCAGGATGTTTCGCGGGCCATTGAAGGCAGTGGTCGTGTGCTTATCCGTCCCTCTGGCACCGAGCCGGTGCTGCGCATCATGGTGGAGTCTCCCGATGAGGCGGAGGCCCAAAAGTATGCTCAGGCCCTGGCCGATGCGCTGACATGACCCAACGCCTGGGGCGGTATGGGCTCGATACGGGCCGGCCCTGGGTGATGGGAATTCTCAATCTCACGCCCGACTCGTTTTCCGATGGCGGCTTGGTGCGCGGCATTGATGCGGCGCGGGCCCGGGCGCAGCAGTTGCAGGCACAGGGTGCAGACATTATCGATGTGGGAGGCGAGAGCACACGGCCGGGCGCTGAGGCGGTATCGCCAGAGGAGGAGACACATCGGGTCTTGCCCGTGCTCGAGGCCCTGCAAGACCTCGGGCTGCCGCTTTCCCTCGACTCGCGTCGCCCGCAGGTGGTCGCAGCGGCGATGAAGATTGGCATCGACATGGTGAACGATGTCACTGGCTTTCGGGATGCTGGCATGCAGGCCCTCTTAGGAACGATACGGGATGCCGGCTGCGCGGTCTGTGTCATGCATATGCAGGGCGAGCCGCAGACCATGCAGCAGGCCCCGCAGTATGCCGACGTGGTCACGGAGGTCTTCGGCTTCCTGCAGCAACAGCAACAACACCTCTTGGCCTGCGGATTTCGTGCGGATCAGATCTTTCTCGATCCCGGCTTCGGGTTTGGCAAGACGCTTGCCCATAACCTGGCACTCCTGCAGGCGTTACCTCAGCTTTCTGCGGGCAGCCAGCTGCTCGTGGGGCTGTCGCGTAAGTCGCTCATCGCAGCGCTGCTTGGGCGCGATGCGCCTGTGCGGGAACGTCTGGCGGGAAGCCTGGCGGCCGTGCTCTATGCCGCACAGCAGGGGGCCCGTATTGTCCGGGTGCATGATGTACAGGAGACCGCAGATGCGCTGCGGGTATGGCAGGGGCTGTCATCGTCGTTTCATATGCGTTCGCTCTAATGCGAGGGAGAAATTCTTTTCTTCGCACAAAGGAGCCTTCGCATGTCGCACAGCCAAGATGATCGTATTCTGAACAGCAGTACAGAACCCCATTTCCAGGATGTTCTTGAGAAGAGTCTCGAGAGTCCCGCACGCCGTGATGTCTTGCGTGGGGCATTCGGGCTTGCCAGTCTCGCCACCGCGTCCGGGCTCCTCGCGGTGGATAACGCTGCCGAAGCGGCAGAGCTCTCCTCAGCAACCACCAAGGCACGGCTAGGATTCTCTCCCGTACAGAAGAGCCTGGCCGATGCGGTAGTGCTGCCACCGGGCTATTCCTATCAGGTTGTGCATGCCACCGGTGATGCGTTGGATTTCAGTGTGCCGGCCTACACCAATACCGGCGTGGAGACCGATGACTTCACCCACCGTATCGGCGATCAGCACGATGGTATGGACCTCTATTTCATTACCGAGGAGGGGAAGTACACCACCCGCGATACGGGCCGTGCCCTCTTGGTGGTGAACCACGAGAGCTCAGCTGAGGCGGCCTTCACGATGGCCAATGGCCAGACATCTAATGGGGTGTCAGGCAAGAAATTTGATCAGTGGGGGCAGTGGGATCTGGGTACAAGGCCTGAGTTAGAAGTGGTCAAGGAGATCAATGCCCATGGTGTCACGGTGACAGAGATTCGCCGTGAGGGCCGTAGCTGGAAGATGGTGCGCGGCTCGGAGTTTAATCGCCATGTCACTCCGCAGACGGTGGTCGCCATCTCGGGACCGAAGAAGCACCTCGCCGATATTCGTGGGCTGATGGTGACCAAGAAGTTTCCCGAGGGTGACCGTGCCCGCGGCACGATCAATAACTGTGGTCATGGCCGCACGCCGTGGGGCACGTACCTGGCCTGTGAGGAGAACTTCTATCCCTACTTTAGCCGTACGGTGGGGCAGGCCATCGATGCAAAGACACAGACCGCCCTGAAACGTTATGGTGTGCAGGACTCCATACCGTCTGGGAAAAACGCCTTCTCGCAGGGCTGGCATACCGTGTCCGGTACAGCCGATGACAGCCGTTTTGAGCGTTGGGATATTGCCTTAAAGGGAAACAGCCCCCGCGCAGACTATCGCCAGGAGCCCAATACTCATGGCTACCTGACCGAGATTGATCCGTTGCGTCCCGACTCCATGCCCGTACAGCGGGTGGCCTGTGGCCGGTTCGTTCATGAGGCGGCCGTATTTGCCACGCCTGTGGCCGGTAAGCCTCTGGTGGTCTATATGGGCTGCGACGGGCGCAATGAGTACATTTACAAGTTTGTGAGTACAGCGGCCTGGGATCCCAAAGACATCGGCCGTGGTCTTGCCGCGGGCAATAAGTATCTGGACGAGGGCCAGCTTTTTGCAGCCAAATTCAATGAGGATGGATCGGGTCAATGGCTGCCGCTTGACATCGCAAACCCCCAGATCTCCGGGTACACAAAGTTTCCCTTTGCCAATCAGGCCGAGGTCTTGGTCTACGTCCGTCTTGCCGCTGATGCTGTGGGCGCCACGCCGATGGATCGGCCCGAATGGGGTGCGGTAAACCCCGCCAATGGCGAAATCTACTTTGCACTCACCAACAACAGTGATCGCAATCGGATGCCCGGAACCACGAATGCGGCTAATCCGCGTGCCTATGCCGATCCCGATGGCAAAAAGCGCGCAGGCAACCCCCATGGACATATTCTCCGATTCAAAGAGCTCGCTGCCTCAGGCCCAAGCCAGCGATTCCAGTGGGATATCTATGTGTTTGGTGCAGAGGAGACCAGTGGGGCCATGAACCTCTCGGGCCTCACAAGAAGTAACAGCTTTGCTTCGCCCGATGGGCTCTGGTTTAGCAAGGCCACGGGTATCTGCTGGATTCAGACCGATGATGGGTCCATGACGGATAAGAGCAACTGCATGTTGCTTGCTGCCATTCCAGGCCGCGTGGGCGATGGCAAGAAAATCGCCGTGCGCAACGACTTGAAGGGACAGACAGCAGACCAGGAGACCTTCATTGGGGCCCAGCTCGGTGAGGCAAACCTGCGTCGCTTCCTCGTGGCACCACTGGGCGCTGAAGTGACAGGTCTTGTTGAGACACCGGATGGTAAGGCGATCTTCGTCAACATCCAGCATCCGGGTGAGAACACCAAGCCAGATGAGATGGCCAAGGGGCAGTTTGAAAGCAGCTGGCCAGGCAACGCGGGCTATGGCCCAAACACCGGCCGTCCCCGTTCGGCCACCATCGTGATCACCCGCGACGACGGGGGCGTAATCGGTATCGCTTAGTGCATTAGGGCTGTCGCGCAGAGGCCGAGGAGAACATGATCTCCTCAGCCTTTGTCACAATACTCGACCAGCTGCTTTGAAGGCTAGCCTCTCGGGCTCCGTAGCGAATGCGGTCGAGCAAGAGCCGATCCGTAGCCAGACGTTCTGCCTGATCGATGAAGCTGAGATGATCACCAGGCTCGACGGTGAGACCTGTACGGCCGTTCTCAATGAGCCATTTGGCGCCTGCACAGTCAAAGGCGACCACGCCTAAGCCACTGGCCATGGCCTCAAGGGTGACATTTCCGAAGGTCTCCGTGAGGCTAGGGAAGAGAAAGATATCAGCGCTCGCATAGTGGGTCGCCAGGTCGTCTCCGCGACGCACGCCGGCAAAGACCGCTTCGGGGCAGTCGCGGCTCAGTTTCTGCCGAAGGGGGCCGTCCCCGACGAAGACGAGCGTGATCTCCTGCCGCCGCGCGCGGAGATGTTCGTAGGTCTGAATCACAAGGTCGAGATTCTTTTCCGCAGCGAGTCGTCCTACTGAGAGTACTACCAGTCTGTCGTGGCCCGCGCCCCACGATGCACGAATGGTCTCTGACCGCTTTGCAGGGGTGAAGTGATCGGTATCGATACCCCGCGGAACTACCTCAAGCCGCTTAAATCCTTGTGCAGCGAGGCCCGCGCGGAGTTCCTCGGTGGGCACCATGGTGCGGTTGGTGGCGTTATGAAACTTCCGTAGGTACCGCACGATGGTGCCCTTTAGCCAACCGAGTTTGTAGAAGGCGCTGTAGGCATGAAAGTTGGTGCGAAAGTCCGAGGTCATCGGAATCTTGAGCTTTTTTGCTGCCTGTACGGCAGACCATCCTAGGGGCCCCTCGGTGGCAATGTGCACTAAGTCTGGCCGACGAGAGGACCAGAGGCGGGTCAGAAAGCCCTTGGCAGGAAGCCCAAACCGAAGGTCGCTATACATGGGAATGGGCAGCCCTTTCACCACGACTTCTTCAATCGACCCTTCCCCTTGTGCTGTGCCTGAGGGCTGTGGGCGGGGGCGAACAATCAGGATCTCGTGGCCGCGGCCGTGGAGTCCTTGGGTCAGCATATGCAGGGTCTGCGAGACCCCGTTGATGTCAGGGGGATAAGTCTCGGTTACAAGCGCGATGCGGAGTGTCTGGCGCTTCGCGCGCAGGTGTACAACCTCAAGGTCTTCCAATGTCATACCGCAAGGCTAGGCCTGCAACATAACGGAAAGATGAGCGTTTCGTGAAAGATTTGTTACGGCGTGAATATGACCGTCATCGAACTGAAACTCTGAAGACATCAAAGGTTCATCTTCTTCAGACACAGTCAGAGCTGTTCCGCGCGACGCGTCGTGTAGGGGGAGGTGTCTGTGCCGCCTCACCCGCGTGATGCAAGGACAACAGGGAGATTCTTGTCAGACGTATCAATGAGCAAAGGATGACTTTCGTGACCACACTGAAAAGACTGCAGAAAACGCTTCATACCCAGAGATGGGACGACCACCGCTACTACCACCAGAGCCGTATTAACCAGGCGCTCCATCTGGTCAGTGCTCTTTCTTTTCTGGTGGCCTATGTCTTTCTCTTCATCGATCCAGTGATATCGGCCATGGTGGCCTGGCTGGTCGCCATGACTACGCGTCAGATTGGTCACTTCTTCTTCGAGTCCAAGGAATACGACACCGTCAACCACGCCACATTCGAGTTCAAAGAGGCCATCAAAGTTGGCTATAACCTCAATCGAAAAATTGTGTTGCTTTCGATCTGGGCGGCTATTCCTGCACTCGCCTACTGGTACCCCGAGACGGTGACCTGGATGGTTCCCGCCTCGTATGAGGACACCACCCTGCGTATCGTAGGCTTTGCCTGGCTGATGCTTGGTGTTGCGGGCCTTCTTTTCCGTGCGCTGCAACTCACGATTAAAGAAGACCTCTTTGAAGCCTTTGCCTGGGTCTTAAAAATCCTCACAGACCCCTTTCACGATATAAAGCTCTACCATCGGGCACCGCTGTATCTGATGAAGGGCGAACTGATCGATCCCATGGATCACGTGCGGGCCTCATAAATCGATAGCTAAGAACCTCGCGCAATACACCGCGTCGGATGGATTTGGCTGTGAGCCCCTCGGGGGCTGTCAGCCATCCGTCCGCCTGAAACTTCAGTGCTGCCGATGTGAAGCGGCTTACGAATTCGTTGAAGTCTTCATCAGAGAAGCCGAAGTTAAAGATCAATCGGCCTGTACCCACCCAGCTGAGGTAGATGCCTTCTCTCCGCAGGTAAAACTGAAGCAGCCAGTGGTAGCGGCCAGGGCGGTCAAAGACCAGACTCCAGACGGTGGGCATGCCGACGAACCGCATCGGTAGGTTCAGGTCTTTACACCGTTGATTGGCGCTTTCTCTGCGCTGATTCCAGAGGTCATCCACTTCGGCATACCTCTGGCGACACTCTGGTGTCGTTACCCGCTTCAAAAAGGCATGCATGGCTGCGATGACATGCGGATGGGCATTGAAGGTTCCCCGAGCAAAGCAGACATCCGCAGGCTGGTTAGGCTTGAAGCGCTGCATATACTGGGCCTTACCGCAGAGTACGCCGATCGGTAGGCCGCCTCCGAGGGTCTTGCCGTAGGTCACAAGATCCGCCCGCACGTGGAAGTACTCTTGGGCGCCACCCAGTGCAAGCCTAAACCCGAGGAAGACCTCGTCCATGATGAGCACGATGCCCTTCTCGGTACAGGCCCTCCGGAGTGCTCCAAGCCATTGGGTGTAAGCGTCTTTGTCGAATTCGACGTGGCGCTGGCCGTCAATCAGCAGGGCATCTGTGGGTGCGTTGCGGTTGGGATGCATGGCCTGTATCGGATTCACCAACACACAGGCCACATCGTTGCGGGTACGAAGATGCGCCAGTGTGGGCTCGTAGCATTCCCGCAGCGTAAGGGTATGGCGGGAGGGGGGCATGGGGTTACCAGGCCCTGGCTGCACATCGTCCCACCAGCCGTGATAGGCACCACTAAACCGCACAAGTTTCTTTTTACCTGTGTGATAGCGGGCGAGCCGGACAGCCTGCATCACTGCCTCGGTGCCTGACATATGAAAAGAGATCTCCTCCATCCCAGAAATCTGCATCAGCATCTCTGTGGCCGGCAAGATGCTGGGGTGATAGCCCCCGAGCGAAGGGCCAAGATTACCGGCCTCGCGCGCTGCCTCGTCAATGGTTTCCTTATAGAAGTCGAGTCCGAATAGGTTGACGCCATAGGAGCCACTGACATCCACGAACGACTGCCCATCAAGATCAATCAGACGGCTGCCTTGGCTCTCGTTCCAGAGGTTGCCTGTCTTCAGACGTAGCAGGTCTGCATTACGAAACTGCAGGGGGATACGGTTATGCCGAATAAACTGGGCATCGGAGATATACCGTGCAGCCCGCGTGGCTGCCTCAATCGTCTTGGGGCTGCGCTGTGCAAGGTCGGCCACCAGCGTCTCAAAGCCTGCTCGCCGCTGCGACACAGTGGTGGCTTCGGCATGGTCCATGCCAAGCCAGTGCTCATCGTCGTAGGCGTAGCGCGGAACAAGGCGGGTAAAGGCCTTTGCCATACGGGAATGCCCGGTCAGCGACGGATGCTTTACCCGAGACAGCCCAAGACGGCGGTAGATCTTGTATGAGGCCAGCGCGGCCAGAGACCCCCAGAGTAGGTTTACCAGTGGTGTATCCATGTTGTAACAAAGCCTCCTTATGCTCTGCTTTGTATTACAAGAACATGACCCTTTGATGACGGCGAACGATCTCCTTACATCGCGCTCGGGGACCCTGACATACAACCCTAATAGCCCACTCCCAGAAACCTATGCGTGCTTTAAGAGCCATCTTCAGCAGCGAAGACATCAACTTTCTGCTTACCAACCGTATTCCCCGTCTGGCGCTCACTCGCTGGGTCGGTTGGCTGAGTCGAATCAAGAGCCCCCTGCTGACGAAGGTTTCTATCTGGGTCTGGCGTCTCTTTACCGACCTAGACCTCAGCGAGGCCAAGGAGCAGCGGTTCGAAAGCCTGCGCGATTGCTTTATTCGCGAACTTAAGCCCGGGGCCCGGCCCATTGATACTGACGCATGCGTTTTCGTGAGCCCTTGCGATGGCATTGTCGGCGCCGTGGGCAGGGTAGAGCAGGGGCAGCTCTTTCAGGCCAAAGGCTTTCCTTATCGGATCGATGACTTTCTTGTTCATGACCGACTGTTATCGCAATGGGCCGATGCCCAGTACGTCACGATTCGACTCACCTCGGCCATGTACCATCGGTTCCATGCACCTTACGAAGGGCGGCTAACCCAGGTGCATTACATTTCGGGCGATACCTGGAATGTGAATCCGATCGCGTTAAAGCGGGTTGAGAGCCTATTCTGTAAGAATGAACGCGCAATTCTCGAGGCGGTGCTCGGCCCGCGAGAGATTCCGTGCCTCATGATTCCCATCGCTGCCATATTGGTAGCCAGTATGCGCATTCATGCGCTAGACCGAACATTTCGCAGTGACTTGCCGGGGCGCCTTTCCCTGCCCGTGGACTATCGATTTACCAAGGGCCAGGAACTTGGCTGGTTCGAGCACGGGTCTACCATCATCCTGATGCTACCCGCGGAGTACTCCTTAGCCGAAGGCATTCAGACGGGGTCGATGCTCAAGATGGGCCAGCGGCTTTTTTGCATGCCGTAGGGGTGTTGTGCGGCCCTCGGCTACCCTAAAGGCCTCTTGGGCAAGGGACTCCCGCTGTGCCGATCGGGCAGGGCCTCTTATCAATCCCGAACGGTAAATTCTTTGCGGTAGATCCGAGTCTGAGCCATAATTTCCCGAACGGGAACTTTAAGGACTGAGTGATGCATGAGCCTGCTTAAGCGTTGCGCGGTGAGGCAGTGCTAATAAGGCTCGTAGCGCGTACACGCCCAGCCAACCGTGGGACTCTCACTCAATACCAGCTTCCCGCTGGCGGGATTAAATCGTACGGTCTGCCCTGTAGTCTGATTGCGGTAGAGACGTTCAGCCCCCTGTTCCGCGTCAAAGCTGTAGCCGACCCCTTTGATTGCTATCGAGGTGGGCGACATTCGGAGCTCAAAGTTGGTCTTCGCGTCATCTTCGAGAATGCAGTGAAAGTCCTGGGTACGCACCACGCAGCCGCCCAAGAAAACAACAAGAGCAAGCGTACCGGCGAGGCGGTGGATCATCGTTGAACTGCCACCGAGCGCCAGCCTGTAACCACCACACCCACCCAGCCCAGAATAAACCCGAGCCCGCCTATAGGTGTGATTGCACCAAGGGCGGGACTGTCTGCGAGTACCCGGATGTAGAGGCTGCCACTAAAAACCAGGTTGCCGAAAATGAAGCCCAGTCCTGACCAGACAGCCCACTGCCGCGTTGCTTCTTTTTGGGCCATCACCGCGAGCGCGAGGATTGCCACCGCATGGAGTAATTGGTAATTCGCAGCCGTCGCGAAAATTGCCACCAGCCTCGGCTCGACAAGCGAACCGAGCCCATGCGACGCGAAGGCGCCCGCAACGACACCCGTGGCGCCAAAGACACCTGCAGCAATAAGAAGAAATCGTGGCCAGTGCATAGTCATAGGCGGGCGGTGGTTGTTAGGGGTGGGCTGTTGTATGAAGAAGAATATCTTCTGCCATGGCGACGCCGCTTTGCCAGGCAGCTTCCACGCGGGGGCCGAGGCACCAGTCACCGCCGCAATAGAGCCTATTGTCCTCAGATTTGACAAAGGCCTCCCCCAAAGGCTCGGTCACACGCGCATAGCGCCATCGGTGTGCCGTGGCATAGACAACCTGCGTGGATGATGCGCCAATCCGGTCGCAGAGCATCGGGAGCATACGCGCCGTGAGGGCAATAGGGTCTTCTTCCAGGAAGGTTTCGCTATACCGGGGGCTCGCCTGGGCGACCCAACTGTGGCTGCCCTGGGCGCCCTGGGTGCTGCGGCCGGGTTTACTGCTGTCGCAGGCGATCCAGGCGAGGTCGTCCTCTGGGTCTTCCCGTGTAACGAAGGGCACCGCATTACCCTCGATGACTGCCATGAGGGTAAGGCAGGGGGCAAAGGCTACCCGAGCAAGCCGGGCCAGAAGCGGATGAAGCGGATGATGCGCGCCAAGCAGGGCAGGAATCTGTGGACTAGGGGCAGTGATCACCACACGCGACGCACTAAAAGGGTCGCAGGCGTTGGCCTCAATCTGCCAACGGCCTTCTGTCGAAATCAGGCGTGTGACCTGCAGGCCTTGTCGCACCTCTATACCGGTGGCCAAGTACTTTGCGAGAGAGGACATACCGGGGGTGCCGACAGACCGCACCCGTGCGGTGTCGATCGCCCAGTCGGCTGCGGCACCCGCGGCTGTCATTTCTTTGATGAGGGCTGCAAAGTCCGCGTTCTTTGCATGGATATATTGGGCGCCGTGGTCGAACTGAAAGCCCTCCGCACGCCGCGTCGCAACCCTACCTCCTACGCCTCGGCCCTTGTCAACGACCAGAGACGTTCGTCTTGCCTGAGCCAATCGACGCGCGCAAGAGAGGCCTGCAATGCCTGAGCCAATGATGACGATATCGAAATCGGAAAGGTGGTCATTGGTTTTTGTCATGGCGCACGAAGTACTGAGTGAGAGAAGGGAGCGTACACCAAGGGTATGTTTCTGTCGGTTGGCTCTATCATGACGCTTCGTGGCCTTCTGAGCGCCGAGCGCCGACCCCTTTTTTCTCCTATCGAACACACGTGGACTCTCTTTCGCAATT
>Ga0169931_10004760_pt1 | contig 21011 bp, 20 predicted proteins | sample Kivu_15m_20L_FD_129675 | JGI IMG/M metagenome (GOLD analysis project Ga0169931, IMG submission 129675) | Freshwater microbial communities from Lake Kivu, Western Province, Rwanda to study Microbial Dark Matter (Phase II) - Kivu_15m_20L... | ecosystem: Environmental > Aquatic > Freshwater > Lake... | reverse complement strand
GAAAAATAATTACTTTTACCCATCGTTAATTTGACTTTTTGCGAAATCAAATCTACGATAAATTAAGAAGCCGGCATTGCTGGCTTCTTTCTTACTGGATTTTAACCGGACAACAGTGATAAAAAATACATAAATCCAAAAACGGGAAGAAGAATTGACCCAAAAATTATTATCCTTTTGCGATTCTTTTTTCTTTTTTCAGCGCTCCGATTTTTCAGTACTTGATTGGACAATAATATCATACTAAACAGGACTACCAAATAGGCAATAAATGGAATTAAAAGTATCATTTATTTTAATTTTAAAGTTTCTATAATTGCAATGAACAAAATGCTTTGCGCAAATCACTACCCATCAAGCCTATCATCCCAATATCCAAAATTTTCATTATCCATTTCCAGAGGCGGAATCATTTGAAACTCTTTAGGGAATTTCGGATTTTCACAAACACTATTTTCAAAAAACAAAGGTGTGAAACCGAAATTTTTGTATTTCCTAACCGAAAAAGTATTAGGATGGTCTAAGTAAACGCCTTTGGAATGAGTAGTATCCTATGCATTACACTTTTTAAAAATGACTTCTTTAGTGAGTTCAGGACGCATTCTGCTGTATAAACCCAATAAATTTGAGACCAAATCTGCTGGTTCAAAGGCTGAGTCTCCTTTTCCAATGATCACACCTGCCTCTTGAACCTCCTCAAATGCCATTGAAACTTTCATTAGAATAGCAACTGCAATCCTTTCTTTATAATTAATAGATAATCCGTGTTTTACAAAAAACGACGATGTTGCTCCGACGAAGACGTTCTTAATTATTCTTGCATCTTGAGTATATTTAACTTTGAAACCATCCCTGCCCTTGGATTTGACACTTGTTTCATTCAATACTTGTTTCCATAAATTATCTAAACCGATATGGTTCAGTCCTCTGTTGGATTTGATAAAAGCATGCGTAGTATCTATCGAGCCACAATTGCAGCTGTAAACAATATCACCTTTCCTGATTGCGATGATATACGGATCATACTCAACTATTAGAGGCATAGAAATGAAACCTTGTTCTTCAATTCTACACCAAATGTGCAAACCATTCGGCAAATCTTTCCAACTCAACGGTATTTCGAACTCGAAAACAACCTCTTTGCTTGGTCCGAAAGCGATCGTTTTTGATAGCACTTTATTGCCCTCCTTCATGGGTGACATGTGGGATGGAGCTCTTTTATTTGTGCCATATAGAAAATCTATTCTTACGCTTTTACCAAATAAATTTGCCGATACAGCTATCAATTTACAATATACTTTAACTCCAATTTTGCTTTCAGATACTCTATTTTTGCATTCTCTGTCAGAATACCACTCTGCAACAGCCGCATAGTATTCTTTTTTAGCCAAATCCTTCTCTCTTTCCCAATCTTCAAACGGACTCTCCACCCCAAATTTATCTCCAAATTCAAAAATGCTCTTTTTCATGCCTTTTACGCTCCTTTCTTTATGTAGTGGATTTTATTATTACCTCAAATTCCCCACCATGCGAATGTAATCACATTTTCCAAGCAACACAAATCTCTCTTTACCCGCTTATTTCCTACCTTCGCAACATGGAAATTCCAACTACACTTTTTAAGACCCTGTTGCGTGAGGATGTGTCGAATCACGCTGTATTGAAAACATTTGAGGCTGGCGATGTGATTATGTCGGAAGATGCCTTTATTAAGAGCATTCCGATTGTGTTGGATGGCAGTATCAAAGTGATGCGCACCGACCCCGATGGCAGGGAGTTGCTGCTGTATTATATCCGTCAGGGTGAAAGTTGTATCATGTCTTTTCTTGGGGCGCTGCATCAGGAAACGAGTAAAGTGAAAGCCATTGCTGAAGAGGTGACGACTTTGCTGCTGATTCCTCCAGATAAATCCGCGGAATGGATCAGCAAATATCCGGAATGGGCCGATTTTATGTTCAAATTGTATCACCGTAGATTTGAGGAATTGCTGCAAGTGGTCAATTCAATGGCTTTTGAAAAATTGGATCAACGCCTTGAAAAACTGCTCATTCAAAAAGCGGATTTGCACCACACCAAAACGGTTCAAACCACACACCAACAATTGGCAGATGAATTGGGTACCACCCGCGAGGTGATATCAAGATTGTTGAAGCAGATGGAAAATGAGGGGATTGTTGTATTGGGTAGGAATAAGATTGAGTTGGCTCAATAGCCCATGGTTTAAGCCATGGGCTATTTGTTACAAATTCAAATTCCAATACTCGAAGCAAGAGATAGACACATGAATGGCCCATAGGTAGAGTAGGGCATTGGTGGCACTTGGGATTTGTTGGCGGTGCATCAGCGCGATGACCAAACTAAGTGCTCCGACCATAAACAGCACCACAAGCGCTTCAATTTTGACATCGAAAAAGCCGAGAAGAACAAGTGCGCCAAAGAATAGGACATACACAAATCCGTAGATTTTCTTGATTTGAGCGAGATAGTGCCCAATTACCAAAAGACTGCCGAGCAAAGTAAGTAAACCGATGTTCTGTGCCAACAACAAATAAGGTGAAGTGAACCAATCGCTCACAATTTCGTGGTTGAGAAACATAGACATCATGAAGCTGTCGGAGAGAAACATTACAACAGCAGAGAAGAAGAACATGAGTAAGCCCAGTCGCTCGTATTTCAGTGCGTTTTTAAATTCGCGTAAAATGGCGTAAAATGAAATTCCTAGAATCACCAAAGCGTTTATGGGTGATGGGAAAACCAGGGCGTCGTTGGTGAAAAGTTGAAAAAGACCAAACGCAAAATACGTAAGCCAAGTAGTCAAAAGTGCTTTTCTAGGATAGTCTTTCATCACATTTTATCCAATGCTTCTTCAATATAATCAAAGGTAGAAAGAATTATAGGTTCGCCATCTACTACGGCAATATCGTGTTCAAAATGAGCCGATGGCAATCCGTCTTCTGTAACGATGGTCCAATTGTCGCTGAGTTGTTTCACTTTGTGGGTACCCATATTGATCATCGGTTCAATAGCGATAGTGAGTCCGTTCATGATTTTTTTGCCACGACCTCTTTTTCCGTAGTTGGGCACTTGCGGGTCTTCGTGTAATGTTTTTCCAATGCCATGACCAACCAATTCGCGCACCACACCGTAACCATGTTTTTCAGCATGTTGTTGAATGGCCCAGCCGATATCTTCGATTCTGTTGCCCACGCGCGCTTCTCGTATTCCAATGTACAAACATTCTTTGGTGACATCCAGTAATTTTTTTACCTCAGGTTTGATTTCTCCCACCTGAAATGTGAACGCGTGATCACCATAATAACCGTTCAAAACAGCTCCACAATCTACGGCAATAATATCGCCTTCTTTTAGTGGCTTATCCGTTGGTAAACCATGCACAACAGCTTCATTTACAGAAGTTAATAGCGTTGATGGACAGCCATAAAGCCCTTTGAAACCGGGCTTAGCGCCTTGTTCGAGGATGTATTTCTCTGCAATTTCATCTAAGAATTTAGGCGTTACTCCTGGTTTGATGTGAGGAGTTAACATGCCCAAGGTTCTTGATACCACCAAGGCGGCTTGGCGGAGCTTTTCAATTTCTGCAGGAGTTTTGTAGATAATCATGTCTTATAATTCAAAAGGTGAAGCAGAATTATCTACTTCACCTTTAATGTTATTTTACGAATGGCAAAATTACGCCAATACTTCTTTTACTTTATCTGCTGCTTCTTGTAAAAGCACAGCGGAATGAACATTCAAACCAGAATCATCAATTAATTTTTTGGCTTCTTCTGCATTTGTTCCTTGCAAACGAACGATAATTGGAACAGGAATATTGCCCATGTTTTTGTAGGCATCCACAACACCTTGCGCTACACGGTCGCAGCGCACGATACCACCAAAAATATTGATCAGGATGGCTTTCACGTTTTTGTCTTTCAAGATAATGCGGAATGCTTTTTCAACACGTTCTGCATTTGCCGTTCCTCCTACATCCAAGAAGTTTGCTGGGCTACCACCTGAATATTTGATGATGTCCATAGTAGCCATCGCCAAGCCAGCGCCATTTACCATACAACCAACGTTTCCGTCGAGTGTTACATAGTTCAAACCAGCTTCACCAGCTTCAACTTCTGTTGGATCTTCTTCAGATTTATCGCGCATAGCAGCATATTCAGGTTGGCGGTACAAAGAGTTGCCATCCAAAGTTACTTTGGCATCAACAGCGATAATTTTGTTGTCGGATGTTTTCAATACAGGATTGATCTCAAACATCGCAGCGTCGCAACCTACATAAGCTCGGTACAACGAATCTACAAATTTCACCATGTTTTTGAACGCATCATTAGAAAGTCCAAGGTTGAACGCAATTTTTCTGGCTTGAAAACCTTGCAAACCAACGCGTGGATCGACTTCTTCAGAGAAAATCAAATGTGGCGTATGTTCAGCAACAGCTTCGATATCCATACCACCTTCTGTTGAATAGATAATCACATTGCGGCCTGTTTCACGATTCAATAAAACAGACATATATATTTCGCTCGTTTCAGACTCACCAGGGTAATATACATCCTGAGCAATCAAAACTTTGTTCACTTTTTTGCCTTCAGCAGATGTTTGAGCGGTAACCAAATGTCCACCCAAAATACCACGAACTTTGTCTTCAACTTGATCAATTCCTTTTGCTAAAACTACACCATTCGACTGCGTTTCAGTAACTAGACCTTTACCACGACCACCAGCATGGATTTGAGCTTTCACCACGTACCAGCTTGTTCCAGTTTCTTCTGTTAGTTTTTTAGCTGCTTCAACGGCTTGGTCAACAGCGTCAACTACAACGCCTTCTTGCACGCCAACGCCGTATTTTTTTAAGATTGATTTTCCTTGATATTCGTGTAAATTCATACTGGGTATTTTTTTTGACGGCGTAAAATTAGTGCTATTTGTTGAACCTGAATTTTTATCGCAGACTTTTTTCAAGAAGTTTTTAACGATTGCAGAGGTTTAATCCGCTTTTCATGCCTGAATCCCTTTTCTCGATAAATTTATTTTGACCATTGACTTGCGTCCATCGCTGCGAATATTTCGTCCTTACAGGACTGCTAGGAAATTGACAGTGGTGTGTAAAAATTAAATTATTCCCTTTTTGAATTCCACTCCATCCGACCTCAATTTATTGTTTACTTTTGCCTTGTTTTATTAAACGCTTAACCCAATTCAGTTATGAGTCAAGAAGTACGTTTGTTGGAGCCATTGGCCCTTTGGAATCATTTTGCAGATTTGAATGCTGTGCCCCGTCCAAGTAAAAAGGAGGAGCGTGTGATACAATTTATGCTGGATTTTGGACATGCGCTCGGGCTTGAAACCATGAAAGATGCGAGTGGTAATGTGGTGATAAAAAAGCCAGCTACACCGGGTATGGAAAATCGCCAAACGGTTATTTTGCAATCACATTTGGATATGGTGCATCAGAAAAATGCGGATACCAATTTCGATTTTGACACGCAGGGCATTGATATGTTTGTGGATGGCGATTGGGTAAAAGCCAGAGGCACAACTTTGGGGGCAGACAACGGATTGGGAGTGGCGTCTATTATGGCTTTGCTTTCGGCATCGGCTGATGAAATTAAACATCCAGCGCTAGAAGCCTTGTTTACCATTGACGAAGAAACAGGTATGACGGGCGCCATTGAATTAGATGGCTCCATGCTTTCGGGTACTATTTTGTTGAATTTGGACACCGAAGACGATGATGAATTGTGCATCGGTTGTGCGGGAGGAATTGATACCAACGCTTTTCTCAATTATGATGAAGAACAGGTTTCAGAACAATTACAGGCTTATGTAATCAAGGTTTCTGGCTTGAAAGGTGGTCACAGTGGTATGGACATCGACAAGGGTCGCGCCAATGCCAACAAATTGATGAACCGCATTTTGTATGGTGGTTTTGAACTTTTTGGAATGCGTATCGCAAGCATCGATGGTGGTAGTTTGCGCAATGCGATTCCCAGAGAATCTGTAGCAATAGTTGCTGTGCGACCAAATGACGCCTCAGTTTTTGAAAAACATGTTGCCGATAAGTGGCGCGAGTTTCAAGCCGAGTTCAGAAAAACAGAACCCGATTTAAAAATTAACTGCGAAAAAACACAAGCCCAATATTTGTTTATGCCAGTTGCGGTTCAACAACATTTGGTGAATGCCATTTATGCTGTCCAGAATGGCGTATATCGCATGAGTGCCGAAGTAGCTGGCTTTGTAGAAACATCTTCTTCTTTAGCGCGTGTTTTGGCAAAAGATGGCTCCATTTTAATCCAAGCCTTGCAAAGAAGCTCTGGAGAAAGCACCAAAATCGATGTGGCCAATACGGTGCGTGCTGCTCTTGAAAATGGAGGTATGCGTGTTGAACAAGGGGGCTCGTATCCTGGATGGCAACTGCCTTCAGATTCCGCTGTTTTGACTTTGATGGCGGGCTTGTATCGTGATATTTTTAACGCTGAACCTCAAGTGCGCGCCTGTCATGCTGGTTTGGAATGTGGAATTTTAGGAAAACATTTGCCCAATACTGATATGATTTCTTTTGGACCAAATATCAGACATGCGCATTCGCCAGATGAATGTGTACAGATTTCTTCGGTAAAGAAATTCTGGAGCTTTTTGTGTACCACTTTAGAAGAAATCCCTGGTTTTTAAATCGTGCCTATGTTGAGAAAAATCTTACTGATTTCATTGGGGTTGATGTTCTGCTATACTGCTTTAGCACAAGACACAACACATGTGAAGCCCAAGAAAACGTTTTGGTCCTACTTCGGCGTAACTCCGCTTGACGACACTGTGGCAGTGCATAAAAATGGTCTGTTTGTTACCCCTTTAATTTATTATTCACCTGATACCCGTTGGGGTTTTGGTGGAGCAGGTGCTTATGTGTTTCATTTGAATGATAAAAAAGACACAACTGACTTTACGCGAGCTTCATACGTGCGATTTTTGGCGGATTATACCATGAATAAGCAAACCGATGTGTGGACAGACTGGAGCATTTTTACCCGCCAAGAGCGATACTACTTCAAGGGAGAATTGAGGTTTAGAAATTTTCCAGATAAATTTTATGGAATAGGCAAAGACACACCGGCATCCAATAAGGAGAGTTATGAGTACAATTTGATTAGTTTTAAATTTTTGGCATTGCGGAAGATTTATGAGAAATTTTTTGTGGGCTTGGACTATCATTTTGAGAACGAATTTGGTTTCAAACTTTCGGAAGGCGGTCAATTGGAAGAAGGCACAATTACAGGATACAGAGGTGGAATTGGTTCCGCTTTTGGGTTTGTCTCGATATACGATACCCGCGACAACGTTTTGAATTGTCATGGTGGCGAGTTCGCCGAGTTTTCTACCTATTTTCACAACAGAGCTTTTGGCAGCACATTTTCATTTTCTGTGGTGCAAGGTGAATTCAATAAATATTGGCAAATCAATCCCAAACACATTATTGCATGGCAGACCAAAACGAGATTCACATTTGGCGATGTTCCGTTTCTGGACATGTCGATTGCAGGAAACGAAGACATGTTGCGCGGCTACCCCAAAAACCGTTTCCGCGACAATCATTTCATGGGTACACAAGTTGAATATCGTTTTCCGTTGTTTTGGCGTTTTGGGATGACCACTTTTGCTGGGTTTGGCGATGTGTTTTCTCGTCCCCAAGATTTGAGCTGGCGCACCACAAAATATACGGTTGGCGCAGGATTGCGTTTCATGGTGAATTCAGCCGAGCGACTCAACATCCGTTTGGATTATGGTTATGGTTCACAAGGAGGATATTTTTGGTTCTCCGTTGCCGAGGCATTCTAACGTTGTTTGTAAACTTCATCTTTATTTGTACTTTTGTCTCTATTAAATATAAAACCATTATGAACGCTACATTTCGCTATTTTATTTTTGCATGCCTCGTTGCTTTTTCAGGAGCATCTTTTGCCCAAAAAGACAAAAAAATTAAAATCAATACCAAGGGTTGGGAACCCGGTCTGTATGTGAATATGATCACCGATAAGGGAACCATAGTTTTGAAACTGGAGCATGAAAAAGCACCAATGACTGTGGCTAATTTCGTTGGTTTAGCAGAAGGGAATTACAAGCCTTTCGATTCTATTCACATTGAAAAACCATTTTACGACGGATTGAAATTCCACCGAGTAATTGCCAGCTTCATGATTCAAGGTGGCGACCCAAAAGGCAATGGCATGGGCGACCCGGGTTATAAATTTTTTGATGAGTTCCACGACGATTTGAAACACGATGGACCAGGCGTTCTTTCTATGGCCAACAGCGGACCAAACACCAATGGAAGTCAGTTTTTCATTACACACAAAGAAACGGCATGGCTAAACAATAAGCACAGTGTTTTTGGTAAAGTTGTACAAGGGCAAGATGTGGTTGACAAAATTGCGCAAGATGATATTATTCAGCGGGTTATTGTATTGCGCGTAGGTAAAAGTGTGAAAAAGTACAACCCAACTCAGGTTTTCCAGAGCGAATACAAGAAGATGGCGGATAGAATAAAGTCGGAACAAGAGGAATTGGAAAAGGTTCGTTCGATGAGCATACCAGAATATATGGTTTATTTCAAAGAACAAATGTTGAAACGCTATCCAAAAGCCATTCAAACTTCTTCTGGATTGATGCTTGTGATCCATGAGCCAGGTAGTGCAGAAAAACCAGCGAAAGGCGCAAATGTTACGGTTCATTACACGGGATTTTTGCTCAATGGCGATAAATTCGACTCCTCTAAAGACCGCAATCAACCATTTGTGTTTCCTTGTGGCGCTGGACGTGTAATTAAAGGTTGGGACGAAGGAATTCCGATGCTTGGGAAAGGCGGAAAAGCTACATTGATTATCCCTTATTTTTTGGCTTACGGTGAGCGCGGCACAGGACCAATTCCTGCCTATGCCACTTTGATTTTTGAAGTAGAAATGTTGGATTTTTAACTTGTAAACCATGCTGAGCGCCATAAGTTTTTCTTTGATTTTTTCGCTTTTTGCGAATTTCCCAGCGAGTTCTCCTAAACCCGACAAAACACCACAACAACTTTTTGAAACGGGCACTTTTGTTTATGCAGGCGCTGAGGAGGATGCTCTCATTCATCGCACCAAAGACATGCAGATTGAAATCATGAACGGAGGTCAGGCTAAAGTTTACATGAAAATAGTATGGCTTGATGATTACACTTATGTGCTGATTCAGAAGAAATTGGAAAACATGAAGGCCGGAAAATGCGCCCGAAAAAACTCTAAAATCAAAACGGTAATTACTGATTATACCGAAGACACCTATACCTGCAATTACGACGCGGGCAAATGTGGTCAAGGTACAATCACCATCAAAAAGATTAAGGATTAGTCCATAAATCAAGTATTTGAAAAGGCTTTCTTTGTAATGAAGAAGGCCTTTTTTGTTACAAGCCTATCTAATAACCCAGAAGCACGCACCGTTTCTTTGATTGATTTTTTCAAATCGCCTTGGCCGTATTGGAGTTCCTGCATGGACTCATTTGTGTCGAGATACGTTTGTGCTGTTTGGGTTGAAATGAAATGATAAATATCCAAACCCGATTTTTTTCCGGTGATTTTAAAAAACCAGCGGGTGAGCCAGGAAAAGAATCGAACGAGCGTCGTTGGTAGCATGACTGTTTTTCGTTTTTTACCCAAAGCTTCACCAAACAGGGTGATCATTGCTGCCCAAGTGTGATTTTCTGCGCCAATCTGCCAAATCGAGTTTGAACCCCGATATTCAATCGCACCAACAATGGCTTTGGCTACTTCCTCAACGCCAATCATAGCCGTGCCGCCACGCGTGTAGAAAACCCATGGCGTTGAGTTGATGTATTTCACCAAAGGTTTCCAAAGCGGAATCATTTTGGGCGCTGATCCAAATATGTAAGGCAATTCCAAAATTTCAACTTTCACTTGCTTGTCAGCGACTTTTATTGTTTCCTCTTGTTGTAGCACACGACTGCGCACATAAGGATGCCGTTCAGCCATTTTCCATTCTGGTTTCATGCGGTTGAAATACGTGAAATAGGATCCGAGAATGATGAGTTTTTCCAATTGAACTTGCTTTCCTAGCGTGGCAAGTTTAACGCATGGCACAACATTTTCGCGATAAAAAAAGGCTTTCGGGTCTTCTTTGGGCATCGTTCTATCATCGGCGCCACCACCAAAAACCACGACTTGAAAATCTCTTAAAACAGATAAAATCGCGTCATCAGAAAAATGGGCGATGTCAAAATGAATGACAGGAAAACCATAAAATTCTGCATCGAGCTGAAGTTTTCGACTGGCGATTACGACCTCATAATTGCGCTGTTTTAAAGCATGAATCAGGTGAAATCCAATAAAACCTTGACCGCCGATGACCAGTACTTTTTTCATCAGATTTTGTTGTTTTCTTTGAGCCAATTCAAACCATCTTCAATGCTTTCTTTCATGGAACGCGCCTTGTAGCCCAATTCTTTTTTTGCTTTGTCGCTCGATATTTCACAATTCGACTGCAAGACTTTGATGGCATACACTGTAAACATGGGTTTAGCTTTGATGATTCGGCAAAAGCTTTCTACCACCCAAGCCGAACCAATCGCGATGGGCAAAGGGATTTTCCATTTCGGCGGTTTCATTTTGGCCTCATAAGTCGATAAAATGGCAAAAAAATCTGTTAAGGTCATGCGTTCGCCAGCCAAAATATAACCTTCGCCCGTTCTGCCTTTTTCCAAAGCCAAAAGCAAGCCATTCACCACATCTCGCACGTCAACAAAATTGTATTCACCATCAATATAAACGGGCAATTTGTTGGTTGCATAATCGCGAATCAAGCGCCCAGCTTCCGATCCGCGGTAATCATGCGGACCCATAACCCCAGAGGGAAAACAAATCACGGCATCCAAACCTTTTTCAACGCCATCGAGCACTTTTCTTGTCGCCGCAGCTTTGGTTCGGGCATAAGCGCCAAACAAATCGCGTCCATCAAAATCGCTGTCTTCGGTGATGGCAGTTCCTTTTTTTCCTTCGGGTAGGGCATGCACCGAACTCGTGTAAACCATTCTGCGCACGCCATGTTTCAAGCATGCATTCACCACGTGTTCGGTACCCTTTACATTGATTTCGGTCAATTCTTTAGAATCAAACGACGAAATCGAGATAATGCCAGCCAAATGAAAAACAACTTCAGTGCCTTCAACAGCTTTATGAACAGCGGCTTCATCATTCAAATCGCCCTGAACCACATCCAATTCCAAATGCGCCAACCACTCAGGTTTTTTGCCATCTTTCGTTAAAATGCGTACTGGTTTATTTTGTTCAACCAACTGTCGAACCAAAACATTGCCAATGTGTCCCGAGCTGCCTGTGACTAGAATCATGAGTTTTTTTGTGTAAGGATAGGAAATTTTTTGAAAAACAACTTACCGTGAATTGAAAATGGGGCATTTCTAAAGAATTGAACGCAGATGACGCTGATGCTGAGCAACGCAGATTTTTGCTGATAAAAAATCAGTGAAAATCTGCTCACCGCGACCGCCAAAGGCAGCTCGGCATGAAACCAGCAACGAAGTTAATCTGCGCCATCAGCGTTCCAACATTTTGTCGAAGACAAAAAACCGTGTTCCAACCTCACCCCACACTCTCTATCAACAAGCCCAATATCTCCTGCGCGGCTTTCGAAATCTTCGTTCCGGGACCATAAACGCCAAAAACGCCTGCTTTGAACAAGAAATCGTAATCTTGTTGTGGAATCACGCCGCCTGCAATGACCATTATGTCTTCGCGGCCGAGGTTTTTTAGTTCGGCGATGAGTTCCGGTACGAGGGTTTTGTGTCCGGCAGCAAGGGAGGAAACGCCCAAAACATGCACATCGTTTTCGATGGCTTGGCGCGCGGCTTCGGCTGGGGTTTGGAATAGGGGACCAATATCCACGTCAAAGCCAATGTCGGCAAAGGAGGTGGCGATTATTTTGGCGCCTCTGTCGTGGCCATCTTGACCCATTTTGGCGACCATAATTCGTGGGCGACGACCTTCGAGTTTGGCGAATTCGTCCGACATTCGTCGTGCTAATTCAAAATCTTCATCTTTCATGGCTTCGTGGGCATAAACTCCTGAAATGGAGCGGATTTTTGCTTCATAGCGACCAAAAACATTTTCCATCGCTGTAGATATTTCTCCTAAAGTACAACGCAAACGCGCACATTCCACAGCGGCTTCTAGCAGATTGCCGTTTCCTGTTCGGGCAATGTTTTCAATGTTTTGCAGGGCTTTTTGCGCCGCTTCTTCATTGCGTTCGGCTTTCATTTGTTGGATGCGGGCAATTTGAGATTCGCGCACTTTGTTGTTGTCCACATCGAGAATGTCGAGGTCGAATTTGTCGTCACTTTGGTAGCGATTCACACCCACTATGATGTCTTGGTTGCTATCAATTCGGGCTTGTTTGCGTGCCGCTGCTTCTTCAATGCGCATTTTCGGAACGCCCGTTTCAATGGCTTTGGTCATGCCGCCCAATTCTTCCACTTCTTCTATCAAAGCCCAAGCTTTTTCGATGAGGTCGTTGGTCAGTTTTTCCACATAATAACTTCCTGCCCACGGGTCGATGATTTTGGTCATGCCGATTTCTTGCTGCAAATAAATCTGCGTGTTTCGGGCAATTCGTGCACTGAAATCTGTGGGCAAAGCAATGGCTTCATCCAAAGCGTTGGTGTGCAAAGATTGTGTTCCGCCAAAAGCTGCTCCTAAAGCTTCTATACAAGTACGCGCCACATTATTGAAGGGATCTTGTTCGGTCAAACTCCAACCTGATGTTTGGCAATGCGTTCTCAAAGCCAGTGATTTTTCGCTTTTAGGGTTGAATTCTTGCACCATTTTCGCCCAAAGCACACGGGCTGCGCGCATTTTAGCAATTTCCATAAAATGGTTCATGCCAATGGCCCAAAAGAAGGACAAACGCGGTGCAAAATCGTCGATGGCAATACCGGCTTCTATACCTTTTCGCAAATATTCCAATCCATCGGCTAGGGTATAGGCCAATTCGATGTCGTTTGTGGCGCCTGCCTCTTGCATGTGGTAGCCCGAAATTGAAATCGAGTTGAATTTGGGCATATTTTTAGACGTGTATTCAAAAATATCCGCGATGATTTTCATGGAAGGCGTTGGCGGATAAATATAGGTGTTGCGCACCATAAATTCCTTGAGAATATCGTTTTGAATGGTGCCGCTCAATTTGTCTTTCGATACGCCTTGTTCTTCGGCAGCCACAATGTAAAAGGCCATAATCGGAATTACAGCGCCGTTCATGGTCATGGAAACCGACATTTCATCCAAAGGAATTTGGTCGAATAAAATTTTCATATCCAAAATGGAATCAATGGCTACACCGGCTTTTCCGACATCTCCGGTTACACGCGGATGATCGGAGTCGTAGCCGCGATGCGTTGCCAAATCAAAAGCAACGGAAAGCCCTTTTTGTCCGGCAGCTAAATTTCTGCGGTAAAAAGCATTCGATTCTTCTGCGGTGGAAAATCCAGCATATTGGCGAATCGTCCATGGGCGGATGGTGTACATGGTAGAGTAGGGGCCGCCCAAAAACGGCGCGACGCCACTCACGTAGCCTTTTTGCATCGTGTCGGCAACGTCTTGTTGGTCGTAGCGATTTTGCAATTCGATTTTTTCTGCCGTTTTAAAAAGTGCTTTTTGCTCTGCAACTTCTTGTTGAACTTGCTCAAAATCGAGGGGTATTTGTGTGAAATCTAGGCTCATGCGTTTACTCCTTTCTTAATAGATTCTAAAACTAAATGCGAAAAAGTGGCTGCTGGAATTTTCCAAGAGAGTTCACTTTTTTCAGGATTTGGAAACGCATTGATGCCCACCAATTTGGTTTTCCCACTTGCAAAAGCTGCGATGCGTTTTTGTGCCGTTTGGTGAATTTCATTTTCGATGAATCCAGTGAACAAAGACATGTTGTAGCCGCCTGCTTTTTCAATTTCTTGGAACAAAGCGTAGGATTTTTCTGCGATGATTTTTGTCGCATTTTCGATGCTGTAAGAACCTGCTGCGGCATCTTGAACGTATTGAAAATAAGATTCTTCCATCAACAAATTGGAGATGTTGTTCGACATGCGATACGCAAACGCCGAAGGACCATTTTCCGACCACAAATCGTAGGGTTGTAACTCCAAAATATCAGCGCCGCCGAGCACTGCCGACATGCCTTCTGTGGTCAATCGGAGCAAATTGGTGTAGGGGTCTTCCAAAGATTTGTTCGTCATCAAGGAAGTGGCTTTTATGCGAATGCGAATTTCTGACGAAACGCCATAGGCTTTGGTAATTTGTCTCAATAAAATCTGTGCGGCTCTGAATTTCGCGATTTCAAAAAGGTAATTTGAACCGATGCCCAAATTCACTTCCAATTTTTCAGCTACTTTTTCTGGTGAAACGCCAATATTCGTCAAGACCTTGAAATAGGAATTGACCTGCGCACAAAGGAAACCCAATTGCTGCGTGATATTCGCACCTGCCGAAGCATATTGGTGGTTGTCGATTTGAAAACAACGCAGCCGATGCCAATCTGAGGTGGTGTCGATGAAATCTTTCAAATCGGCACTTTTCCCTTGCGAAAGCGGATCCATGCGGAAAGTAGCGCTCGCATTTTTTGGTAAATGACGCAAAATAGCAGGCATATCCCACAATTCTTGCACCTCAAATTCTGAATGGATGTATTCAAACAGAATGTCTTCGTAGCGCTCATCAGGTTCATTCAAATACGAAAAACCAATTCCCGTTGCGCCTTGATTCAACAAATGCAAAGCTTGTGCATTGGCTTCCTTGGCATTTTGGGCGACAATATTTTGCTGCACCACCCAAGTATTGTCGGGTTTATCGGCTTTGGTCAAAGGAGCAGCGGCGTTTTTTTCGCCATCCGACCAATGGAAATGCGACTGAAAATCGAGGTTCTCAATGTCGTCATGAAAATGCAAACTGTCTTGAATAGACGCGCCTTTTAGGTCTTTTTGCAACTGCTTGAGCCAGCTTTCTGACCCAATTTCAGGAAAAATATTGCGTATGTTTTGCTTGAGATTATTCATGGGGTAAAGGTAAAGAAATGAAATTGATGATGAAGAATAAGATAACAAAAAACACGTATTTTTAGCCCAAAATTTTCTCGCAAATTATGAAAGTATTTTTCCCTTTTTCGTTCGTATTTGTTTATGTTTTTGTAGACACTTTCTCTTTCGCCCAATCCACCGACTCCCCCCAGCCTGTTTTCCGCAATGGTCAAGCCCAAATTGTGCGTGCTTTTAATGATTCCAAAACTTGGATTTATGAAGAGCTTTGGGTGCAAGCGGATTTTGATTCCGACCGCGATGGCAAACCCGACCGCATGCATGTGTATGTGACGCGCCCGCCGCAAACGGAATCGGGAAATTTGAAGCTGCCGGTGGTGTATGCGTCGAGTCCCTATTACGGCTTAAAACTTTGGTCGATGCTGGGTTTGGGCTTCAAGCGCATCACCTACGATTTGGATCATGAACTTGGTGAAGAACCAAAATCAAGGAAGCACGGCAACAAAGGTACGCGCACCAAACGACCTATGAATGCTAAATTGTACGACAAAATGTGGGTGCCCAGGGGGTATATCACGGTGTATTCATCGTCGCCGGGAACTGGTTTGTCTGATGGTGTGCCTTCGATTGGTGGCGAAAATGAATCCTTGGCCCCCAAAGCGGTCATCGATTGGCTTTGTGGCAGGGCGAAAGGCTACAGAACGCGCACAGGCAACGAAGAAGTGAAGGCTTTTTGGAGCAGTGGCAAAGTGGGCATGATGGGAACGTCTTTTGATGGAACCCTTTGCATTGCAGCTGCCACAACGGGTGTTGAAGGATTGGAAGCCATCATTCCAATTGCGCCTGTAACGTCTTTTTATCACTATTATCGTTCGAATGGCTTGGTGCGCTCTCCAGAAGGTTACTTCGGCGAAGACATGGATGTTTTGTATGATTTTGTGAACACGGGCGATAAAAAGAAGCGCAAAGCCAACAATCGTTTCATGCGCGACAGTATTTTGCTTTTGGGCATGGACCGCCGTTCGGGAGATTACAATGAATTTTGGGCATCCCGCGATTATTTGCCGAAAATTAGCAAGATGAAAGCCGCCATGTTGATGGCACACGCTTTCAACGATTGGAACGTGATGCCCGAACACAGCTACCGTTTTTACAAAGCCGCAAAAGACATGGGATTGCCGGTGCAGCTCTATTGTCACCAAGGTGGTCATGGTGGCGATCCGCCTTTTGAGATGATGAATCGTTGGTTTACGCGTTATTTGCATGGCGTTGAAAATCAGGTGGAAAATGATGCGCCCGTGCAGATCGTTCGGGAATACGAGCGACTCCCAACGTCTTATCGCAGTTTTCCTGATGCTAATGCGGAAGATGTTAGAGTCTATTTTAAAACGCACAGCGACAATAATGGCCAAATGCTGCTTGAGCCTAATGAATTCAGCGACCAGCCAAGTCTTGTAGATAATTATAAAATTGATGGAAAAAAGTTGGTGCAAGATGTTCATCAAGCCCACCGTTTGTTGTTTGTTTCTCCAGTATTGGAGCACGATATTCGCATTTCAGGCACGCCGAGAATCACCTTGAAATTGTCGTCGAGTAAAGCAGCAGCAAACTTATCTGTTTGGTTGGTGACTTTGCCAATAACAGAAGGAAAGAGAATTCCAATTTATGAAAATGTAATCACGCGCGCTTGGGCAGATCCACAAAATTACAAGTCATTGACCAAAGGTGAACCTTTAAAAGTTGGTGAGTTTTATAAATTGTCCTTCGATTTGCAACCCGACGACCAAATCATTCGCGCAGGCAAACAAATCGCCTTGATGATTTTCTCGAGCGACAAAGAATTCACCCTTTGGCCGAAGCCGGGCACGCTCCTCACGGTGGATTTAAAAGCGACATCGATCACGATTCCGATTGTTGGTGGAGCGGAGGTTTATAGGAAGGCGGTGCGGTAGATTTATAGCCTGAAAGAGCGAGATACATCAACTATGGCCGAAGTCCATCGAGAAAAAAACCGTATGAACCCTAGCCCTGAAGGGGCGAAATATCTTTTATTATCACTGTTTTACATGAATATTCATGGTTTTCATTTTTGACGCTTCTTCCCGAAGATATGGCGTCCTTTCAGGACTTGAGGTGTGTTAGGATATCGTTTTTAACCTGAGTTTGATTAATATTCGTCCTAACAGGACTTAATGAAAATTATGAATTTTATTCCCAACTATTCTCTATTTTCGCGAAACAAAATTATGAAGCTAAAAACCCTTTTACTTTTATTGCTGTTCTTTGGCCAATCTCTTGGTCAAAGCAATGATTTATTGGGTTCTTATGCGCAAAGCCTCGACTTCAAATACAAACTTGGATTTTTAATAGCCCACCGGGAAGCGATGGCGCATTTACCCAAGTCGCATTTTCAATCGTTCGAATTGTCTTATGATTTTCACACACGGGGTTATTCAGGTTGGGAACAGGCCCATCAAAATCCTAAATTTGGTGTGATGGCGTTGGCTGTTTTAAACGACAACAAAGAAGTATTAGGAAATGCTTTTGGCATGGCTGGCACAATCACTTTGCCCAAAAAGAGTTGGGGGATAAGTAATGCTTGGTCGATCAACAACAAAATTGCCTTGGGTTTGGGCTACGTTGGCAGGCGTTTCGATTTTGAGCTCAATCCGAAGAATGTCGCCATCGGCACGCACCTGAATTTGTTGATTGTACTGGGCACAGAAATACGCTATACGCAACCCGATTACTTTTTCACGCTTGGTTTAGATTTCACGCATTTTTCAAACGGCGGAACCAAAAAACCAAATCTCGGATTAAACATTCCATCGCTGCGTGTTGGATTTGGCTGGATGACCAAAAAGTCTATTTTCAATGATGAACTTGTGGAATTCGATCGCAATGATTTGGAACTCTTGGTAACCGGCATTTTCTCATTGAAAAACAACTATGATTTTCAAAACCAAGTATTTCCAGCTTTTGGAATTACGGCGCATCTCAGCAAAGCACAGGGCAAAAAATACCGCTACCTCTATGGTTTGGATGTGTCTTTTAGCGAAGCCAACCGCCAATTTCTAGCATCTGCTCCCGACCAATCATTTTTAAGAACCGTTCAAGCAGGGATTTTCAATGCTTGGGAATTGGATGTGAAACGCGTGGTTTTATCTGTGGGCATGGGCGCATATATATACAATCCACTAAACCCACATGGCTGGTTTTTTCATCGAATTGGTGGAAGGATTTTTATCACAGAGCGCTTGTATTTCCAAGGCTATGTTCGCTCGCATTGGGCCAAAGCGGATTATTTCGAAACTGGATTAGGGTATAAATTTGAGGTTCGGAAATGAAAAAAATATTCTCCATATCTATTGTTGTCATGTTGCTCTTCTCTTGCAAAAAAGCGGAAGACAGAACTTGCTTCAAATCCATTGGTGAGGAAGCTGTTTTGGATGTGCCAGTTGAGGATTTTAACGAACTTTTTCTCAAGCAAAGTTTGCATTATACCTTGGTGGCCGACACGGTTCCTTTCCTTCGTTTAAAAGGCGGGAAAAATCTATTGAACTTGATTTCTGCTGATGTGAATGCTGGTATTTTGAGCATCGAGAACAAAAATCGCTGCAATTTTTTGAGAAAATATGACCGTTTGGTTGAAGTTGAAATTCATTATGTGCAGCTCAACAGAATTGATTACAAAGGCTCGCACGATGTGGTGGCTTTGGATACAATTTTCGGGGAATATTTCAACCTTCGTTTGGCGCATTCCTCTGGAAATGCCCGTATGTTGGTCAATACAGATTATGTGAATGGCTTTGTGAACGATGGCTCTGGCGATTATTATTTTGCAGGAAAAACGAAATTCGCCCACATCCAAGCTTATAACAATGGCTTTGCTGATATTCGAAATCTGTTAATCAGCGAAAGCTTGGAAATCACAACGCGATCATCGAGAAAAGTACTTTGTCACGCCGATGGAATTCCACTCAAAGTCACCCTTTCTGGCGTTGGAGATGTGCATTACACAGGAAACCCCAGCAGCATAGAATTGATTCGAACAGGCAGTGGAAATTTGGTAAAGATTGATTAATTCGGCAACCAAGTCACTACAACTCTAAACCCAACATCAACAGCCGAACCTTCATATTTCTTGGTGCTTTGCAAACGGATGTCATAGCCAAAGTCTCTAAAAGAACCACCAACCGCAACGCCAGGTGTATTGATCATTTCGGCAGCGTTTCCACTCAAATTGTAGATGCCAAATTCCGACTGCCAATAGCTGATAGATGGGGCGAAATAATCCGCATTCATTGTCCTGTCGCCATCAGGATAAGGCATTATTTTCCATTCTCCATTCTCTCCACGAGTTATTTGAGAGTTCAAAACCCGGGCAAAATTCGCCCTGAAATCGCCTTTTGGGTTTTGCATGAATTTATCGCACCAAGGATACCATTCACCCAGTTTATCTCCAACCCCAGCGCGTATAAATTCAGCGTGGAAAGGCAATCTCACATGTACTTTAATACCAAGCGGTTTGGCTAGGGAATTGAGTTTGTCTGTCACCCAAGCGCAAAAGAGTTGGGCGGCCTCGTGTGTGATGTTTACTACAGGATAGTTTCTGTAGGCAGGATGTTTATGATAATGTTCGGCCATCGGTTTGCTCGAATTGCCATTCAAAGTCCAGTTTTCACCGCGAACGCGTGAGATTTCCAAATCAGCTGTTCGACCAGATTTTTCCAAATCAGCACGGAATTCCATCCAATGAAAATTAGTCGTCTCATGGCTAAACATATAAAATGCCTGAACAGAAAGCGTGTCTTTATCCATCACTACCAAACCCGCATGTACGAACTTGTAAAACTTACTCAAATGTTTTGAGAATTTCGGTTGCGCAAATGAAGCGAAAACAAAAAATGTACAGGTGATTGAGAGTAAGACTAACTTCATAATTCCGAATTTTGATTTGTAAAGTTAAACGAGAATGCAAGAGTTTGTTACAACACTCGTGATTTTTGTATGAGTGAAGTTTAAATTAGGAACAAAATTCTCCAACTCCATGCTTGCCAAAAGCAACTATAAACTGCCTGCAAACGGAATTAAACCGAATCATGCACCAAACAAGGAAGTCTGCACTATTTGACCGAATTCAGCAAATAGGCTATTCCAAGACCGATAGCGATGAAAACGAGCCAACCCCAAACATATTTAAACTTGATTTTGAAGGGAAGAACTTCACTCAGTTTGGCATTGTTTGGGTCGTTTTTTTTGACTTTCAATTGCGATGCACATCCACTACAAGTCTTGTAAGCAGTTCTTGCTGTAGGAAAAATGGGCAAACCATACAAAGCAAAGTAGGATTGTTCAACTTTATAAAGAGGGGCTGTATGCAAACCGCAAATGCGACAATCTTCAGGTGCAAATTCGTCGTAATATCCGACAATTTCTGTTTTTGAACTCCAAAAAATCATCAATGCAATTATTGACCGTGAAAAGTTCTAAACGCCTTGCTATTTCCTTTGCCTTTCGCATAAATAGAAGAATGGTTCATTCCACCAGTGCTCATACGAAGTGTATGACGACCTAAAAAGCCACGAAATTTAAATTCTTTCTTATCAGCAATTTTATGTACATATTTATCATCGTCCTCTAAAAGTGCGATCAACGAGTTTTCCAATTGTTGAGGTGTTTCAGAATCGGCAATTAATTTTTTTACGCCGGCTTCTATACTTTGTCCATCAAAATAATTATGCGTTTTGGTTGTGGTAATTACCACGAAATTTCCAGTGGATTTTTTAGGAAGCTGAATTCAAGCCACAAATGCAACTTTTGGATTAAACAATAATTCTTTCATTGCAAATATAGGTGTTTCAAATTTGAATCGTTTTCTTGGTCGCGAATTTAATTTGAGTTCAACTTCTTT
>Ga0169931_10004758_pt1 | contig 21015 bp, 22 predicted proteins | sample Kivu_15m_20L_FD_129675 | JGI IMG/M metagenome (GOLD analysis project Ga0169931, IMG submission 129675) | Freshwater microbial communities from Lake Kivu, Western Province, Rwanda to study Microbial Dark Matter (Phase II) - Kivu_15m_20L... | ecosystem: Environmental > Aquatic > Freshwater > Lake... | reverse complement strand
TTCACTAAGCTTAACAAATTCTTCTCCATTCATAAGATGTGTCGTTTCATACCTTTTAAATAGGTTTATTTTCAGTTTTTTTAAATGTCAGTGTGTGACAGTTAAAAGTAATAACAGTTGCTTTCCTCTTTTTTATTTTCTATGATATATGTAACCATGAGCACAAAATTAGTCCGCACACGTCGAACAGATCACAAACTAAGCCTTGCAAATTATCTTCGCAAACACTCCCCAATCAAAACATTAGACAAAAAATTTCACTCGATGGAAGTTGACGACCACCAGGTCCAATCACAAACTTATAACAAAATCGCTGATCGTATCTACCTTGGAAACTTTCTCGCTGCAGAGGATAAAGATTTCTTTAAAAAAAAGAAGATTACAGCTGTGTTAAATTGCACCAAAGAACGAGATGTTCCTAACCATTTTGCTTCTAATAACATTGAATACATGCGCATTCCTGTTGATGATTCCTTGAAAGAAAAAGACTTTGATTTAATGTTTCAATATATGCCTTGTATTGTAGAATTTATTAATAAGCATGTTAATCTCCAGAAAAACAATATTTTTGTACATTGCATGGCTGGGCAACAACGTAGTTGCATTGCTATAGCAGCATATTTTGTTGCAAAATGCGGAATGACTCCACACGAAGCTTGCAAGACCATAATGGACAAAAGAAATCAAGCTTTTTGGTTTGGAACATCATTGAATTTTGACCAAGCATTGATAAGATTTCATAAAGGCGTAAACAGAAGTAAAAAGAAGAAAACCTAGTTAAAAGAATTGTCATGTCACTTTTGTCAAGACAAACAACAATGCAAGAAATCCCCTAAAAGGAGCCAACGAATTAAATGAAAAAATCCGAGACCTCAATGAGAAGCGACCTACATACAAAATTAATACTATTGTCGAAACTTCTGACGAAGAACCATTAAATCGTTAAACTTGGCAAAATAAGTAATAGATAATGTATCCATATTATACCGCTTGGTTGAAGATAAAAGTCACTATAAGATATGAACATGTAGAAAGAGGTGATCCAATTGCTCCCAATACCACACAATGAGAACATAACTCCTAATATTAAGAATACAATTGACAAGATGTTCAAATTTGTATCTCCAATCCTACAGATAGAAAGTGACGCTATATAACTAGCTCTCACCATTTTGTCAACCTCAATATTTTCGAGGTACCTTTGTACAGAGGATGGATGAGATGAACTTATATTTTCTGAATATCCAGCATCTGTTGATGTTTGATAAGCTATTCTAGGTGTTGTAACATATACGTTAAGTACGCCTCTTGATGCAAGATCTTGTAAACAATAATCAATATGATTATATACAGCTCCATCTAGTTTCTCTATAAGCTTTTCTACGCCCTTTCTGGACAATATATACGCATGTGTACCAAGGGCTACACATGGTCGTTTAATGTATCTGTTTACAACAGAGCTCGGATTACTCATTCCTAGCATATTCATAGTTACGGTGAAGAAGTTTGATTCACCTTCGGACCCAAAACATCCGAGATACAATATATCATAATCATCAGGAACATTTTCTAATGCTATTGTTAACTTCTCCGTGAATTCACGTTCCAATATTACGTCATCTTCCATAATTATACCGTAGTCCTCTCCACTGTCTCTAATCATTTTCCAAACTTCTATATGTGACATTGCACATCCTATTGCACTCTTTGGGCCAAAGACTCTGTGCCACGGCGACACAGATGCCGTAATCTGTTCATCGGTTAGCAACTTTCCGTTTACACCAGGGACTAAAACCGGGAAGAGTCCGTTTTGTCGAAGATAGCTCAATTTCTCTTCGGGATTTCCTAAACTTATTACGTAAGGACTATACATAAGAGATATACATAAACGTATAATAGAATTTAAAATTATCTCTCTTACTAATATAAAAGATGTCTGGAGTTTGCGAAGACAACGTTAAAACACTTGTTGCAGTCATTGCTTCCGGATTCTTGATCATTTCTGAAATACTACCATACTTAAAATTTATCCGAGGGAACGGTATTATAGATGTTGTAACACAAGTTGTAACAAAACATAGAGCTAACAATAATCATGACCCGGAAAGACAAATGCTCTACGATGCCCTAGAGTAGTTTATTATCCACGGAGCAAATGCAGCCGCAAAACACCACATTGCACCAACTGAATGATTATCCTGATATACGTAATAAGAGATAGCATATGAAACAATTGTAATTATGGCCACCTCTTGTCCATCCGGAACACCATATGTAAATAACAGCACAAGCGCCAGAAGAAAACTTGCATAATACTCCTTGTTATTTCGACTTTCATTCCATCGCCAATGCAGATGTGGACTGGACTCCTTTGACACTGTTGTACATTTTGCTCGTACATAAGCACCATAAGTATAATGAATTGTAAAAATCACAAAAGCTATCATGAAAACATTTAGTAAAAGTGGTAATTTCATGTTTGAGAAATACAATATACAAATCCACAAAACAATGGGTTGCAAATGATTAAAGAGTATGCCCAATCTGGTTACTCTCTTGTTTGTTTCTAAACATGTCTGATTTCTCCAAAGGATAAATTCGATTAATTGCATCTGAATAACCCAAGCGAAAAATACCGCTGTGATTATAAATCCCCTATTTAACAGTTTCCATGAACCAATCATTCCAATAAGATATGTGGCTATAGAGACTTGTTGGTTAAAGCACATTCTCTACTGTTCTAAAATAAGTGCAACATTAAAAAAAAATTGATGTATTTTTTTTTTTAACTCTTTATAAATATAATGTCACTAAAACGTCAATTTATCGAATCATTTGTACAAGGATTGGGAAGAACATCTGCAGCATTTTTGGTCTTCGGTGTCTTGTCAGGGATTTTTTATTTGTCTACTGAAAACACACAAACACGCGAATCAAGTATCCAAACTTCATGTGACAATTCAGACGTGGATCACAAAGAAAATGAGTCTCCAAGCTTTATCCTGCTAAAAGAGGACAATGATGACATTCAACCAAATTTTCAGAAGCTTCTTGACATGGCATTGAGCTCATAAATCATTACTTCTTTGAATAAGCATCTTTAACTTGTAGCCGAGTATTAACACCAATGTAGGTATTGCTTTGAACCCTCTCAAATTCCTGAATATCTTCATAAAGTGGATCAAACCTATTAATGCTCAATCCTGAAAAAACATTACATGGTTTGTTCAATCTTGTATATTCTGGCACAAGCTTTTTATCAACGCAGTCTTTTAACTTTTGTTGATGATCTGGTTTTGCCATTTCAGGATTCCACTTTTTGATAGCACATTTTGAAAGTATTCTAGTTTGCCCACGAAGATCACTTTCAATGTCAACTGATTCAAGAGGGATACTCCTAAATGGATTATGCATAAAAGGGGAAACGCCCATGTCACATCTCTGTTGTGACTCAACCACACTGCTATCTGTTTGATATTTAAAAGGACTTGTGCTTTCTTCTATTCTTTTTACAAGCGCACAATCATCAGAATTATTTCTAGTAAATGAAAAATGAGACATCTTATATAACTTGCATATAAAAAATTTTTCAATATATATAATATATATATTACAATGATCCTCTTTGTAATATAATCAAAAAATTGAACGGATTCCATCTTCTATAAATAACAACTATGAAAATAAAGAATCCAATATGTGCTCCAAGCACTGTTAACTGGTGCGAAGAGGACTATGCTGTCACACCATTTGTAGCAGAGTTTTGGAACAGTTTGACTGGCGTATTCATATTCCTTTCAGCTGCATATTGGTACTTTACTCAATTAAATGCTGACCTAGGATCATCAAGACTAATCCTAATCAAAATTGCAAAATGGCTTGTTGTTGTAAGTATTGGCACGTCTTTGTTTCATGGAACACTATTGTACAAATATCAATTACTAGATGAAATGCCAATGCTCATAATTTCCATGGAATACTTGAATCTCTTAACAAGATTACGAACTATAAAATACTCTATGCACAAGTCTACTATCAAATGGTTACGTACGGTATACCAAGCTGGGAATATCATGATATACTTCGTTCCATTCACATATTTTATACAACCAATATTTCAAGTTGCCAGTTTTCACGTCACACTAAAATTTTTTGAAACAATAGATATTATATTGATTGTCTCACTGTCCTCCACCTTGAACAAGACAATGTTTTTAAATATCTTTGATCATATTCATATAAAAGGCGACAACTTGCACAAGTACAAATCAAGTCCTGCTTTTATTAAATCACAAACCCGACTTCGCGAATACATCGAATATAAACGACAAATTTCATACCATACGTATCATGGTCTCCTCCTGTACTCTTCAAGTATATTTTTATGGGTTGTAGAAAGAATGTTTTGCGATTATGTACAATTTTTGCAACTACATGCTTGGTGGCACTTCCTGTCTAGTATTGGAATTTATCACCTAAACATGATAATGACTTTTCATGTTAAAGCAAACAACCTAATTGATAATGGGAGTTAGATTATGTTTATTTTTTTCTAATCTAACAGTAATGTTCTCTTGGCTATACGAGTTATTTCATAAACGAACGGAAAAGGATTCAGAGTATTGCTATATCTTGTTTGGTGCAGAAGGTCCAGTTGATGATCCTGAACATACCTATCCAGTTGCTATTTTTAATAACTATGAACGAGCTTTGGAGGTCAAAAACGAAACCAATAACAATAATACATCATTACAAGTATTTTATATTATTCCTTGTAAACTAAACAAAGTGCACGTCATTCAAAATCTACTCTATGGTAACATCTAAGGCTTTTTAGCCATTTTTTCTTTGGCCACTCGTTGCATTTCTGCTTTTGCTAATGTCTGCTTATTAGCAATATCAAGATAGGACATTTCAGTAACATCACTTCCTACGTTTGTACCAGCCATGTATACTGGCACATTCTTGCATATTGCTTGATACTCGCCAAATTTACCACGCTCAGTGCTACATTGTGGGCTTATATTGTTCCAAATTTGACCACACCAATGATTTGGATTTTTTAGACCATCTGGAGTACACGTAAGATATTTAATATTTTTGTTCTTCTGCACTTTGACACGAGATCCATCAAAAAAATCATCTTGTTGAGTTAGATAATCAAAATCAAAAAAAGCCTTGGCCGTCTCGCTCACTGGTCTACCCGCTAAATAATGAGAGCGTTGAGGGTTCGTTTGCACCAATCCATCTCTAGACAGGTAGAAATTCACATTCCTAACAGACTGCCCTTCTACCATAGTGTTTGTACAATGGTACCCATCATATCTGCCACGGCTGTTCTTCCCAAGCTTTGGTACCTTTAAACTATCTCTTGTTATGCAATTTTTCCCATCTATGCTTAAGCATCTAAAAGTATGAGGTGCAAATACCTGTCCATCTGGTCTTGGATGGAACTTGACTAAAGGAAGGGCATCATCAACACACCTTGTATCACTAAATGCATTCTCAACAACTAGCCCTGAGAACATCTCCCTTACACGACCAGACTTCCAGAATAAATAATATGTCGCAACAAGAATTGCAAAGAGGTATACAAGATTCAATGTAGTTTGTTGATTGAGCATGTTCATATTATGTATTACACACATAAAAATTTTAGCTTAAAGAAATTGAAAATACTGAACCGTCATGAAATAAATATATGATTGATGTCAAGGTCTCTACGATTACATTGTCAACACAGCTTCCAGACTGTGCTATAAACCTGACAAATGTGAGCAAATACTTACAGATTGATGAGACTATTATTGGTATCAAATACATGTTTGCCAAATTAAACGTTCTAAAAGGTAAATACTGCACAACCGTTTACAAAAAGTCAAAAGTAAAGTGCGAAGACAAAATCAACCGTAATTTGTTTTACAATCAAGTTTCAATTATCGTCAACAATAGAGGCAATCATATAAATGTTAAGCTTTTTGGCAATGGCAGCTTACACTTGACAGGTTGCAAAGCTGTTGCAGAAGGAGAAGAAGTAACACGACTACTCTACTCCAAGTTATGCGAGTTACGAAACATCACGAGCAGTATTGTCCTATCAAAAGATTCAAATGGAGTCTTGCTTGACAGAGACAATTTGATATACTCATCAAAAACACTTCAAATTATTGGATTTTGCACTCCGCAACATCCTTATTCCTACACTATAGCTAACAAAGAATACGAGATTGATCGGAAAACTGGATTATTTATTTCAAAGAAATTGGAAACACAAAGACGCCGAAGATTACTTGACTTTGATGGTAACACAGTTGGGTTTTGTAGCTTAGACTTGATCAAGAACAAAAAAAAGTTTTACAGAAAGAATGCAAATGTTTGGATCGATTATCAAAACTCCCTGATTTATTACGACAATGACGTCATCATCGGTCATTTGGTATATAGTCCAGAGTCATTAACTAATACAAATAATGCTGCTGATTCAATAGATGATGTTGCTGAAATCGAATACAATTGCTGTCCTTTTGTAAACAAGACATACGTTCTCTATAAGGATATAACAGTTGATATAAACTGTATAAATGTGTACTTTAACATAAACATGAAAATCAATCGTCAAAGGTTTTATGAACGCTTATTAGATATGAATTACATTTGTAAATATAATCCGGAATCTTATTCTGGAATCAAGCTCCTGTACAAGATTTCCAAAAGTAATGATAAATATCAAGACTATGGCATTTGTCACTGCAATTCTCAATGCACGTGTACAAATATTACATTCTTAATTTTCCAGAGTGGTAATGTTATAGCCACAGGCTTTAAGAGGGAGGACCAAGTTCAATTTGCAGCCAATAATTTTATTGAAATTTGTAAGTTTTTTAGAGAGGCAATCAAACAAAAATCCATTTAACATTTTATTTATTTATTTGTTATTAAACAAGAGACAAGATATAATGTCATTAACTTCTAAAGTGGTTAATAAGGACACTGGAGAATCTTTACAAAATCATATAATTTTACAAGATGACACAGTTGAAATCATCAAAGAAAAACTGTTTGCATCTTACAAAGGTCTCGGATATGTACCATCGTTAACGAGCGTAGAAATTGACCAAACAAGTGTTACGGTTTACGTTAGTAATATCTTATCTCAAATTGATAAATTATATGATATAGATGAACTCTTCAATGATCAGGATAAATTTGAATTAGCTTACAATCAACTCGCTCAAACATTCACGGATTTGCAAGAACAAGATCTAGAATTCGTTGTAAAACTAGCTAAACTAAAAGTACAACCCGATGAAAAACTAAAGCAAGTTGTCAACTCTTATATTGAAACAATATTTTCTCAACAAAGTAAACTTGTACAAAAATACACAAAACTACATGAAGAATTACATGACTACTTCAAGTTAGCACAAACATTTACCAATTTTTCAGAATATTTGGGTGATCCAACACAATTTGAAGTCTTCAATGTTGTTGTAAATATTAGAGGAAATTCATACGAACCAGGAGCAAAAGGCCGATACATCAAATTAATGCAAATATTTAACACATTAGAGTTGACTGACGACATCGCTTTGATAGCAATAGCCGATCCAACAGGAGGACCAATGATCAAGGCGAATAATAAGATTGTCTCACAAACTACAAAAAAAGAAATAAAGTCATGGTTTTTGAATGAAAAGAAAAAAACAAACACATTGACTTATAAAAAGATTAGAGGACTCCTGATGAAGTTCCGATATGGTGCTAACGATTTTATTACTTTGAATCTTAATGAGGATGGACAAATTACAGCCAAGATAAATACCGTACAAAAACAGGTAACTAGTTTTGATCCAGTCTTAAAAATATTCAAAAACAGCGTTGATCATATTGTAACAGTACTTAATTCAATGAATGGTATCTTTAGACAACCTAAAAGAATCGAGTCTTTCGACCAGTCTGTTGTGCAAATTGAATCAATAAGCGCAACTATATCTACATCAAAACTCTTTAATAGAGACCACTTGGAAGACATTATGTCAAATCTCACCATATCCGAAAATATTTTTGAACTAAAAGACACCATGTCTGATGAAGTATTGTCAATCTTGTATAAACGGGGAAAGTCCCAAGGTATCACTGTTAATATTAGAGATGATCCTTATAAGATAAATAGCAGTCGATTGACTATATTTGGCACAGATAGTATTCAGCAACTCGTCATAATCGCCAAACAACTTGTCGTGCTGGATATTTTGAATAACAACACTAACACAAACACTCGACAAAAAATCAGAGAACGAAGTCATATTAAAGATCTTAGAAAGCAAGGAGTGGAAACATCATCAAAAAAATGTCAAAAGGACCGACAACCATCTATTGTTTCGGGCAATGGGTCCAAGACATCCACTTATACACTCCAATTCAATAACATTAAGTACGTCTGTCCTGCAAAAGACTATCCTTATCCAGGCTTTACAAATGACAATATTGTATGCTGTTTCAAAAAAGATCAAAGGAATAAGCCAGTGTATATAAGGAACACAAATGCAAGTGATTATGACATTATTGTACAGCCATCAAACTACAAAGTAACTATCACAACCCCTGACAAAAAGACACTTATAACATATGCCATAAAGGTGCTATCTTCTTATAGAGATGGATTTGATTCTAGCAATAGTATGCCGAGATATTACTATATATCTAGCGATAACCAGCTAATAGCAATAACCAACGATACCCTTACTAAAAAGCTAGAAGAACTTGACGACACAAATTGGCTAGAAGAAATTCCATTAGCTGCTATTACGACAGACTCGCCAAAGAACAAATGCAATTTTCCTCCAAATATGAGCAACAAGTTTGATGATGACACAAATGCCCCATGTTCTCACCACGACAAAAATAAAATTTTCGCTTATAACCTGAATTCTTACCCTTGCTGCTTTAGCAAAGAACCAGACACACGTTTGTTATCAAAAAGACGAAGAGATCGAGACGGTCTATTATCAAAACACATATTCACATCGGATAAAATATTAGAGCACAAAAGAATAGGTCTGTTACCGGAGATTCTTGATAATGTTTTTAACAAACTCATTCGAGGAGATCCAGAATACAAATTTTACAGAATGGGAGTTCATCAAAACACTTCATCTTTCCTAAGTGCTATCTTATTAGCATTTAATGAAAATTCAAACTTTAAAGATTTTCGCAAATCCATATCAGAGTACTTGCAGAATAACCCCGTTGTTTATACTCAATTGAATGCAGGTAATATAAATCTAAAGTATGGGAAGCTGGAAAACTATTTGAATTATCTCTTGGATTTAAATGAAAACATATATTGGGAAGACGTACTCGATGTTGTTCAAAGAGTAACTCGTACAAATATTGTTATCATTGACATTCCTTATAATAATCGCGAGCCAATCTATAACGAAACAAAGATTGTATGTAACAAATTTTATAAATTAGACCAATCTTCTCCTTGTATAATCCTTATAAAAAGGCAAACTATATTCGAGCTTGTTTTCAAAATGAAACAATCTGACCCTCAAACCACGATATATCAATTCACTTATGATGCAGATTCTGGCATTCGTGATAATATCGTAAATTTTCTCGTTGACTATCAAACACACTCATGTGTCAAACAAAGCAACTTTCCAGATGATTACAAGTACAAAGAGCTGTATAATATTGAAGAAATCGTTGCATTATTAAGCGGTACGCCACATCAAATTATCAGCCAAATCATGAACAAATTCAAACGAGTAAATTATGTTATGACTAAACGCGGTATTCTTATTCCAATCAAAGAAACAGGAGCCATGGACTCTTTGAAAATTGTAACTCTTGGTCAATTACGTACTCGAGACAAATTATGGGATTTAGCTACATATATCAGAGGTATTGCTGAACTAAACTTAATAATCCCGACTCGAATAGAACTGATAGGAATCACTACTAATACAATTGACGGAACACAAAAATGTACAGCTGCTTTAACAAATTTTGGACAGTTTGTCCCTTTAAAACTTACAACTATTCCACAGCCCAATAATTTTGCTATTTTACCATACAAATATTACGAGGACGTTGATGATCACCTCGCAAAACAACTCACCGGTCTTGATTCACAAGGCGAATATAACAAACGAATACAAGAACAGAAGACGGAGATTTATGAAATCAAAACTAAATTAGGTGATATTCTATCAAAAAACGAATCTCTAAAGGAACAAATAACAGAGATTAATAAATCTGTTACTTTGACAAGACATCAGAAGATTCAACAATTGATAAACATTTTTGTACAAATAATTGGTCCCCAACAATCTGATATAAATGTTATATTACAGCATATTGCAAACGAGGTACTCAATGACAATGTAGAAAACCTGTTATTAAATAATATTGTTATATCCGACGTCTTTGATCCTAACACAATTTCACGAAGAGAAACCGAATCTGTGCTAATGAATATTGCTGACATGGAAAGGTGGTTTTCAAACTACGAACAAAAGTAAATAGAGAGCATGTGTTAAGTATACGTATTTAATTTAAACAAATAATTAAATACATAACAATGGAGAATATTGACAAATACCGTTGTAGCTCAAACATTTGCAAGCTGGTATATGCAGAAATCTTAGAACAAATACTAGATAAACAAATTTTGGATGTATTAGCATTGTCACAATATGGTGAAAAGAGAATCATTGAAGAATGCAAAAAGGTGTTTACAAACGTAAAACGGAAGGGAGTGGCTTTCCCTGTTAGCATTTCATTAAATAGCTGTATTGGAAATTATATATATGAACCAAACAATGACAACTACAACCGGATAAAAGGGGGTGACGTTGTAAAAATTGAGCTCGGGGTCGATATAGCAGGTTGTATAACAATTCTTGGAGAGACAATTGTTTACGATAATGGTGACACACACAATGACAAGATTCAACTATTAGAAGAGTTAAAATCAGACATTACCAGCCTCTTGTTCCCTTCACAGACAAACGACGAATTAAGAATTCACATAGAATCTAAATGTACGGAAATAAATTGTTTTCCAATACAAAATTGCACATCTTTTCAACAAATTGATGGACATCTTGAATCAAATGACTCTAAATACATGATCCTAAATTACTGTAAAAAATACGACACAAATGACTATTTGGTTTCCATGGAAAATTTATGCTTTGAATTTGAGGAAGGTGAGGTTTATACTATTAATTTAACCATTGCAGAAGAGAGCGACATTACTTATAAAACTCCGCATGACCCTCACATATACCGATTTAATGATAACTACTATAATTTGAAGCTCAAAAGTTCAAAAGCATTCCTGTCTCATGTCAAATCAATTCACAATAATAATGCTTTTTGTATTCAAAATTATAATGCAACACCATCCGAACGGCTTGGTTTCAAAGAATGCCTTAAAAATACAATATTAACGGATTATCCTGTGATCTACACTAAAAGCAGTCCTGTATTCCATAAAAAATTTACAATCATTGTTACAGAAGACAAATGCATAATACCATAGATTGCGTGAAAAACTAAAAAACATTTTCATTCGTTCTTATAATGGCTAATCTATTTGAAAGATTTCAAAAAGTTTTTATATCACCTAAGAATACACAATACATTTTTGAAAATACTTTTTCCAGGGTCAATCCCAATTACGTTAATTCTTTGACTCAAAATGATATAGAAACGTACTACAATGGACTTCTTGAGATTCAAAAAATCATTTATACAACTTATTACAATGACCTTTATACGGAATTTGAAAGGAATGGTCAAGTTAATCTTGAAGATATTCTTGTCACTTTAAATAAAATCACGATAAACAAATTCGACCTTGTAATACAATCACAACTACAACAATCACAGCAGCAACTACAGCAACAACAACAACAACAGCAACAACAACAACACCAACAACAGCAACAACAACTACACCAACAGCAACAGCAACAACAACTACACCAACAGCAACAGCAACAACAACAACAACAACAACAACAACAACAACAACAACAGCCACAGCAGCAACAACAACAACAACAACAACAACAGCCACAGCAGCAATTAAAGCAACAACAACAGCAACAACAGCAACAACAGCAGCAACAGCAACAACAGCAGCAACAACAACAACCACCACAACTACAACAGACTAAACCACAAGATGAACTATTGAAGTTAGACAAGAGTTGTCAGACATATAAACTGGAAGAATTGGAAAAATCTATAGTGAGTGTATACCATCATTTCTTTTCAAAAGACGCAGCTTTAGTGTCAGGAAAGTATTTATACAAATTCGAGTGCTCCAACATAAGTAGTATATATATAAAGGATTTCAATTTTGATTGCAACATTTATAACATCACAGAGTTGAACAATAAGTTGACTATAACAGAACGAGCAGCAAAAACTCACGTGTCACTTCCCTTAGGATACTTTGGAATACAAGAGCTTGTTAAGAATATTGAGGATACATTAAACACCGCATCTCCTAATAAATTCATGTACGAAGTGTCTCTTCATCGTAACAAAAACAGGATCTCTTTCAAATGCACTAAGGATGCTATCCCACAAAACTTTAATCTTCAGTTTGCAAAGGAGAATCGAAATGTAAAATTCACGTATTCATTGCAAGAAATTCTTGGCTTCAAGAATAGTGATTACATGAATAACAATTTTTATATATCAGAGTATCATCCAAACGACAACATATTAGAAAACGTTATGATCAAGATATTTTTAAATGGCCATGAGGTAAAGAGGTATGCGTCATCAAATGAATCATTTGGTTATTTTGAAAGATTTAGTATTGATATGAATAAGATGTTTGGCAAAAAGTTTACTCCGTCATTATATGAGAGCCCATTTGATATTCTTGACGAATTGAGCTGCAAAGAGCTAGCAATAGAGATCTGGAACTCTGATGTGCACATTATGTCTAGATACGTAAACTTTGATATGGTATTGGCTTTTGAGAAGAGCACTTAAAAAAATACATTCTTAATATTTTTTTAATTCTACTTTTTCAGATTAACTTTTATACGTCGTTCCGTCTTGTAAACTTTGTTTGATATAATTGTATCTGCAAGCTTCTCTGCTTTATTAGCATCGCCTAATTCTTCTTTGAGGCATTCTACCATGCTTTCTTTTTTAAATGTCTGAAGATTTTTTCTATCATAAAGGATAATTTGCCCTTCTCGAAATGATAGGGAATCCAAGTCATTTTGTGTCATGTGCTCCTTTATTTCTCTCTCTAGGATTTCAAAATTTTTCTTGAGAGCAGTTTGCTGCTTTCTTAAGGCAGCAAGTTCCTTTGCAATAGAGAAGTACTCTTCAAACTTCTCCTGTATTTGTGTCATTTTATATTATTTCTTCACATTAAAAACACAAAACTAACGAAACTTAAAGGTAACCAGACCTAATAAAGAACCATATGTTTGCATCAAAGTACAAACCCACTACTCAAAAAACATTATTTCATAAAGATGTAGTAAACCACATTAGAAAATGGTTAAAAAACATAGACGACTTGTCTGAGTACGACAAGCCAGTAAACCGAGTTTTGCTCGTCAGTGGGCCTATAGGTTGCGGTAAAACCACAACTATTGAGATATTATTAAAAGGATATAATACAATCTATGTAAATACTTCTGATTTGAGAACATCAGAAGCAATAGAAGAAGTTTCACAGGGAATTCCAAGTCACAAAGACGTCACTTTAGCAAACCTCTGTACAAGAGGGAAGAAGACTAAAACGAACATTATTGTTATGGATAACATTGAGTTATGTGAAAAAACTATTGTTCAATTTATTGATACTATTCACAACAAAAAGTCTATTAATATTCCAATTGTTATGATGACTAGCAATTCACGAGCACGAGCATTGTTTACTGACAATCCCAGCGTGTTTGTACTAGAAATGAAAAATCCTGCACTGTTGGAATTGACAAAATTGACAAGCGACATTAACATTGCTGAGCGACTAGGTTTAGAAAAGGAAGACATCAAATTACTTGTTCACCTTTCAAAGTTTGATATAAGGCAACTCGTCTTTATACTAGAGCAAAGGAAGTACAGTAGTGCAGAAACTATATCCAAATTCATAGAAAATGTACAAATAAAACATGTGGATATTGATTTGATTGACAAGTTAACTTATATGTTTGACAAGAGTAAACCATATGATATGGTGTATATAGATTCTTTGGCATCTAGTGAACCGATGACAATTTCTGGAGGCATTTTTCAAAATTATTCAAATAGAATGCATAACATCGAGGGTGCATCCGATGTTGCCGAAGCTATTTCACAGTCAAATATAATGCAAAGTTCCATGTTTAATGACCAAGATTGGAGTTTATATGATGTTTACTCTGTGCTATCATGTGTCGTTCCATGTTACAATATAAAATCACAAACTACACAGATTGAACCGGGAGATCAAAAAGCATTAATTGGTTTTAAGGACATCTCTTATAATTTCATAAACTCATACGAAGAGGTAAAACGTGTAATGCGTAGAACATATGAACACAAGCCCTTTACAAGATCAAACTTTGGAATAGACGACTTTTTTCTAATGGCCAATATATTCTTAACAAATATTGGGAAACTGAATATGTATTTTGATTCAAACAAAAAGGGGAAGAACACTTCAAAACGGGAAAAATTCGAATTATGCAATAATATAACTGACCCTGATGTTCTTGTAGCGTGGAATAACTTGGTAAATCAATTGTACTACCACAACCTTTTTGAAATTGATGTATCAAAGTTAGATGTTAAAACCTATATAAATGATGAAATAGTAATGAGAGATATTACAAAAGTTGATTTGCGTATATTCCGAAGATTCTTGAATATTTTCACAATGGATGATAGCAATAAAGTGTTAAAGTCAAATGTTGAAACTGCAATAAAATACAAGCTCTTAAAGTTAACTATAGAAGAAATTTGCAAGTATCGCGAACAAAGGGAGATTGATAACAAGACAAAGGCCGATACATTAGTAGAAGATTTGGACAAGATATGGAACTTTTAAGTTTTTTAATGTATCTCACACAGGCTTGTACCTAAGTATAACAAGCTGAATTTGCCGTGCTCCCTTAATATCGTTTACTTTTGATTTATACATTTGTGTTATGTTAATAGTCTTGTGGTAGACCGAGATTCATCATGCACTGTTGTGCACACATTTGCTCGCTTGAAACAACCTTTCTATCAAACCCAACTCCTAAAATGTATTGTCCTTGCTGCTGTATTGCTAGCAATTTCCTAAAGATAGTAATGTTGCTATTTTTATACTCTTTTAACACTTTGTTTGTGTAGTCCCTTATTTTCTTCTGATAATTGGACTTGAATTGATTTAATTGCTCTTCCGATATTACAAGCATTCTTGCAAATACTCTTCTGTATACAGGACCCGTTTCATCAAGTGCTGTATATACAGGAGTTTTGAATTTTAGGGATTGAAAATAGCGTTGTAATGAATCTTTAAAATTATCGTTTTGTGAAATAAGCTCGGAAAAATCAATCACATTCTCTATAACAGATCTTACAAACCTGTCTGCATAAAGATACCCACGCTCTCCATACTCTATTAAGATTGATCCTATAAATGCTTCAAATGCATCTTCGTAATAACTTGGAGTGCTTCTCCCTCTAAAAATGTCAAGTATTGTTTGATTTTCAACTTGTAAGGATAAAAGCAAATGTTTCCTAAACCCAAGCGTTACACCAAACTTGTGCAACATACTGCATTTTTCTATTTTTATCTTTAGTTTTGTCATGAATCCTTCACGCTCTTCCCCAAACCTATCATACAAATACCTACCCATTACTCCTTTCAAAATGCTGTCTCCAAGATACTCTAAACGCTCATTAGATTGAGAAGGAATATAACTAATGTACGTGTTCTTTTCATCAATTTGTGCATTAATTATAGCATTTTGCACAGATTGATAATAACTTTCATGAACAAATGCTCGTTGGAAGTTTTCCAAATTTGAAATCTGCAAGCGTTCATTATTGTCTCCGATACTTCCAAAATAATTAAGAATATCCTCTACCTCTTGCTTTGTAATCAGTTTGTTGTTTGGATTGTCCATTTCGTTTTATCTCTATAAAATCTCTTTTAAATTCAATTTTCTCTCTTTAATTCTTTTTTACAAAGTGACGACTAAGATACTTTTGTAATTTCAAATATGTAATAATCTTGTCTGACTTGTTATCCTCAGGGTTCTTGAGCTCTTGAGCAGGTCCCAAAATTCTAGACAGAGTCTCATCAGGAACAATCTCCCTTCTATGTTCGGGGTTTTGAAGGTCATTGTCCTTGATATATGACGTAACATACTTAGTAACATCTGTTCGTGCAACAAGTTCCCCCCGCTTTACACCATATCTCTCAAGAAAAGTATAAAGTTCATCAGATACAACTACTGGTGCAGCAAATCCCGATGGCTTTCTAGGTGTCGCGTCTTCACTCTGAACCCTTTTTTTTCTACTCCGCTTTAAAGCTTCCTTGAGATCATTCTCATGATCACGTTGCATTCGTTTAAGCTCTTGCATCTCCCTCTTCAACTCAAGAATGAGGTCTTGCTTTGCCTTAATAAGTCTGTCAAATCTTGCCTTCATGGATTCTACCTCAACAAGAGGAGTGTCTTCAACAATAGGTTCATTGTCCGGAACAGCAACAGGCACAGCAACAGGCACAGCAACAGGCACAGGAGTAGGGGCAGGGGCAGGGGCAGGGGCAGGTTCTTTAACAACTTTTGGAACAGCCTTTCGTGCCGTTTTGGTGGTCATCTTGGTGCTCATAATGTTTGTATTTTAAAAAGGAAAAAGTTTGGAATTCCTTACGCACTTACTGTGTAAAAATTATTGTTGTTTGAACAATGATTTCTATTTCTTTAACTGAATTTACAGTTGAGTGTACATTTGATATGCTGCAAAAACGGCAACAAGGGCAACAGCATACTTGGCATAAGTCTCGATATCACCACCTCCGGTGGCAATCTTGACAAGATCCATGCCGTTGTAGGCTACAAGCCCCCAGTTAAGAGCGGCGATAATGAGGACAGCTTGGACGATAAGAGCGATTGTTTGGTTACTAATCATTTAGGTTATTTTATACAACTATCAAACAAAAAAAATTCTCAATAATAATTAATTAATTAAAAAATATTGAAAGAAATTGTTTATCAAATTGGTTGAAAAAAATTTTTGATTGCCATAAATACTCCTTGTGCATCAGATCTACGCATATCTTACTTGGGTAATATACTTCCAATTCTTTGCTGCAACGAGTTCTAAATATCCGTTGTACTCTGTCATAAAAATCAGTTCCTTCTTCTTGTAATATCTCAAGTAAACTCCGTTTTGGAAGCACCATGAATAATTGCTCCATCGCCGTACATGCTTTGGAAGATTCTATAAAGAGTACTTCCTCTGAGTGTTGAAGATATGTATACAAATCACTTACAAATGGTGTAGCATGATGCTTGAAAAACCAGTCCCAATTATTGTGTTCGTGTCCGTTATAGTAACCCAAAACCCAATGCAATCCATTAATATAATCTCTGCAAACTTCGTTGACGTTTGTAATTCCGTAGTACAAATAATACCTCCTCTTGTACCCTGGCTTGTTATATTCTATACAATCAGTTTGATAAAATGTCATGTTGTCATAAGATTCCATAACTGGGATATCCCTATATGTACTACGATTTTGATATACACCATAAACATTTCGAAAAAAGTAATCTTCCGAGTTTTTCAAATGCCCAAAGATTTCCTTCAAGAACTCTAAATTAACCCGTTTATTCAGAAATACCTCTTTATCAATTAAATAATTGTCAGGCTTCTTTTGCATATATTCTACCAACACCTTTGTATAAATCTTTATCAGTACAGTTACACCATTTTCTTTTATGGTAATACTTGGAAGATGTTCTAGAAAGTCATTGCCCAGTAAAAAACATATAAAGATGTAATCGTCAACTACACGGTCTTCATCAAGGTCTATATTTGAAGAAGTTTTAATTTCTCTACATACACAATGCTTTAATGTTTTGATATCGAGGTAAGTAAAAGTCTTTTCTGCTGTATTCAACTTTTCATTAAAGTTGTTGTCCCGTAACAACATTATTCTATCACTCGACTTGCTCAACAAACTCAACATTATTAAATCAGCATCAAGGCCATAGATCATAATAGAGCCAGTTTTGCAGTGCTGAGTTATGTATTGCATCATTTTATGCTCCCCCTCTCCGCATTCGTCAGAACCAGATACAAAAATATTAACATCAGTGAGCTCATGAACAAGTTTCGTAAGTGCTTGTTGAATCTTAAGCATAAAATTGGTTCCTGGAGTAATCTTGTTAGAGTCCCATTTTGCAATTCCCATTTCGTCACCAATTGTCCTAAAAAACATTGATTTGTAACGTCTTTCTCTTTGCTGATTCATCTTTGCCCGTGGAGCAACTCCATCTATCATTATATAAGCATTTTGTGGCTTTAATAGTCCAAGTACGTACCTCGTGTACATTATACACTCCTCTATAATTTCTGTTTCAATCTCTAAAGTTGTGACGTCTTCATCAGTTATTCGTTTCAACACTTTATGAGCACAAGGATGAATCATGCTGTTATAATCGAAAAAAAGATGTTCTACATTTGGCAAGCTCCTCTCATCAATCATAAGTTTGTCATTTGCATATTTCCTATACAAAGTATAAAAGTAGTATGGAATGCCCATTACTTATTATATATACTAAGTTTATTCTCAATTTTTTCTAAGTAATGTATGCTTGGCGTTCAAGCACGTAAGCTTCATCCATAAACTGGAACCCTTTACTATGAAGAAGCCTTTTATAGAATAATATGTTTTGTTCCATCTCTCGTCTGTCCGATAACCCCCCCTCTGATGCCGTATTTTCTTCATCACTTGTAGTATCATCTACATTTTGATTAACAATTTCTTCTTCATGATCTACAAAATCATTTTCACCTTGCATGCTAACATCATCATTATACATTTCGAGTTCTTGATCGATTTCCTCTTCAAGATCATCATTTACATCATCAACATCAAAGTCATTTTCAGCTTCATCGCACGTGTAAAATAATTGCTTTGCATTTTGCTTGGGTCTTTGATGAGCATTTCTTGATGCCTTTTTAAGGATTTCATTTAGTTTGAAGCAAACCGAGTCCTTTCGGTATTGTATCTTGGGCTTTTTCATCAAGTCATCAGGATCAATGTCCAGATTGCTGTCGTTTTGATGTCGGATTTTCCATACTCTGGTGATCTCGTGGCTAATATTTGACTGTACAGGTTTTAATGTTATGTTGTCCATAAAAATTCGCTTCTTCTCATTAAGCGTTTTTAATAGCTTTTCTTCAATTAAAGATTTATAGTATGCTATTGTTTCATCTCTTCGTATGTTCATTTCCTTTATTATGTCCCTATTGGATTCTATTAGCTCAACACAAGTTCTCAATTTTATATATGTCTCCTCAGATATATCCCCAAGATTAAAGAAGTATCCATTAGAATTTTTTGTGTATATGTTCTCATCTTGCCTTAATATACTCAAAATATGAATCTTTTCTTTTTTCGTTAGTTTGTTAATCCTCCCAATTATATCTAACAGATCCAACATTTCTTATATTCTCGTGTTCAACGTTAATAATACAATTTTTTTTTGTCAAGTTTTCTTAAATACTTATGTCTGGGAATATCAATGATACAGATACAAAAACTATTAGAGAGCAAGTACACAACATGATATGGGACCTTGAAAATCGAGTTTTAACACCCATTGAATGCCGAGAGAAGTACAAAGACTTGCACAGTACATCTAAAACTCTGTTCGACTATATATCAAAACAATCATATGACAAGGAGGACTTCCATAAGAATTTAGATCTTATGTTGGATCAGATAGAATTGATTCAAAATAAAAAGCTGTCACAATATACAGCTTCAACAAATATTGGATATCATCTTGCCGGAAAATACTTGCCTAAAGACATGAAGTAATGTAATTTGTTTAATGCTGCAAATTTTTATATATGCAATATAAAAATGGCAGATAATCAAACATTTCTTGATGATGCAAACTCTTCTGAGAAAAGACTGGGACACAGTTTGCTACAATTAGAAAATATCTCCTTGCAAAAAGAGCTAGAACATCTAAAAACATCTGATAGTGAAAAAGAAAAGAAGATTGGACTTTTTAAAAAGACAATTGCAAACCTTCAAACTCAGCTTCAAGAACGTGCATCAAAGATCTCCCTACTAGAAGAGAATGCCACGGTCATACATGGTGATCAATCTCAGACGATATTGGAGAATCGTAAATATATTGACACTCTACAATCCGAACGAGATGTATTGCAAACTCGAGTACATGATCTCGAAAAACAAAAGGAAGCCGATGCTAACGCCTTACATCTCCTCCATAAAGAACATCAAGATTTGAAATCTGCTTATGAAGAATCACAATCAGTTCTCGTCAGCATTAAGACAAATTTTGAAAAGCAAATTAAAGATCGGGATGCACTATTTGAAAACAACAAAACTCTACAAATACAACTAGATTTGAAAAACAATATTTTAGATACAATTACAGTTGAAATGGAAGAATTAAAATCAGAGTTGGCAGGCTTCCGAACTCAAAATGAATCATTGCAAAAATCCTTAGAACAAACTATCCAACAACTTCAAGAGCAGCTGGAGCATAAACAAGTAACGGAAACTACAAGCGATCAAGATGTAAAGCCACCTCAAGTGTCAGGATTTCCCAGAACTCTAAGGGAAAGACGCAAACGTTAGCTCAACAACATATTACCGATAGATTCGTCAATTGACATTCCCTGACACTCAGGTGAGGTTGCCAATGTCTCTTGACACAAACGGCCCTTAGGCACATTTGCTGGTTAGGCTCTATCCGCCCAGTTCTCAGAATTTAT
>Ga0169931_10004756_pt1 | contig 21017 bp, 17 predicted proteins | sample Kivu_15m_20L_FD_129675 | JGI IMG/M metagenome (GOLD analysis project Ga0169931, IMG submission 129675) | Freshwater microbial communities from Lake Kivu, Western Province, Rwanda to study Microbial Dark Matter (Phase II) - Kivu_15m_20L... | ecosystem: Environmental > Aquatic > Freshwater > Lake... | reverse complement strand
CCTCAAGTACCGCATGATCGGGGTGATCATACACGAGGTGGGGCACAACTTCTTCCCCATGATCATCAATTCGGACGAGCGCCAGTGGACGTGGATGGACGAGGGTCTCAACACCTTCGTTCAGTACCTCACCGAGCAGGAGTGGGACAAGGACTACCCCAGCCGCAGGGGTCCGGCCGCCAACATTGTCGATTATATGCGGGGTGCGCCCGATGGCATGGTGCCCATCATGACCAACTCGGAGCAGATCATGCAGTTCGGCAACAACTCGTACGGCAAACCCGCCACGGCCCTCAACATTCTGCGCGAGACGGTGATGGGCCGCGAACTGTTCGACTTCGCTTTCAAGGAGTACGCCCGCAGGTGGGCCTTCAGGCACCCGAGTCCGGCCGATTTCTTCCGCACCATGGAAGATGCCTCGGCCGTTGACCTCGACTGGTTCTGGCGCGGGTGGTTCTACACCAACGACCACTGCGATCAGAGCCTCGATGCCGTTCGCTGGTTCCAGATCGACTCGAAGAATCCGGACCGCGAGAAACCCAAAATGGCCGAACAGAAAGAGCGCGAGGAGCAGGGGATCAGCGCTATACGCAACCAGAAAGGCTATGAGAGTGTGGTGGAGAAAGACCCCGCCACACGCGATTTTTACAACGCCTACGACCCACATGCGGTGACCGATGCTGACCGCGAGGACTACCGCAAGCTGGTGGACAAGCTCAGCTTCAACGAACGCAAACTGCTCGACAGCGGCCTCAACTTCTACCAGATCGATATCAGCAACCGGGGCGGACTGCTGATGCCTGTGATCATGCGATTCACCTTCAACGATGGCACCGAGCAGATAGAACGCATACCAGCCGAGGTGTGGCGCATGGATGCCGACAGCATCAGCAAGGTCTATTACTTCAGCAAGGAACTGGTGTCAGTGACCCTCGACCCGTTCCTCGAGACGGCCGACACCGACCGCAGCAGCAACCATTGGCCCCCACGTGTGGAGCCTACCCGTTTCCAGCTTTTCAAAGAGAACAAGAACGAAGAGAACCCGATGCAGCGGGCGAAGAGGGCTGGGAAGTGAATTCTACCTTCACTACACGCCATCAGCAATCACCCCAACCCCTCCAGCACCTTCCTAACCCCCACTTTCTCCTCCACCATAGCAGAGAGTTTTTCAATCGGCACACGTTCCTGTTTCATGGTGTCGCTGGGAGATCCCAGGCATTGGCGGTCATGATGATCAGGCAGCCCGTAAAAATGCCACCATGCCCCGGGCCGATTGCCCTGTCATGATCACGATGACAGCCACAGAGGCCCGATTCTGACCATCGGACCTACAACCCGAGGAGCGGTGTAATATTATCGGTCAGATAAAGGCACCCATCACCACTGGCCTATCAGTACCACTCTGCCATACACCCCTGCACCATGCCCTTCCAAGACCTCGCCTCACAACACCCTACCGATGCCGAACGTGCTCAGGTTGACAACCTCCTGGCCCAGCTCGAGGCCATATTACAGCCCTACATGCGCAACCTGAGTCCTGAAGAGAACAAGAGACTGGGCCGCATCAACAAGACCAACCGGTTGGCTGTGGACAAGGTGCACGAGTTCCACCTCAACATGCCCGCCTTGCAGAGCCCCGATGTGGACTGGCAGGAGTTTGACCGCGACTATGCCACGCGGCAGTTCTACGACACACGGGCATCGCGCCTCGCATCGTTGGCCAAGGCCATGACCGAGACCCGCAGGCTGCACGATCACGACAACTTTGCAAATGCCCTGATAGACTATGGCTATGCGCAGTACAAGGAGAAGACCGAGGTAGGCGTAGGTTACGATACCAAGGTGGCCCAGATCGGGCAGTTCTTCGCCAAGCGCGGTGCATCGACCCTCGATGACGGCACCGCCACGGACGATGAGGCGTGATCCACACGTATCACAAACAAATAAATACTTGTCTTATTAGATCAGATACACATGATCGATATTATTTTATCGGTCTTTGTAAATCGTATCATGGTGATAAATAATATATTGTCAATCATCATATCATGAATTACCATGACCATAATGACTCTACCTTTGTTCATTATGAACTGAGCTCTTTTGACGCACAAGCCCCCTTACGCTATGGCCATAAGACGAAAAGACAAGGCTACCGGACTTGATACCGGGGCTGCGGTGCGGGCAGTGCTGCGGTCGAAACGCATAACCCATGCCGCCCTGGCCCGGGCGGTGGGCAGGGCGCAGAGCAATATCAGCGTGCTGCTGGCTGATCAGAGCATGCAGGCCTACATTCTGTGGGAGCTGAGCGTGGCCCTTCGGCATAACCTCTTCACAGACCTGGCCGCGCAACTTGATAAGGCCACCGAGGGACGCCTGCAAAAGGACAAGGTATCGGTAGAGGCGCTACAGGCCGAGATAGACCGCCTGCGTGCCGAGCGCGACACCCTCATGCGGGCCGTTGAGAAACTGAGCCGCTGAGAATAGGGTCACCCCAACCCCTCCAGCACCTTCGTCACACCCACTTTCTCCTCCACCATCGCAGAGAGCTGTTCGATGGGAACGCGCTCCTGTTTCATGGTATCCCTGTCGCGTAAAGTCACGCAGTTGTCGGTGAGGGTGTCGTGGTCGATGGTGATGCGGTGGGGCGTGATAGAACCAAGGACAAAGAGCGCGCACCGAGCATGACACATGTTGAAACCCGTATAATAATGACACAATGGCGGAGAAAAACCAAACACAAGTATAGGAAAAAAGACCCAGTTCAAAATCATTTTTCACGTCCTTGAAACCCCTCCTTTAGCCATTGATATGTACTTATAAAAATAAAATAAATAATCATCGGCATTATTAAAGACAGCACAAAACCCAGTAATATATTATGAATTTCTGACTCCAATCTTGCATCACACTCACTCAAATCATAGTTCTCACGCAAGTTAGGATAAATGCCGGTGCCGCTAAAATCATACATTGTGTTTGTAACGCAACTATATCGATCTTCCTTTGCTCTCTCGTAAAGAGTATAAGAAATAATAAGTGAAGAAAAAATGTAAACGACATAAAAAGAGAGTAAAATATAATTGACACGCTGCCATCCAACATTTAAATTACGCCACCATCTCAAGAATGGTGTGCCACCTTTTGAATTTACATCAAACTCATCCATATTCTTTATAAATTTAATTTATCCCTCCTATCATTAAACGAATCAGTCCTATAAGCAGCAAACTTGGCCTGAATCACTTTTCATGGTATAACGGTCGCGTAAGATGACGCAGTTGTCGGTGAGGGTGTTGTGGTTGATGGCAATGCTGAAAGGCGGGGTGATGAAACTCTATAGGTGATTCAACATCTTTATTGACTCAAGGATTCTTAAAAAATCACTTTCGAAATTTGCATTCACTGAACTAAGATTCATGGTAATAACTAAATTTTCTTCGCAACTAATTATACGGCCATTAATTCTAATTTTGTCTCCATCATGAATGCTCTCTATATAATAATCCCCCATCATACATTGCCCAAACGGCAATATTTCCTTTTGAATTCTTGGCGAGACATCGAAATTTGAAGACTCAACAATATTAGCTATTGAATTATCCATGCCTACCTGAAGGTCATATGTTGTTCCAGACCTAAATAAAATTATATTGATCTGACCTAAAAAATTTGAATCACAACCCAATTCAAAAGTTTCAATAAAATCTATTTTATCGCTAAATTTATCAATCCCTTCTGGCGTCCCTATTTTTTTCGGGTCGCAAGGTGCTGCGATTTTAAGTCCAGTTGTTCCAAGACTGTACTCATTATATGATAGAGGATCTATAACTGGTTTCGGTTTTGGGGCTTCCTTGGTGATTTTGATTTTGTCCTCATCAAACGACTTCCGCAGACCTCGTGCAAGTGAAAGTGCGAGAATTGTTAGAATGAATCCGAGAACCACTTTCGCTTTTGGCCAAACGTTCAATTTAGTCCAATTCCATGTGCGTTCTAGAATATCCATTGGTCAAATGATATTAGAATCCCTTTCCGAGTACTTTATTCGCAAAAGTAATTCACCCTCACCCCAACCCCTCAAGCACCTTCCTCACACCCACTTTCTCCTCCACCATCGCAGAGAGTTTTTCGATGGGAACACGCTCCTGTTTCATGGTGTCCCTGTCCCGCAGGGTGACGGCATTGTCGTTCAAGGTGTCGTGGTCGATGGTGATGCAGTAGGGCGTACCGATGGCATCGTGCCTGCGGTAGCGCTTTCCTATGCTGTCCTTGTCTTCGTACACCACATTGTGATCGAAACGCAGACGGTTGAAGATCTCCATGGCCTTTTCGGGCAGGCCGTCCTTCTTCACCAGTGGTAATATGGCCAGTTTTATGGGTGCTAGGAAGGGCGGCAGGGCCAGCACGGTGCGCTCAGAGCCGTCCTCCAGTTTCTCCTCCCTGTACGAGGATGAGAGCACGGCAAGGAAAGTGCGGTCGAGCCCGATGCTGGTCTCCACCACGTAGGGCACGTAGCTCTCGTTCAGCTCGGGGTCGAAGTATTGCAGCTTCTTACCGCTGTGCTTCTCGTGCTGGCTGAGGTCGAAATCGGTGCGCGAGTGGATACCCTCCAGCTCCTTGAACCCGAACGGGAACTTGAACTCGATGTCGAAGGCCGCGTTGGCGTAGTGCGCCAGCTTGTCGTGCTCGTGAAAGCGGTAATTCTCAGTACCGAGGCCCATGGCGTGGTGCCACGCGAGGCGTTTCTGCTTCCATTGCTCGAACCAGTCGAGCTCGGTGCCGGGCTTCACGAAGAACTGCATCTCCATCTGCTCGAACTCGCGCATACGGAAGATGAACTGCCGCGCCACGATCTCGTTGCGGAACGCCTTGCCCGTCTGTGCTATACCGAAGGGAATCTTCATCCTTCCGGTCTTCTGCACATTCAGGTAGTTGACAAAGATGCCCTGGGCCGTTTCGGGGCGGAGGTAAACGGTGCTGGCGCCCTCGGCCATGGCGCCCATCTCGGTGGCGAACATGAGGTTGAACTGCCGCACCTCGGTCCAGTTCTTCGACCCGCTTATGGGGCACACTATGCCGAGGTCGATGATGATCTGACGCACTTCCGTGAGGTCGTTGGCCTCTAATGCCTTCACAAAACGGGTGCGGATGGCCTCTTTCTCGTCCAAGTAGCCCTTGACCCGCGCATTGGTGCTGCGGTACATGGCCTCGTCAAAATTCTCGAAACGGGCCTTGGCCTTCTCCACCTCCTTGTCGGCCTTGGCATCGAGTTTGGCCATGGCCTCCTCTATCAGCACATCGGCACGGTAGCGCTTCTTACTGTCCTTGTTATCTATGAGCGGATCGTTGAAGGCGTCCACGTGGCCGCTGGCCTTCCAAGTGGTGGGATGCATGAATATGGCGGCATCGAGGCCTACGATGTTATCGTTGAGCTGCACCATGGCCTTCCACCAGAAATCGCGGATGTTGCGCTTCAGCTCCACCCCGTTCTGACCGTAGTCGTAGGTGGCGCTGAGGCCGTCATAGATCTCGCTGCTTGGGAATATGAACCCGTACTCCTTGCTGTGGCCGATTATGGCCTTGAAAAGCTCTTCGTTGGTCATTGACTGAGATGAAAAATGAGGGGCGCAAAGCTAATAGGCGCGTGAAGGCCTTGGGTACATTGCGCACCCTCAAATGGGAAGCTGATATAAGCGATAATGCACGCCATTTATACGCCCATCCTGTTGGTAGCCCTTTCCACAGTGCCGGTCTTGGCGCAGGTTCAGGTCACATCGGCCATGCGCAACGCCATGTGGAAAGGCGAGATAGGTACCGCCATCCGGCTCGATACCGTTACCACCCGACCGCACATGTACGGGCTGGGCCCGCTGAGCGGCCTACAGGGCGAGATCATGTTGTGGGACAGCCGAGTGTACGTGTCGCGCGTGGCGGGCGAAGGGCCCATGTCAGTACGCTCAGAACCTACAGCCGGGGCACCTTTTTTTGTGATGCAGAGGGTGGACGAATGGACGCGTGTGGAAATGAATCGGGAAGTGAATGGTCTCGAGACATTGAGTGCTCACATCGATTCTCTGGCGGGGAAGAATGACGAGCCCTTTGCGTTCCGGCTTACCGGCAAAGTGAAAAGTGCCACTGTGCATGTGGTCAATCTGCCCGATGGGGCCATAGTGCGCAGCCCTGACGATGCACACAAGGGCATACGGAAGTACAAAGTGGAGGATACTGAAGTGCAGGTGCTCGGATTCTTCTCCCGCCACCACCAAGCGGTGTTCACCCATCACGATACGTTCGTCCATCTGCATCTGATGACGACCGATGGCATTGTGATGGGACATCTGGAGGAGATGAACTTTGATCCGATGGAAATGGTGCTGCAGACCTCTGTAAGATTTCACAACTGATCCTAATATTGGCATAAGCCATAACAAGATGCCCTCCGCCACCCTCATCATACCGTGCCGCAACGAGGAGCGCTACATCGGGCGGTTGCTCGATGACCTGATCGCGCAGCAGCACCCGATCAGCGACCTCGAAGTGCTGGTGATGGACGGCATGAGCACAGATGGCACCCGTGCCGAGGTGATCAAGCGTAGTGCCGCAGTTCCGCAGATCAGACTGGTCGATAATGCGCAGCACACCGTTCCATACGCCCTCAACAGTGGTATCGGTATGGCCCAAGCCCCGGTTGTGATGATCCTTGGTGCCCACAGCACCTACCCGCCAAACTATGTGAGCGACCTGCTGAAAGCCCTGCAAGAGACAGGTGCCAACAACGTGGGCGGCCTTTTGGAGACCCTCCCGGCCGATGACACGCCTGTGTCCGTTGCCATTGCCGAAGCCATGAGCAGCCGCATCGGGGTGGGCAATGCGCACTTCCGCACCGGGGCCGATGCACCTATGGAAGTAGACACTGTGCCGTTCGGTTGTTACCCGAAATCAGTATTCGGGCGCATCGGGCTTTTCGATGTCACCCTCACCCGCAATCAGGACGATGAACTCAACGGAAGGTTGAAAAAGGCCGGTGGCCGCATCGTACTCATCCCCACCGTCAAAGCCGGTTATTATGCACGGTCCTCATTCGGCCAACTGTGGCGGATGTACCGCCAGTATGGACTTTATAAGCCCTTGGTGAATGTCCGCCTCGGATTTCCGGCCACATGGCGCCAGTTGGTGCCACCAGCTCTGGTCGTAGCTATCCTGTCATTGCCCATCAAATTCATGCTGTTCAAACCATTGTTCGGGGCAACGGCTTTGGGCTTGGTGCTGTACATGGGCCTGCTAATCGTCTCAGGTCAGGCGGCCGCGCTGCAACGTCAGATGCCATCTCTGACGCTCTACTTCCCTTTAGCCGTGATGAGCATGCACCTGAGTTACGGTACGGGCTACCTCGAAGGCTTGGTGCGCTTCGTACTCATGCGCCAACAGGGTGGTGGCGATATGAAAGGGAGCCGCTGAGGCGAGTCTCAGAGCAGCTCGTTGGCCAAGTTGGCCAGTTCGCTACGCTCTCCCTTCTCGAGAGTGATGTGGGCGTACAGTTTGTTGCCCTTCAACTTCTCAATGAGGTACGATAGGCCGTTACTCTGAGTGTCGAGATAAGGAGTGTCTATCTGGAAAATATCTCCAGTGAACACGATCTTGGTGTTCTCGCCAGCCCGTGTGATAATGGTCTTCACCTCGTGCGGAGTCAGGTTCTGAGCCTCGTCTATGATGAAGAAGATGTTGCTCAGACTTCGGCCGCGGATATACGCCAACGGGGTGATGAGCAGCTTCTCCTGTTCCACCATCTGCTCTATCTGTTTGGCCTCTTTTCCTTTTTCGGGAAATTGATCCTGAATGAATTTCAGGTTATCCCAAAGCGGCTCCATGTAAGGATTGATCTTGCTCTTGATGTCGCCCGGCAGGTAGCCGATGTCTTTATTGCTCAGGGGAACAATGGGCCGTGCGAGATAGATCTGTCGGTAATCGCGCTTCTGTTCCATGGCCCCGGCAAGTGCCAATAGGGTCTTACCGGTACCTGCCACGCCTTGCAGGGTCACAAGTTTCACGGCCGGATTCAGTATGGCATGAAGCGCGAAAATCTGCTCAGCATTCAGTGGATTGATCCCGTAGGCCGTGTTCTTCTCAATGCGATGCATCATGCCCAGAACAGGACTGTAAAAGGCGAGCGCGCTCTTCTTCCCGTTTCGGAGTATGTAAAAGTGGTTGCACAACGGGTCCTTCACACCGAGTTCAGCCGGGGTACAGGCTCCGTCAGAGTAAAGTTTGTTCAGGGCATTCGGGGTGATGTTATCAAGCGTTGTCATGCCTCTGTATAGGCCGTCCACGTTCTTGATCTTGCCCGTCTCGTAGTCCTCGGCCTGCAAGTCCAGGCTCTTGGCTTTGAGCCGCAGGTTGATATCCTTGCTCACAAGGATCACGGCCCTATCAGGAAACTCGGCCTTAACGGCCAACGCGGTGCTGATAATCTGGTGGTCGGCTTTCCGTTCTCCGAAAATGGCATTCACATCCACCTTGCCTTTTCCGTTCATCATCACCCTGAAAGATCCTCTTTTGATCCCTTTCAGTGGTATCCACTCCTGCAGGGTGCGCTTGCCGGCCATGTCGTCAAGCATGCGGATGAATTCGCGCGCAGCGAAGTTCTTGGTGTCGTTACCCTTCTTGAAGTTGTCGAGCTCCTCAAGCACCGTGATGGGGATCACCACATCGTGCTCATCGAAGTTGTTCATTGCATTGTGATCGTAGATGATCACTGAGGTATCCAGAACGAAGATCTTACTTGGAGCCTTGCTCTTTGCTGCCATTCCTTGCTCTTTGTTGTCTGCGCCAAATTAGCCTTCGAACATGTGTCGGAGTTTAAGCCGGACCATACTCAGAGCCCAGTTTTCAACACGATTTCATCCTGAAAAACGCTGAACGGAAATGCAATAACCCGCGAAATGATGTGGCTTTTGTCGATCAATAGGTTCCAGAAGTGCTACAATCGCTTTACATTTGCATCAGTTCCAATTCCTGGTTTCGCCCCCGTTGTATGAGGTCGCTCCTCTACAGCGGGGGTAAACATTTACAGGAGTGCCAGACTCGGATCGTATTTGAGATCGTACATGATCGGTCTCGAGATCTCATCGGTTCAAGGCAACAGCAGCCACACCCTGACACCGCCTCGCGGCTACCTTTGCGCTCCCTATAGAACCATTAGAAAATGTCAATAGCCACCGCATCAGTCGTAGACACCTCATTCCTTTTGTCACTTGGCGTAGCGGGCACAGGCCCAGCGCTGAGCACCGGCGGTCAGACCGCGAAAGGGGCAGGATCCGTTATCATATCCTACTCACCTGTAGATGGTGCGGCCATCGGTTCCGTTGGCACCTGCGACCGCAGCGAATACGACCAAGCGGTGTCCAAAGCACAGCAAGCCTTTTTGGAGTGGCGCCATTGGCCCGCCCCGAAACGTGGCGAAGTTGTCCGTCAGATGGGCGAAGCTCTGCGCCAGCATAAGGATGCGCTGGGCCGCCTTGTGAGCTACGAGATGGGCAAAAGCCTACAGGAAGGCTGGGGTGAGGTGCAGGAGATGATCGATATCTGCGATTTCGCTGTCGGTCTTTCGCGTCAGTTACACGGCCTCACTATGCACAGCGAGCGGCCCAACCACCGCATGTACGAGCAGTACCACCCGCTGGGCGTGGTTGGCGTGATATCGGCATTCAATTTCCCGGTTGCCGTTTGGAGCTGGAACTCCATGCTGGCTTGGGTGTGCGGTGACACCTGCGTTTGGAAACCTAGCGAGAAGGCACCGCTAAGTGCGTGGGCCTGCCAGAACATCATCAAAGAAGTTCTGGTGAGGAATGAAGTGCCCGAGGGCGTCAGCTGCATTGTGCAGGGCGGCCGCGAGGTGGGCGAATGGATGAGCAACGATGCCCGAGTACCATTGGTGTCGGCCACAGGCAGCACCCGCATGGGTAAAGCAGTTGGCGCAGCTGTGGGCCAGCGTCTTGGCCGCGCGCTGCTCGAACTTGGCGGTAACAACGCCATTATCGTCACCGAGAATGCCGACCTGAACATGACCATCATAGGTGCGGTGTTCGGTGCGGTGGGCACATGCGGCCAACGCTGCACCACTACCCGCAGACTGATAATCCATAGCAGCATCTATGCGGATGTGAAGGCACGTCTTGCCAAAGCTTACACGCAGCTGCGCATTGGCAATCCGCTCGATCAGCACAACCATGTGGGCCCGCTCATTGACCGCGATGCGGTGCAGATGTACCTCGATGCCATTGCCAAAGCCAAGGCCGAAGGCGGTCAAGTGGTAGTGGAAGGCGGTGTGCTGAGTGGCGATGGCTACGAATCGGGCTGCTACGTGAAACCGTGCATCATAGAGGCCAAGAACCACTTCAGCATCGTTCAGCACGAAACATTCGCGCCTATCCTCTACATCATGCCGTACGATACCCTCGATGAGGCCATTGCCCTTCAGAACGGGGTGGCACAGGGCCTTTCATCAAGCATCATGACCACCGATATGCGTCAGGCCGAGCGTTTCCTGAGCTGTGGTGGCAGCGATTGCGGCATTGCCAATGTCAACATCGGTACCAGTGGGGCCGAGATAGGAGGAGCCTTCGGTGGGGAGAAGGAAACCGGTGGTGGACGCGAGTCGGGCTCGGATTCCTGGAAGGTTTACATGCGCAGACAGACCAACACCATCAATTATGGTTCACAACTTCCTTTGGCGCAAGGAATCAAATTCGATATTTGACGTGTGAATAGAAAGGTCAGGAAACGGATCATTGTGCCGGCCATGGGCCTGAGCATGTTCGTTTCTTGCCAGAAGGACCCTGTTGACATCTACTTCGAGGATAAGCCCGTGTACTTTGACATGAGCGGCTTTATCCGTGGCCAGATTGTGAACCTGAAAGGGCGCGGATTCGGGCTGCGCAAGCGCGAGGAGAAAGACGGATTCACCCGCACCATTGAGAAGGAAAAAGTTGACTGGGAGTCGGAGCTGGCCGAATTCCTGGAATGCGACATCAACCGCCCGGCATGGCGCGACCGTTTTGAGACCGATACCGTGTTGCGCAACGAATCGACCCTTGTTATCCGCCATACGGCCATGGTTCCTGAATGCCCCATGCGTAGTATGGTAGTCACCTACGATCGCAGCACAGGCACATGCCTCAAAGTATCGATCGAGAAACAGACCGACAATTTCCTCTATTCATCAGAACAACGCCTGTTCTTCACAACGGGCGAGGGCTACTCTGTCCATTCGAAATTGGAAGTGAGTCTGCTTTTCAGCTCGGAGTACGAAGTGGAGAGCCGCTTCATCGAGATCTGAACTGAGGCTAGCGCTGATATCAACTAAGTATTCCTCGGCAAGGCCTGTTTTGCGGAGTTCTCACACCCTTAGCCTTCCGAGATTCTGTTCCGACCTTTGAGTCATCGCGCATCTTGATGAAGATCTTTATTCCTGTTCTCGTCATTATCTCCGTCTTGATTCGGCCAGCTCACGCTCAGCGGGCACCGGAAGGCCCATGGATGCTGACGTTCCACCTCGGACCTGTCGACATGCCCGCGCGGCTACACCTGTACACCGACTCGGCCGTGGTGATCAATGGCTCCGAGCGCATCCGCGCGGCACAGTACCGACACTTTGCCGACAGCTTTTACATCAGCCTACCGGTATTCGATTCCTTTCTCAGACTGAAATGGAGCGATGATGCCCTTTCTGGCGAATTCGTAGATCGCAGCCGCCCGGGTCAGTACCGGTTACCTGTTACCGGACTTCGTGAGGAGCCGCGTGAACAGCGGCATAATAAAATCCTTGGTGCGGGCGGCCGTTGGCGCATGACCTTCTCTCCCACCACACCCGACAGCTCATTGGGCATCGGGGTCTTTTCAGCAAAAGGTGATTCTGTAGTCGGCACCATCATCACCCCCACAGGCGACCACCGCTTTCTGGCAGGCACCCTGCTGGCTGACAGCCTGTTCCTTTCAGCTTTCGATGGCAGCCACCTGTTCCATTACAGGCTGAGAATCAAGGGCGATTCGCTCAAAGGCCGCTTCTACAGCGGACGACATTGGCAAGAAGTGCTTGTAGGCGTGCGCGACAGTCTGGCCCAGCTTCCATCTCCCGACTCGCTCACGTTCCTTCGGCCCGGCTCGCAGTTCAACTTCAGTTTCCCTGACGGGGAAGGGAAAATTATCAGCCTTTCCGATGAACGCTTCCGCGGCAAGGCGGTGGTGGTGCAGATAATGGGCAGCTGGTGCCCCAATTGCGTGGACGAGTCGGCTGTGCTGGCCCGTTTGCACAAGCGTTATGGGGCCACAGGGTTGGAGGTGGTGGCATTGGCTTTTGAACGCAACGGCACCGACTCCACAGCATTCCGCTCCATTAATAAACTGAAACAACGCTTCGGTATCGGTTACCCGATTCTCTTGGCAGGCAGCAACGCCAAGACCGATGCCTCGGCCAAATTGCCCATGCTCAACCGGGTAGCGGCATTCCCGACCACCATCGTCATCGACCGTAAGGGAAATGTCAGACGCATCAGCACAGGTTTCAACGGTCCCGCCAGCCCCGACCATCAGGCCACAGTTCGCGCCATGGAAGGGCTGATACGCAGGATGTTGTCGGAATGAAAAAGAGCCGTTTAGATTAAACCCAGCTCCGACCCTGACATCATAACGCCATGTTTGAATCTATGACTCATCATCACACAAAATGAAGAATCGTCTCGTAATCGTAGCCACCGCCCTCTGCCTAACCCTACACGGCTCGGCCCAAGTCCTTTACTTCCCGCCACTGTCGGGTAACACCTGGGAGACCCGAACACCAGAGGAACTGGGTTGGTGCCCCGAAGCAATTCCGCCTCTGCTCAACTATCTGGATCAACGGAACAGCAAGGCATTCCTTGTGCTCAAGGACGGCCGTATCGTCATTGAGCATTACTTCGACACATTCACGCAAGATAGCCTGTGGTACTGGGCCTCGGCAGGAAAGACCATCACAGCATTCGTGGTTGGCAAGGCGCAGGAAGAAGGTCATCTGAGCATCAATGATGTGGCCTCCGATTACCTCGGCAACGGATGGACAAGTTGCACCGCAGCCGAGGAAGATCTGATCAACATCCGACATCAGCTTACAATGACCAGCGGACTGGACGATGGCGTGGCCGATGTGTACTGCACCCTGCCATCGTGCCTCGAATGTCTGGCCGCACCCGGCACTCGCTGGGCATACCACAATGGGCCATACACCTTGCTTGATGGGGTGATAGAAGGTGCCACAGGCCAGACCCTCAATGCCTACACGTTCCAGAAACTGATGCAGCCAACAGGCATGACTGGGGCATTCTACCAATCGGGCTACAACAACGTGTTCGTGAGCAAGCCCCGGAGCATGGCACGATTCGGCCTGCTGATGTTGAACAGCGGCAACTGGAACGGCACACAAGTGATGAACGATCAGACGTACTTCAACCAATTGATCACTCCATCGCAGAACCTGAACCAGAGCTACGGCTACCTGTGGTGGCTCAACGGTCAGGCCTCGTTCATGGTCCCTTACTCGCAATTCGTCTTTCCTGGAATGCTCTTTCCGAATGCCCCGTCCGACATGTATGCGGCCATGGGCAAGAACGGCCAGTTCCTTGATGTGGTGCCCAGCGAGGGCCTTGTGGTAGTGCGCATGGGCAATGCCCCCACTGCTGACGATGTGCCGTTTGCCATGAACGACACTATCTGGCAGAAACTGAGCGATGTGATGTGCAACGGGACCGGGATCAGACCCTTGGCCGCGAATTCTCAGGAAGCTGTGGCGTATTTCAATTCACTTGAGAATTCCATTCATGTAAATGTGCCTTTGGCTGGAAATGCACCCGTGATTTTGCGCGATGCATCGGGCCGCGAAGTGGCCAGATGTACATTGAAGCCAGCAGTAGGCAGGGCGGTGATCCCGGTCGGAGCGCTGTGCGCAGGCGTATACATCCTGTCAGTTCAAGCTAGTGCAGGGCCGATAAGGTTAAAGGTGGTCGTGCCTGCTGCACCTTGAACCACTTCGGTGCGCTGGGCTACCTTCGCGCCTTAGCCGATAACATGGACACCAATGCCTTACAAGCCATCGGCCCGGTCGATGGCCGCTATGCCCGCCAAACTGCCCTGCTGGCCCCTTACTTCAGCGAAGCTGCCCTGATCCGATACCGCGTGCGGGTGGAGGTAGAGTACTTCATAGCCCTCTGCCAAGCCCGGCTGCCTCAGCTCTCGGCCATAGATCCGGCCCTTTACGGAGAGCTGCGTGGCATCTATCTTCAATTCAATGAGGAGGATGCTCTTCTGGTGAAAGGGATAGAGAAGACCACCAACCATGATGTGAAGGCGGTTGAATATTTCATCAAACGAAGGTTCGATGCCTTGGGTATAGGAGCCGAGCAGGAGTTCGTGCATTTCGGGCTTACCAGCCAGGACGTGAACAACACGGCTTTCCCTCTCATGATGCGAGAGGCCACTCACACTGCCATGTTGCCTATGCTCGATGCGCTCATTGAGCAGATAGATGCTCTGGCCGATGCTTGGACGGCTATTCCGTTGCTGGCCCGCACCCATGGCCAACCGGCATCGCCCACCACGTTGGGCAAGGAGATGCGCGTATTCACTGAGCGGCTGCACGAGCAACGTAGGCAACTGAACAGCGTGTCTTACTCTGCCAAATTCGGTGGTGCCACGGGCAACTTCAATGCTCATAAGGTGGCATATCCGACTATCGATTGGCCGCGATTCGCTGACCATTTTGTCAATTCCACCCTAGGCCTGCATCGTTCGCAGACCACCACACAGATTGAGCATTACGACAACACGGCCGCTTGGTGCGATGCATGGCGCAGGATCGACATTATCCTGATCGATCTGTGCCGCGATGTATGGATGTATGTGGCCAACGACCACTTCAAGCAGAAGATCAAGGAAGGCGAAGTGGGCTCATCGGCCATGCCTCACAAAGTGAACCCGATCGACTTTGAGAATGCCGAAGGGAACCTTGGGCTGGCCAATGCCCTTCTAGGCCACTTGGCCGAGAAACTTCCTATCAGCCGCCTACAACGCGACCTAACGGATAGCACCGTGCTGCGCAACATCGGGCTGCCGCTGGCTTACACTGCCATTGCACTGCGAAGCATGCACCGCGGCTTCGACAAGCTGGTGGTGAACGAGGACAACATCCGACACGAACTGGAACGCAACTGGGTGGTGGTGGCCGAGGGAATACAGACCGTTCTGAGACGCGAAGGATTCCCCAAGCCGTACGAGGCCCTTAAGGCGTTCACTCGGACAAACGCACGGCTCGACCGCGATGCCATGCTCCGTTTCATTGACAGCCTCGATGTGTCTCCCGAACTGAAAGAGGAACTCAGAGCCATCACTCCGTTCAATTATCTGGGATATGCTTGAGGGATACTCAAGGCTGAAAGGGAAATTATGAGGGCGATCCTTTCTTTGGAAAACTGATTTCAGTTAAGTCAGAGATGTCCTATTTCATCGGGCCTTATGAGAACTCGTGTCGGAGAAACTGGTTTCGACATGTTGTGATTGTTCTCATCATTTTGTTCGGAATAGGAGAGGCTCGCGCCCAGAACACCGACCCGCGCACCTACTCCATCAGAAAGGCCAAGAGCACCATCAAGATCGATGGTCTTTTAACTGAATCAGACTGGATCAGGGCCAGTATGGCCGACACGTTCTTCCGCAATTTCCCGTTCGATACGGGCATGGCGCGAACCAGAACGGATGTGATGCTCACCTACGATGAGAAGTTCATCTACATAGCCGCCCGATGCTTCGACCCTGTGCCCGGGCCGTATATCATTCAGTCGCTGAGGCGCGATTTCTCTTACCCCGTTAGCGATGCCTTCGGGGTGAACATCGACCCATTCAACGATGGGCAGAACGGTTTCAACTTCAGCATCAGTCCCTTGGGCGTTCAGCGCGAGGGCCTTATCCAGACCGGTGGCGACTTTGGCGTTACCACCGCATGGGACAACAAGTGGTTCAGCGAGGTGAGCCGCGATAGCACTCATTGGACCGTGGAAATGGCCATTCCGTTCAAGAGCATCCGTTATGATGCGAAGCGCAAGGAATGGGGTATCAATTTCACCCGAAATGATCTGAAACAGAACGAGGGCAGCACTTGGGCGTGGGTACCGCGCAACCAGAATATCGCCAACCTGGCTTTCAAAGGGCTGCTGATTTGGGACGAACCTCCGCGCAAAGCCGGGGCCAACGTGAGCATCATTCCCTACGCCACGGGCGGGCTGTATCACGATTACCGTGGCGAGAACAAACCCATACCGAGTTGGGGTGTGGGTGGCGATGTGAAAGTGGCCCTCACCTCATCGCTGAACCTCGATGCCACAATCTTCCCCGATTTCAGTCAGGTGGAGGTGGACCGACAGATCACCAACCTATCCAGATTCTCGCTTTTCTTCCCCGAGCAACGTCAGTTCTTCATTGAGAATTCCGATCTGTTCGCCTCGTTCGGATTCAGACAGATAAGGCCATTCTTCAGCCGCAGAATCGGGCTGTACAACGGGCAGAAGGTCCCACTTTTCGGAGGATTCCGTATCAGTGGCAAGATCGGGCAGGGCTGGCGTGTGGGCCTTATGGGCCTGCAGACCGAGGGTCTAGGGGCACTGGCCCTCAACTCGCAGAATTTCATGGTGGCGGCCGTGCAGCGCAACATCTTCAAGCGGAGCAACATCGCGGCCATTTTTGTCAACCGCGAGGATTTCAAAGGTATCGAGCTACAGAAGCAGAATTACAACCGGTTGGTAGGGCTCGATTACAACCTCTTTTCGGCCAATGGGAAATGGCGCGGCAAGTTCTTCTTCCACCACACTTTCAGCCCCGACCAACAACCAGATGCGTACGCTCACGCCAGCTGGCTCATGTACAACACGCCCAACCTGATCGTACACTGGAACCACGAGTATGTGGGCATGGGCTACGATGCCCAGGTGGGATTTGTGCCCCGCGCCAGCGTGTACGACCCCATTCAGAGTAAGAGTGTCAGACTTCGCTACTGGCGATTCGAGCCGAGTGTCGAGTACCGATTCTACCCTAAGAACAGCAAAGTGAATTACCACGGCCCCGGTCTCTATTTCGACACGTACCTCGACACCGATTTCAGACGCACTGACCACACCATTCAGCCCTATTACAGGGTGAAATTCCAGAATACAGCCTTTTTAGAAGTGAACTATTTCGAGACCTACACCAGGCTGCTCTACCCTACCGATGTGACCTTCACGGGGCAAGAGATGCTCCCAGCGATCGAATACAATTACCGCGATGGCGAGGTGCGTTTCACCACAGACAAGCGTAAACGACTCAACGGGGTGATATCGGGTCGTTTCGGGAGCTATTTCACGGGATTGCGTGGAAATTTCTATGCCGAAGTGGCCTATCGCCAACAACCGTGGGGTGTGTTCAGTGTGGTGTACGATCAGAACGAGATCAGCCTTCCCACAGGCCAGCGCGCCAGCATCATTGTTGTTGGGCCAAAACTCGAATTCTCATTCACCAAGAGCATCTTCCTCACCACATTCTTCCAGTACAACACGCAGCAGGACAACTTCAACATCAACGCCCGTTTTCAATGGCGTTTCCGCCCGATGAGTGATGTGTTCTTGGTTTACACCGACAATTACGACCAGCGCCTTGCGGTGAAGAATCGGGCTGTTGTGCTCAAGTTGGTGTGGTGGATAACGGTGTGAGTCATCTGGGTGATCGGCATCGTATTGGGTCTCAATGGCTTCACGCCAAAGCCTCAAGAATAATGGTGTGATTCGTAATTCACCCCTCAAATAAGACCCTCACTATCAGCAAATCATGTATAGCTCAAAACTTGCACCGAATGGTGAAAGGAGCCTCAGTGACCTGGCAGATATGGATTGACTTTCCCTTTATTCAAGTCTTGTTCTAATAAGTATCACTTTTGCCAGATGAAAAGAACCGTCCTGATCACAGGTGGCAATGCAGGCATCGGTTACGAGACTGCGCGGATGTTGGCCGCGACAGGCTACGATGTGGTCATAACTGCACGCAGTAAGGCCAAGGCCGAACAGGCTTTGAAAGCACTTGCGGCCACCGGTCATCCCGTTAAAGGAGCAGTGGTGATGGAGCTCAGTGACCCGGCCTCTGTTCGAGAAGCAGCAGCCGAATACTCTTCTCGATTTGGGAAGTTGGATGTACTGATTAACAATGCTGGCGGTTATTACAGTGATCTTGAACTGAATTCGGCAGGTCTGGAAATGGTTTTAGCGGCCAATCATCTCGGGCCTTTCCTATTCACTCAACTGCTGATGCCGCTTTTACAGAAGAGTGCTGATGCCCGCGTTATAAATGTGGCCAGCATAGCGCACAAGGACACTCGGACCATCGATTTTGACGACATCAACTATCAGCGCTCGCGCTACACAGGCTGGGGTTCATACTCGCGGAGCAAATTCTGCAACATCCTCATGGCGCGTGAGTTGGCCGCGCGTTTCGGACCTCAGGGCATGATGGCGTTCAGCCTGCATCCAGGCGGGGTGCGCACCCAGATTGCTGAGAAGAACAGCAACTGGTTCACAGCGTTGGGCTGGAGGCTGGCCAAGCCGTTCTTCATCACAGCAGAGCAGGGCGCCCTCACTTCAGTACATCTGGCCATTGCGCCCAAGGATGAGCTTCTGCCGCACAACGGCCAGTACTTCTATCGCAGCCGTAAGGTGAACAGCAACCGACCCTCGCAGGACATGACGTTGGCGGCACGCCTGTGGGACTGGAGCGAAAAAATGTGTATTCCTACACAATAAACCGGACAACTTGCCGATGTAGCGGCCGTCAATACCTTCGAACGTCATGACAAGAACCACTATCGTATTCGCTCTGTGCCTGTTATTTGCTGGTTCGAGCATCGCTCAGACCACCGAGGAAATTAAGGAGAAGATCCGTTTCGGGGAGATGCCCAAGGGCTCGATAACCCACGAGGTAGGCATCAACAGCACGTTCTTCATTGCCAATTTCATATCGTTCAGTGGCAATATCCCGAATCTGGTGAGCCCGTATGCCCTGCACTACAAGATGTGGGTGGGCAGGCACGGGCTGCGAGTTGGCCTTGGTGCCAATTTCCGCGAACAGCGCGAGGATGCCACCAGCACCACCGGTGCTTTCACAAGTACCACCACTCAGGTCGATGCGCGTATCGGATATGAGTTCCAACTCCCTTTGGCCCGCGGATGGAACATGTATTTCGGGGCTGATCTTGTTTATCAGTACGCCCTTTCGAGCCAGAAGAACAACTCCGGTTTCGCTACTGTAGAGACCAGTACTACCGGTAATACTCTAGGCGGTGGCCCGGTTCTGGGCATCCAGTTCTTCATTAACGACCGCATCAGTCTTGGCACCGAGACCACCTGCTATTTCCTGAGCGAGGACGTTGTAGAAGCCACCCGTTCAGATTTTCAACCGGAGTTTGATTCGGAGCAACATTCGACCGACAAGTCCTTCAGCTTCATCCCTCCCACATCAATTTTTGTTAACATACGTTTCGGCAAGAAGAAATAACGTATCATTGTATTAACGTTCAATGCATTACCCCATGAAAAGAGTACTGCCCTTCGCTGCAATGGCTCTGGCTTTCGCCTCTTGCCAAAAGGAGAACCCCACATTGGGCGACTACGACCGTCCAGCATTGCCACAGGCTCGCTACAGCTACAATGTGGTTGAGGAGATTACCGACATGAACATGCGAATGTCCATGATCGTGCCATCTTCCAATCAGATCACCGATGCGGGGTCCACATTGGGCCGCGTGTTGTTTTACGACCCCAAGCTCAGCCTGAATAACCGCACATCGTGCGGTAGCTGCCACCAACAGGACAAGGCCTTTGCTGATGGAAAGAAGTTCGCTGAGGGTTTCCGTGCAGGGGCCACCAAGCGCAACTCGCCCACGACCATCAACACCGCATTCTCTAACACCTATTTCTGGGACATGCGCTCGGAAGGGCTTGAGAATATGGTGATGCGCCCTGTGAAGGACCACGTTGAAATGGGTATGGACAATATGGACCAGCTCACCCAGAAACTGGCCATGTTCGACTACTACCCTGCCCTGTTCGAGGATGCATTCGGTAGCCCCGAAATCACGCCTGAGAGAATCTCCAAGGCCTTGGCCCAGTTCCTGCGCAGTATGGTATCGCACCGCAGCCGCTATGATCAAGGCGTGGCCAACAACTTCAGCAACTTCACCCCTGAAGAGCAGTTGGGAAAGGACCTTTTCTTCAGTTGGGACCGCACGCACTGCCAGAACTGCCATGGTGGGGTCAATTTGAGCGGCTGGGGTGGCGATGCTGCCAACATCGGACTGGAGATGGAGTACGTGGATAAAGGTCTGAAGGAGATAACAGGCAATGAGTTTGACGAGGGCCGATTCAAAGTGCCGAGCCTCCGCAATATTGCCCTCACAGGCCCTTACATGCACGATGGCCGGTTTGCCACACTCGAGGAAGTGATCGACCACTACGACCACGGAGCGGTGGCCAATCCGTATCTCGATTACCGCATGGGAGGTAACTCCATCATCATTTTCGATGGCGGATTCAATGGCGGGGGCGTAGTCGACCCCCTTCCCGGTGGCGGAGGCAACGTAGGTGGCGCGATCGAACCGCGCAGGCTCGACCTGACCGATGTAGAGAAGAAGGCCTTGGTCGCTTTCTTAAAGACTCTCACGGATGAGGCTCTGGTCAACGACCCGCGCTACTCCGATCCGTTCCGGTAATAGTAACATCTGCCTTGCCGCGCGGCCCCATGTACCTTTGGCGCATGGGGCCGCGCCTTTTCATTGCAACTGCTTTGGTGCTGGTGTCCTTTTGGGCCAAGGCTCAAGAGCGGGTCCTGACGGCCGGGATATCCTTCCGCCCCATCTTCCCGATGGGCATACTCAACACCGGATCGCAGACCACGAATGTTACCGACACGTTGGGTACGCT
>Ga0169931_10004755_pt1 | contig 21023 bp, 16 predicted proteins | sample Kivu_15m_20L_FD_129675 | JGI IMG/M metagenome (GOLD analysis project Ga0169931, IMG submission 129675) | Freshwater microbial communities from Lake Kivu, Western Province, Rwanda to study Microbial Dark Matter (Phase II) - Kivu_15m_20L... | ecosystem: Environmental > Aquatic > Freshwater > Lake... | reverse complement strand
CCATCCAGCGTGATTGATCCTTTTTCGATGCACCACTTGCCGAGCGGACGGGGTAAGTGAACTTTGAGGGAATGACTGTTGGCGTGCGGCTGGACTGAAACGAGGGTGGCAACACCATCGACATGTCCCTGGACCAAGTGGCCTGACAGTCGGGAGTCGACGCGGAGCGCTCGCTCTAAATTCACACTGTTTTGAGGCTTGAGTTTTCCAAGAGCGGTTCGGACTAAGGTCTCTGGACTGATATAGAAGTCCGCTTCACCCGCGTCGGTGCGACGGGTGACGGTGAGGCAGACGCCGTTCACGGCCACGCTTTCACCCAAAACTAAGTCGGGAAAATCCGTGGCAATCGTAAAGCAAACTTCGGACGAATCGGAGTTCGAAGCGAGTGGGGGGGCGATGGCTGTGATCGGGGCGACCCGCTCAATGATGCCGGAAAACATAAATTGGATGCTCCGGGGCAGAACTTGGTTCAAGGGTTCTTGGAATTCAAGGAAAAGGTGGGTTTTTTTCGCCTTTTTTCTGCATTGAGCCAGGGTTTTTGAAGGTCAGCGTTGTGTTTTCTCTCTTTCCCACTTGCCGGCTGCGAAACCTCCGGCAAAGATGCTGGTTCTTGTAAGAGAAAGGTCTTCACATGGCATCATCATCAGCGATTTCGGCGGCGAGCACAGCAATGACTTTTGAGACGTGGTTTAAGCAAAACTATCCAGAGATCCCTACTCTATCAGCGCTCGCTGTTCTGAAACTTGCCGAGGAAGGTGCGACCGTGCCCTTCATTGCCCGTTACCGAAAAGAGCAGACAGGTAACTTGGATGAAGTCGGCATTCAAAAGTCGATTGATGCGAAAGAGAACTGGGATCAAATCTTGAAGCGCCAGGCCTTCATTGTCGAGGAGATCGAGCGCCAGAAAAAGCTCACTCCCGAGCTGAAAGTAAAAATTCAAAACACCTATCAACTCGACTTGCTCGAAGATGTCTATCTTCCATACAAGCAAAAGCGAAAAACGAAAGCCACGATCGCGAAAGAAGCAGGTCTCGAGCCGCTGGCGGACTGGATTTGGAATTGCGGCCACGGAACAGAGAAGCCGCAAGACGGCCAAACCCTTGAGATTTGGGCCCTGACTTTCCGTAATGAAGAAAAAGAAATTACTGACGCTCAAAAAGCGATCGATGGTGCGCAAGATATCATTATCGAGCGTTTATCCGAGACTCAGCAATTGCGTCAGCGTGTTCGTACGGCGATGTTTGAGCAAGGGAATGTTCGAACCGGTAAAGCTGAGAAAGCGAAACCGAACAGCAAATTCGAACTCTACTTCGAGCACCATGAAACGGTGGCCTCTTTGCAACAGCCGCAGAACTCTCACCGCTACTTGGCCATGCGCCGGGGATGGATGGAAGAGGAACTCACGCTTTCGTTGGGTGGCAAGCCTGGGGATGATGCGTTTGAAAAAGACTTGATGACCGCCTTTGAAGCGGCTGCTTGCACAGTGCATTCCTCACCCGGTGCCGCGATTCTTTTGAAAGCAGCGCGCTTAGCGTACAAAGCCCACGTCTTCCCCAGTATCGAGAGTGAAGTCCATAAGGCTCTTAAGCAGGTAGCCGACGAAGCCGCGATTCATGTTTTCGCCGAGAACGTCCGTAAACTCCTTCTGGCGTCCCCTTATGGCGCGAAAGCAGTTTTGGGCGTGGACCCGGGGATTCGTACGGGTTGTAAAGTTGCGGTTTTGGATCAGTCGGGGCGCTATATCGCAAGCACCGTCATGCACTTGCAGTCAGTAGACGGAAAGAGAAATGCCCAGGGCATGTTGGCTGAAATTCTGAAAAATGGCCAGATTCAGGCCATTGCTGTCGGAAATGGAACGGCCGGTCGTGAGACCGAAATTTTCTTGCGTCAAGCCGTAAAAGACGCGGGATCCTCGGTTCCAGTGGTGATGGTGAATGAAGCTGGCGCCAGTGTATATAGCGCAAGTGAAGTGGCGCGTGACGAGTTCCCTGATTTAGATGTGACCGTTCGTGGTGCCATTTCCATTGGTCGTCGCCTTCAGGACCCGCTTGCTGAGCTCGTCAAGATTGACCCCAAGAGCATTGGAGTGGGTCAATATCAGCACGACGTCTCGCAGCCTGCCTTGAAGCGGAGCCTCGAACAAGTAGTCGATAGCTGCGTGAACCAAGTGGGTGTGGATTTGAATACTGCTTCCGTGCACTTGCTTGCGCACGTTGCCGGAATCGGCCCCGGACTTGCGAAGTCGATTGTTGAGCACCGGGGCGAGAAAGGCCTGTTTAAAACTCGCGAACAGCTCCTCGAGGTTTCGCGCTTCAGCAAAAAAGTTTTCGAACAAGCGGCCGGCTTCTTGCGGATTCCAGGCGCCGAAAACCCGCTCGACAATACGGGCGTGCACCCTGAACGTTACGGCGTCTTGCAAGAGTTGGCTCAGAACTTGGGAAAAAAGGTCTCCGACCTCCTGGGTGATGGAGTCGCTCTCATTAAGTCCAACAAAGATTTTCGCACTCAAGTGGGTGAGTTCACTTTTGCCGATATCGTGAATGAGTTGGCTAAGCCAGGCCGTGACCCGCGTGAGGGCTTTGTCTCGTTTCAATTCCGAGATGATATCGCTGAAGTGAAAGATTTAAAGATAGGAATGATCTGCCCGGGTATTGTGACGAATGTGACGAACTTTGGTGCGTTCGTTGATATTGGTGTTCATCAAGATGGCTTGGTTCACGTCTCGCAATTGAGCACGAAATTCATTAAGGATCCGCGCGAAGCGGTGAGTCCAGGCGATCACGTCAAAGTGAAAGTGATGGACGTGAATCTTGAGAAGAACCAGATCTCGCTCTCGATTCGTCAAGCGTTGGAAGGTCCGGGCGTGGGCGCAACGCAATCTCCTCAACCTGCAGGTCAGCGACGCGATGACCACCGCGGCGGACGTCCCGGGGGTGGTTTTGGTGGAGGCGGCCGCGGCGATCGAGATCGTCCGTCTCGCCCCTCGCACGGGGGTGGCGCGCCTCAAGTCAGGCCGCAAGCGCCGAAGCCGCAGCCTGCGTTCAATAATCCTTTCGCAGCATTGGCATCGATGAAGAAGGATCTAAAGGCCCGATAAAAAATGGGGCGCCGATGGGTCACGTTCCTTACCTGATGGGGTCCTGGTGACGATTCGATACCAAGGGGTGTGTTACGTCAGACATCCTGTGTCTCGACGTGCACAACTTTTTATCCACGTGACATCTCACTACTATTAAAGGTGTGAAATATCGTGTCGGGGGAAATCAAGGCAATCGGCCCGTTTTGTGGTCGCGCTTTCGGGGGTTAGCCCTGATCCTTATGACTTCTGCTCTGCCAGTCTTATCCGGTTGTGCACGTCTCTTTGGTCAAATCGCTGACATATCGGCTACTGGGATTGGGGGCCCGAAGAGTTTCGAAGAGGCTGATGCTTCTTTTGAGCCGAGTACGGTCTCCTTCTCTTCCTTAACGTCTGGCGAAAGCTCGAACGACCCGTCATTGATGATTTCGGGCCAAACGGATGAAGTGGCCTTTGAGGGGATTACCGTGCGGCTCTATCCCACCCCTGATTGCTCAGGAGCGGAACTCGCTACGACGGTGGTTTCGAACGGTATATATGCCTTCACGGATATGACTCTTCCTGTCGAAGGTACCTACTCCTTTTATTTGGAGTTTGGGTCAGGACGATGTCATGCGACGAATTTGACTTACACCTATGACGCAACTGCCCCGACCAGCCCAACCCTTGAGATCAATGAGGGTGCGACGGGAACTCAGTTTTCAAATTTGAGCCTTGCACTCAACGTAATTGAATCGAATTCGTCTGGGCTCGAAATGTGTATAGCTGAGGACTCGACCTGCAGCAGCTGTAGCTACGAAGCTTATTCTTCGAGTGATTCGATTTTACTCAGCGACACTTCTTCCGGTAGCAAGACGATCTCGGTCAAGTTTCGGGACGCAGCTGGGAATGAGTCATCCTGTGTGAGCGATTCGATTTCGTTTACCGAACTCGTCGTGCTGCCCCAGTATAGTCATGCCGCGAAATGGAACTCTTACATTCGTGCTTCAGACGGCACGACTGCATGCGATGGATCAGAGTCCGGATACGTCGATGAGGTTTGTATCCACGGTGGCGAAAGACGGAAAGTAGTGACGATTGAGACGTCCTGCACTGGATTGTCGATGACTGACAGTGCGAACGCCTTTGACTGGAGTTGTTCGGTTGACGGGGGCTTTGCGCAGTTCACATCGACACTTAAATCAGAGTCCCGTTTGGCAGACTTGATTCAAGGTGGGGTTATCCCCGCGTGGCGGGCTTTATCGGTTACCCTCACTAAAGGAAGTCAAAACGGACATTCCGCTGCATCGGTCTGGTGGAGTAATCCAGTGACAGTACCGCCCCTGAACTCGAACAGTACCGATCCCGTATCAGTTTTGTCCGCCGTGGATAGCATTTACTATGTGCCGACTTCGCGCACTACAACTGGATATCAACTCTCGGGTGCGGGTTCGTCCTTGGTGTTGGCGGATGGAGCGACATTGAAGTGGGTGGATGGGAACGCGGTTTCGACTGTTGGGAATAAGAGACTCGTCTATGTCCAGACCTGGGGTCCTACGCCCTTTCATTGGATCGAAGGCGAGTATGATTGCGGTGATTCGGGGACTGCCTCTGACCGAGCTGAGTTTGGCGTAGTGTTCGAAGCTGCTAAATTCAGCCAGATTCGACATTCTACTTTTCAGGATTGTACGAGTATGGGGGTAAACGGAAATACCTCGGGCGAGTCGCACCATTATGTTCAAGTTTCGGCCCTGCGGAATGGGACTGGGGTTTATTATCTTAGTGGCGATTATATATCGGGTAAAAACCTGACCGTCAGTCAGAACTCGGGGACCGGCTTCTACCCCTGGGCGACGGACCATGTCTCCTTCGATGGAATTGTAGCGGATCAGAACGGAGGAACGGGCATATCTGGAGGCAATTGGTCCGACGTATCTTTGAATTCGAATTTTAGTCATCTTGAATTGACTCGAAATGGTGGTCACGGAATTTATTTCAGTTGCGCTGATACTGGGAATCTTACGATTTCCCATTTGAAGGCTTACGGGAATGGCAAGGGGGCCTCGCCAGCGAGCGGTGTTGTACTTTTTTCTGCTGGGGGGACGGTTCGCCTGAGTGATGTCCAGTCACACGCGAATGGGTCAGTAGGAGTCCAGTTGTGGGGGCCTTCTGTCATGGATGATATCGTCGTGAGCAATAATGACCATGTGGGTCTCGAGATCCGCAATCAAGTTTTCGGTACTCGGATTCTTGCGGCTTCCAATGGTCAAGCTGGGGTCTGGAGTAATGCGACGGGTGCGGTTCTCTCGGGTGTGACGAGCGTGAATAATGGGGGCGGTTTTGAAGCTTTCTGGTGGTCGCAGGCTGGCTTCCACATGGGGGGCAATGACCACCTCATTCATAACTTGATTGGTGCCAATAACGCCACTGGTGGAGTCTTGATTAATGGAGATAGGATTACGATTTCGTAACTCGCTTCAGCACACAACCAGAGCTACGGACTTGGTACCTCTAACTTCAATAGGGATTTGCTCTTGCGCGCTAATCTCGTGTTGGGGAATCACCCCGCAGCCACACATTGTTCGGCAGGGGGATGGCCTAATAACTTAGGTTTTTCTTCAGCAGCCTGCGCGCCCAATACAAATTCAGCCTCGTCAACAGCAGGAATATATACAGTAGCAACCACCTCGCTTTCACTTTCATCTGTTTTCAATTCCGGCGGAAAAGTTACAGGCGGGGATTCAGTCAATCTTTCTGATAACTCTTCTGGTGCTTCTACTTACGGTGCAATCACGGATTGGTTTGATTTCGAGCATACCTTTCGGGTGTGGGGTTCGTTGGGTAGCGCGGGTTCCACCCTCTTCCCAGATGCCTCGCTCACTGCCCCATGCACAGGGCCTTCCGGAACGAACTGCGCCATTCAAGATTTCTCGCTCGATTCAGGTGATATCAAACTCTTGGGACGGTCAGGGGACGGAGTGAATTTGAACGAGACGTTCGTCGCAGGGGGCGCCTGTCCTACGCAAGTCCATGGCAATCAGGTGGTGAGCACTGCACCCTACTGCCGAACGACACCAGCTCCTTTTTACGACGACTCAGTCCTCGCCCCCGACTATACCAGTTCGCCTGCTTGCACTGCTGCCGGAAATGTCTGGGTCGCCGTCCCCTCGCGTACTTTTCTCAAAAACGCCATTGAGCTCATGCTGGATGGTGTTGGTGATGACGATGGACTTTGCGAGTCGAACGAGCGCTGTCTCTACACGCCTAACTTTGGCGCCTATCAAGGGCACGGGGACTTGAACACCTGCACGTTCGTGGATGGAGTCATCACTGGCGTGACAATGTATGGTCACGCTTTGAACGGCAGATGATGCGGGACTAAGCTTCGTTTCAATTTGGATAGGCTTGCCGATAGATCTCGTGGCCATTCGTCTCAACAATATCACCGTGATTCACAACGATGCGATCGAAGTCGAGTTTCGAGATCTGTTGTAAAGACGCCCATGCTGCTTTTTTGTCTTTCATAAAATAGGTGGTGGCGAGTCGACTGGGGCCAAAACCGCGACCCACTCGATTCCATCCCATCAAGATCCGTTCAATGGGTCCAAAGGCCAACGGATTCATATTGAATGCCATGTCACAGATCACAAGAGTCCTGGAGTGTTTGTGGAGCAGAAAGCTTTCAGCCACCAGTCTCAACCCATGGATTGGCAGACAGAGAATTTCTTGTGCCCAAGGGGATTGGTTCCAATCTTGCTCGAGCGAAAGAACTTTCGCTTTTGGGCAGCGGGATTGGGTTTTTTCAAGAAGGGAAGAGGGGGCGTAAATCTGGGCCTCCGGGAAACGTTCTGAAAACCAGGGTGCTTCCGAGTCGTGAAAATAGTTCGGAATGACGATCGCTGCGATACGTCCAAAGTCCTTGAGTTCTTTCAGATGCCCCTCTGGAAGAGCCATTGCACTGTGAACAACGACGCTTCCGTCCTCACACTTCATGAGGGTCATGCGGCGGCGGAAGGCTGTCTTTTCCCAGTCCCCGGATAAAGTCCAAAGTGTGGGGGTATGTTTGGTGAATTGATCTACTTTTTCCATGTCGTTTCCTCAGTGCGTCCGTGTCTTGGTGTTTGAATTACTAAAAATAAGACTTCAAAAAGGGCGTCAACGTAGGGCTAATATCACTTGACCCACACATCATGGCCAAAGCCGGTTTAAAGTATTGGTGTTCGTCTCCCAGAATAACGAATCCACACTCTTCGTAGAACCGTGGGTTCACTTCTGAGTAAAGCAGAAAGTGTAAATCATCTCCCGACTCAAGCCGCTTCAACTCCATGACAGCTTTCAATAATAGCTGCGCATATCCTCTGCCCCGGTGCTTGGGGCAAGTTGCGACTGAAGCGATGCCCATCACGCCGCGAGCGAAACGCAGGACATTCAAATTGCTGACGGGTGTGCCATTTAAGGTCTCGAGTAAATAACGAGTCCCTCTGAGGTGGTTTGAACTTCTTGCGTAGGACGCTATAAACGCTTCAAGCGTTTGGTTTCCGCCCCATGCATCAAATCCAAACGCGAGCACTTTCGCTTCATCCTCGGGTTCGACGATCCTCATCTTTGCGATCGGCTCGAAGCGCTGCATTCCCTGATCATTCAAGCCCTCAAACATTGCTTGAGGTCGGATCCAAGTTTTGGCCAGTTCATTTGGATAAAGGCACCGATAAACCGTGTAGTGGGTTTTATCTTCTGAATGGAGCGCGGTCGTGATTCCTATGTACTGCATTCCTTTTGCGTGGCGGTAGAGGGTCCAGCTCATGACAGCAAAATGAGTCGGAAATCGACGGTGAGCAAGGGAATCCTCCTTGGGTTGCCATCGCCTCTCAAGATTAAGAAGTTGACTTCTCATTTTTGAGAAGTAAGTATAAAGCATGGATTTCTTTTGGGAAAAAAACGACTGGGAAACGCTTGATCTGCATCTTTCTTCCCTCAAGCAGGCGCCGTTTCAGCGTCCTACACCTGCTGTCTCCTTGAGTGACCCTGGCGTGTCGCTGATCCGTGGCCCCCGCCAAGTCGGCAAGTCCACGTGGTTAAAGCTCCTCCTCTCGCAACACGTGACTGAGGCCGGAGGAAAGTCGTGTTTTTTCCATACTTGCGAAGATCTCGTAGACCATCAGGATCTGACAGCGCTGATTCAAAGCCAGCTGCCTGCTCGTCGATTCTTTTTTCTCGATGAGATTACGTTCGTGGACGAATGGTGGCGTTCGATTAAGAAATTCGTAGATACGCGGAAAGATCTGCACTTCATTCTGACCGGCTCCAATAGTTTTGATCTCAGGAAGGGGCTCGACGCCATGCCGGGGCGCTGGTCGCAATCTGCCGGCGAATTACAACTCAGTCCCATGCTGTTTCAGGAATGGAGCGAAATGATTCAACAAGCGGGCTGGTCGCAGTCCGATCGTGTGACCCAGCTTCGCAGATATATGAGGATTGGGGGATTTCCATCCGCATTAATGGAGGCCGGACCGGAATATCAGATGCCCCGTCGAGCCATGCAAAGCTGTTTACGATGGATTTTGGGAGATGTCGCAAAGCTGGGGCGACAGGAATTGTTCATGAAAGAGCTCCTCCTTCAGATCATTAAGTCGATGGGCTCTTCGATGAGCCTGCAAACTCTCGCTCAAAAAACCCAGCTGATGAGCTACCATACAGCGCAGGATTACCTGTCGGTCCTCGAGCATTCTTTTGCTCTACGAACCCTCTATGCATACGATCCGGACACCGATTCTTTTCGCTTTAAAAAAGAAAAGAAATTTTACTTCACTGATCCGCTGTTTTTTTGGATGGTCGCCGATCTAGCTGGTTTGGATTCAACCTCCCTGGAAGTGGAGGAGAAACTCGCGGAAATGATTGTAGCTGAAGAGCTTTGTCGGCGTTATCCGCGTCTTGGTTATTACTCGACCAGCCGTCATGGTGAGGTCGACTTTATATCATGTAGGGACCTTGCTGTAGAAGTGAAGTGGGCTCCTGCGGTCGCGAATCTCTCCAAGGCTTTTAAGGATCTAAAGGTAGCTGAGAAAAAAGTTTGGTCACAGCAAAACCTGCTCATGGCCTAAGAGGTAGCCTCGAGGAGGATTTTATTCATGAGCCCAACGAAAAAAGTAAAACTCCTTTCCGGCGGTAATCCTCAGATCGCAAAAGCGGATGGGGATGCAGTTGTTCAGGATTATATTGCTGCAATGCCGGGTTGGAAGCGGAACGTCGGCGTTAAAATCGACGAGTTGATTACGTCTGCCGTCCCGAACGTTAGAAAAGGGGTGCGATGGAACTCGCCGTTTTACGGAGTTGAAGGCCAAGGATGGTTCCTGGGTTTTCACTGTTTAACCAAATATATCAAAATCGCTTTCTTCAAGGGTTCGCAACTCAAACCCTTACCTCCTGAGGTATCCAAGCACGAAGAGGTTCGATACTTTCATATTCATGAAGGGGATTGGGATGAAAAGCAGTTCACTCGTTGGGTGAAACAAGCCAGTCGTATCCCGGGTTGGGATGGGTCTTCAGGAGCGGACGTTCAAGGGGCTCCTCGGGTGCCCAACCCGAGTGCTGATGCTGCAATTCCCGTAGATTTGAGTCATGCCCTCAAGTCGCAGGGGTTGCTGAAAACGTTCGAGGAGATGCCTTCAGGAATGAGGCGCTTCTTGATTCGCAAAGTTCTTGAAGCCGTTAAGCCCGAGACCAGAAAAAAGCGCATGGATGACGTGGTTGCTGCGGCCGAAAAGCGAAGTCAAAAACAGTCGTCAAAACACCGCTGAATTGAACGTAAAAAGAGCATTCACCTCAGCGAAGGACTCAATCGAGCTTTGAAGAACTTTGCGAAATCCCGCGCAAACATCGCTTGCGCCCAAACGACGGCCCCGAGGTGGCCTGACTTGATATTCGTGCGTTTTGGATGTCCCCATTTTTCCCAGAGCTCTGCTTGTGCTTGAGTGGGTACCGTTGTGTCCTGTGTCGCAAGAATCATCCAAGTTGATGCAGTCAGCTCGGGCCGAGTCCAGTCTGAAGCGTTGATCGTAATCGCTTGTTCAAGAAACTGGCGGTATTCCTCGGGTGTCTGAAGTTGATATCGCTTCATGCGCTCGTTGCGAAGCCGCACTAAAATCTCTTGATCGCTTCCAGTCAAAGTGTCCAGGACATTACCCCCGGCGACTGTGGTGACCAAAGCTTGAATGCGCGGATCAACACCGGCGGCGATCGAGGCAATAATTCCTCCCAATGAGGTGCCATAGATCCCCGCTTTTTCGATATCAAAGAAGCTCAAGGTCTGCCGAACGGCTGCTACTCCGCGGAGGCTGCCTCGGTCATGGGTGGCAGGGTCGATGTCCTGTTCTAAATCTCCACTCCAAGTTTTCAAAAGCAGTGTGCGAATGCCGGCCTCACAAAAGACTTTCAGCAGCCGATCATCCAAGAGTGTGCCACCCCCAGTGGGGGGAAGGATGATGACGGTCGGGGCACTTTGATTTTCTGGGATCGGTCGAGCGCGCAGAATTTGTATATCAAGTGAAGGGAAAACCCCGGCAGGATCAGTCCCTTTGAGGGTCCATGAGCCCGTGTGACAGTTCTTCCGGCTCCAGGTCTCACGCAATTGATAATCGTGGATCGCATGAGGGGGGTTGGTTGCATTGATCAAACGATCGATCGCAGAAGACTCAGCATGGGCAGCTGGGATGAACAAAAGAGATAACCCGAAGAACACTGATATCGGTTTCATGAGGAGGCGATAGTGTGACTTCAGGGGTCCCGTCAAACCTTGAGTTTAATCTTGTGTGAACTGATATCAGTTTTGTCAACCGCAAGGGTGGGGAAAGGGTTGGTGCGAGCGCGCGTGGGGGCGAAATACACAAATACGAAAACCCCGCGTCAAGTTTCCTTGAGGCGGGGTTTTCGTGTTTAAAGCTGGATCTTCAATTACGCGTTTTTAGAAGCGCGAGCTGCTTTTTTCTCAGCGCGAAGCTTCACGTAAGTGTCGATCGTGTCCAACGTGACACTGTGAGGGCGAACTTGATCGCCATTCACTGCAGAAGTCGTCCAGGTGACTGGATCAAGCTGATATGCTGCAGAGAAACGACGCATGTTACGACGACTGCGAGAAACTTTTTTCTTAGGAACTGCCATGGGAACCGCCTGCCTTTCGACTGCTAAAACGCACCTATTTAAAACCTAATCCTCGAAGAATTTCCCAACGCTTCGAGAAGTGGCCGCTTGGAAGACACCCTGTTTTCACACAAAATGTGCTCAAGCTGGCCGTACCAATAAATCTGGAAGTGAGCGGCACCCTACCTTGAAAAACCTTGGGTTGCAACCCACTCCTTGAGAGGTGTAAGGGTGGCTCATCAAACTTCGATTGAGTACGGAAAAAAAGCTGAATTCATGAGCGAATCCTCGTTAATTTCTTTCAGGCCCTATCTTTTGGACCCGGTCCCAGTGACCGTGGTGTCCGGGCTGCCGGGAGCTGGAAAGTCTGAGTTAATTCGTCAGATGATTGAGTTCTTAGCGCAAGGGGCTCCCCCCAAGAAGGCTAACCTCTTAGATGACGCGAAGCTGATGAAGCCGGATGCTTCGTGCTCTCATTGTGGTGTGACGGATGCTCTTCAGGATGAGTTCAAGCGGCAGATTCGCGAGGAATGTCCAGATCAGTTCTTCGTCGAAGTACCGATTGAAGTGGACCCTCGAATGATCATGAGTTCGTTTCCGCCAGAAGTGCAGCGGCAATATCAGCGTCGCGAGCCCGGCTCGCGAGCTCGTCCCACCCGGCCAGCGTCTTTGGATGCCTTGGTGACCGTGATTGATGCGTCCACTTTCGTGAAGCGCATGAACTCTCAGAACTCGCTCGCAGCAGACTTTCCTGGGTTAAAGACGACGGAGCCCGAGGCCTTGAACGATGCAACGGTCGATCTTCTTGCTGCTTCCATCGAGACTTGTGACGTTTTGTTGGTGCACCGGTTTGAGTCTTTAAGCTCGGATTTTATGCTCTCGCTTCAGTCGTGCCTGCGGGCGCTTCAGCCGCGGGCTAAAATCGTGCTGGCCGCTGAGGGTAAAGAAGCACTTTGGATTCCCGAGGTCTTGGATACCCGTCTTTTTGACCTCGAAAAAACAGAGGGCTCTTCGACCTGGCGCCAGGCACTGAAAAAATGTCCTCCCGAGAGTCGCACGGCTCCCGGCAGCGAGGCAGGGGGCTGGCTTCCCGTTGAAATGTGGCCGGGCGCTGATCCGGACCTTTGGTGTGTCGGGATTTTCAGGCGCTTTAGGCCGTTTCATCCGAAACGATTAGCGGATTCGCTAGATCATTGGACGGATGATTTATTGCGGACAGTGGGCCAGATTTGGCTCGCAACAGACGGTGGTCATTCCTATCACCTTGGACAGATTGGGCCTTCACCTGTTTTCTTTCACCCCGACGCGCCTTGGGCTGTGACTGCGCCGCTGTCGGACCAGCTTGAGATGCGGCGCGAGGAGCCTGAGCTTGACCGGATTTGGGATTCCGGTCACGGCGATCGCTTCACCGAGATTGTTTTGATCGGCCCGCAGGCGGTGATTCAAGAGGCAGTGCATGAACTGGATCTGTGTCTTTTGACGGATGCGGAGATGACAGCAGATTGGACGAAATTTGATGATCCGTTCTTCGAAGAGATGCAAGCGCAGGAAAAGCGCGAGCGTGCATCGATATCAAGTGAAGAAGGTGCCGGGCGGCGGCCTCCTCGCGAGCGCGCGAATGTGCCTTGGTTGAAGCTGGTGCCCCCTTCGCAGCCGACTGATCAGTTTTGATGCGATTGTATAATGCGTTTGTGTAAATGCAAAAGCCCTGGACCTGATATCAGATCCAGGGCTTTTTTTCTTTTAAGCGCGAAAGATTGAGTTATTTTTTTTCGTCCGCTTCGATGTTGATCGCGATTTCAACATCGTCGCCCAAAAGGACGTTGCCGCTGTCGAGGGTTTTGTTCCAAGTGATACCGTAGTCTTTCCGGCTCAGTTTTCCAGTTGCAGCGAAACCGGCTTTCACGTTGCCCCAAGGGTCTTTTTCGGTGCCCAAGTACTCGCCGGTCAGCGTTTCTTTTTTGGTTACACCGTGCATGGTGAAATCGCCTTCGATTTTGAACTTCTTCTTATCCTTTTTGTCTGCGGTGACTTTTTTGATCACGAAAGTAAGTTCAGGGTTTTTTTCGGCGTCAAAGAAGTCAGGAGAGCGAAGATGGCCATCCCGCTTGCCGTTGTTCGTATTGATGCTGGCGGTCTTGATCTTCATCGAGCCCGTAGTGGCTTCAATTTTTGCCGGATCAAAATTGAGCTCGCCTGCGAACTCGTTAAAGCTTCCGTTCACTTTGGCCAAGAGGTGACGGATGGTGAAGCCGACGCTGGAGTGCGAGCCGTCGACCACGTATGTGCCAGCAACGCTGGTTTGGGCCATTCCGAAAAGTGTGAGCAAAACTGCTGTTCGTAACCATTTCGACATAAATCGATCTCCTTGAGATGAGTTTAAAATAGAGTTTTTTTGTCTCTTCCTATTCTAGGGGCGGGACAATCTTTCGCCAAGCCCTTGGTTTCGGAACGGTGTGTTGCAAATCTAAGAAAATATAGGGCAAAAAACTCGGTTTTTTTTGACGGAGCCTCTTTCCGAAATCATCATCCTGCAGTTCAATGCCAGGATCTCTTCCTGGCCCAACACGGTCGTTGCAGTTAGGTAAAGAGTGCAAAATCCGGGGGGATTTTATGACCGCGCCGTCCTTCACTTCGAAGGTGATATCTACTTCTATTCGCTCGCTCTCCTACAGCGCTCTGTTCTCTTTGCTGACACTTTCTCTGCTTGCACAAGCGGGGAATCGAATTCACCTGAAGTCTGGCTCCTTAGAAATGCGCGATGAAGAGCAGCGCATTCAAGCCTTGTCGATGCGCGGGCAGCAATCCTTGCCCGGGTTAAGTTCAACTTATATCATTCAATACGATCGTCCCTTGAGCGAGTCGGATCGTTTGGCACTTGAGTCGCGCGGTATTGAAGTGCTTCGTTATTTGCCCGATTACGCTTGGGTCGTGCGCGGCAAGGCGCCGGGGTTGATTCAGCTGCGTCACTTGGGATTGGCGGGTTTTGAGAAAATTTCGCGCGTGAGGCCTGAATGGAAAGTGGATCCAGCATTGGGTGAGTTGGTAGCGCGAGGCTCACAAGAAACGTTAGACCTTTGGGTGACCGCTTGGGACGCGAGTGCGGGGCAAGAGCTGTTACGTTTGGTTCGTGGAACCGAGGGAGCCCGTGTGTTGAGTGAGGGACAGCGTGATATCGCTGTTCGTGCTCCGCTTCGGGTGGTTCAAGAGTGGTCAAAAGTCGACGCAGTCGAGTGGATTCAGGAATTGCCCATCGTTGTGCCTTTGATGTTCCAGCCTTTAGAGGACACAATCGACTCAAATACCCCTCCGACCAAACCCGCACTGACTGGATTTGAGTCCGGTACCCGGCTCATGGGTTTTGAGAAAGCGTGGGAACGGGGTTTTAGTGGTGAAGGGCAGAGTGTCGCAGTGGCCGATACGGGTCTAGACTCTGGGGATCGCGCGAATCTTCATGGTGATTTCGAAGAGAGCTTTGAGCAAGGTTATATCATGGGGCTCGGCGGCGACTCTTGGGCTGATCCGCAGGGACATGGAACCCATGTCATGGGCTCAGTTCTGAGCTCGGGTGTGCTCTCGGACGGCGCGTTTCGCGGAGGCGCTTTCTCATCGAAATTGCACGCCGCGGGGATGTGGAGTGGAATTTTCAACAATATCATGCCGCCTTCGGACTATAATCGACTGATGGGTGATCCGTTCCGTGCGGGTGCGCGGATTCACTCCAACTCCTGGGGAAGCCCAAGGAACTTGGGTGACTACGACATGAACGCGGCTCGGGTCGACGAGTTCATGTGGCAGAACCCGGATCTCTTGGTTCTCTTTGCTGCGGGGAACAGCGGCGTGGATAGCAACATGGACGGTCGAATCGACGAAGGTTCGGTATCCTCGCCAGGCACGGCGAAAAATGTACTGACAGTGGGTGCGTCCGAAAACCTTTTGGCCGAGGGGGGAATTCAACGCCCGCACGGTCAATTGCGGGACGGCGATAAAAAGTGGGGCGCGGAGCCTCTGAAAAGTGACACCCTCTCGAATAATCCGAATGGACTTGCAGCGTTCAGCTCGCGTGGCCCAACGCGCGATGGGCGGCTGAAGCCTGAAGTGGTCGCGCCTGGAACGAATATCGTTTCGACGCGATCTCATCATCCTGAAGCCACGACGCTTTGGGGTGCTTATGATGCGAATTACTCTTATGCGGGTGGTACCTCGATGGCTACTCCATTGACGGCCGGGGCGGCCGCGGTAGCGCGCGAGTACTTGGTGAAGGCTCGAGGAGTTGAGACTCCCTCGGCAGCGCTTGTTAAAGGTGCTCTGATTCATACGGCATTTGATCTCTTCCCTGGTCAGTATGGCCTAGGAGCACAGCAAGAACTTCCGACGCAGCGACCGAACGTTCACGAGGGATATGGCCGCGTGAATATGGATCGACTCACGTTTTTGGGTGAGGAGACCTTGCTGGTGGACGAGCGTGTCGGAGTCGCAACCGGAGAGTCCAAGTCGTGGACAGTATCGGCTCCATCGGGTGCTACAGTGCGAGCCACTTTGGTTTGGACCGACGCCCCCGGAGCGCCGTCTGCTGGGAAAACTCTCGTGAATAACTTGGATCTTGAAGTGAGGTCGGCTCGTTCGGGTTCTATTTCTACTATGGCTGATAGTTTGAACAACAATGAGATGGTTGAGCTGAAGCGCGTCGCTTCTGGTCGATATACGGTGAGTGTGCGCGGTGCGAACGTCCCTTCGGGCCGTGCCGGTAAACAGCCTTTTGCTCTTCTTGTGAGCGTCGAGAAAAGTCAGCGCTGATTGGATTGGATCGCCCTCGGATCGAGGGTGCCGAGCTAAAAACAGAGAAGGCCCTGTGGAGAAATCCTCAGGGCCTTCGTTTTTCTTCAGAGTAATATCAATTCTTTGGGAAGCCTTTTTGGCCTGCGCCTTTTCCATCGTGATGATCATTCAAAGCGCCAATGGGCTTGATGATCCCTTTTTGGCCGCCCTTTTGACCCGGATGAGTCACTCCTTTTTGACCTGCTTTTTGGCCACCCTTCCATTCGCCGGGGTAAGTGCCTTTCTGGCCTGCTTTGTTGTCTCCTGATATCACTCCTTTTTGTCCTGCCTTTTGGCCTGGCTTTGCAGGAAGGACGGTGGGATGCGGAACAGGATAATAGCCCTTTTGACCAGCATCTTTACCCGGGATGACGACTCCTTTTTGGCCTGCGCCTTTTCCAGGGAAAGGGTGCCGATCATCGTGATCGTCTGCAAATGCGACGACACCCGCTTGTGCGAGGATGGATAGTGCAGCTGCCAAGCCTACGGACAACGACCACTTTGGATGTATTTTGTTTTTAGACATAGATATCAACTCTCCTTGTGATTCGAACTGATTTTGAACTGCGTTGACAGAGTGCCCGAGGGTTAGACGCAAGCTTGCGGCTCGTAAGGCAGTGAGTCGCAGGGGAAGGAGCAGGCAGCTGCCTTCGGACGGCTTGCCTGTTTGCAATCCATGTACCGGCGGGCTTGCCGCTGTTTGAGGGCGTAGGGGGGGCGATTGGGGGGGGCTTATTCCGGGGAATCTTGATCGATGCACGGAGAATGTCGAGGTTGTACCGTTCGGGCGGAGTAAGGACTGGAAATAGGGTTTAATATGGTTTAAGATCTTGTAAACAGTGGGACTAGTGGCGCTCAATTGCAAATCAGAGTTCGGACGCTCGTTTTGCACGACTCTTCGCCACAGCTTTTGAATAAAGTTCCGAACCGGTGTCAGAAGCAAGTTCGGAAGTAAGGAGAACATCATGACCGCTTCAGAGAAGACAGTGTTGGTGACTGGCGCAACGGGATTGATTGGTCGTGCTCTGGTGCTGCAACTTTTTGAAGAGGGATATCAAGTTCGAGTGTTGTCTCGGGATGCAAGACGCGCCGAAGGTACGCTGGGACTCCCGGTTCAATGCTTCACTTGGTCAAAACCGAAAGAGGAACTTCCTCCGCAGGAGGCCTTGGTCGGGACCGATATCATTGTTCACTTAGCGGGCGAGTCCGTGGGTGAGGGGCGTTGGACGGAGGCGCGAAAAAAAGAAATTTTGGAATCTCGCGTCTTGAGTACTCGAAACCTCGTACGTGCTTTACAGGCCGGCGGTGAAGTCAGACCAAGTGCTTTGATTTTAGGTTCAGCGATTGGGATTTATGGTGATCGAGGCGATGAGGAGCTCGATGAGCTCTCCTCATTGGGTGAGCCAGGAGCGAAAGGTGCGCCATTTCTGACTCAAGTTTGTGTGGATTGGGAGAATGAAATCCAGCCGCTGGCTGCGCTTGGAATTGCGACCTCCGTCATTCGAACGGGCGTGGTCTTGGATCGAAATGGTGGGGCGCTGGCTAAATTGATTCCTTTATTCCAGTCGGGTGTAGGTGGGCCAACTGGGGATGGCCAGCAGTATATGAGTTGGATCCATTTGTTCGATTGCGTGGGAATTTTTGCGCATCGGGTGAGGAAGCACTTCGAAGGTGCAAGCGGGCATGCCGTTCTGAATGCGACTGCCCCGAGCCCCGAACGGAATGTCGACTTCATGAAGCAGTTAGGCGCAGCGCTTGGGAAGCCGAGTGCCATTCCGGGGCCGGCGTTTGCCTTGAAAATTGGCCTAGGGGAAATGGCGGATCTTGTTTTGACTGGTCAGCGCGTATTGCCCAAGAAAACTCTGCAGGATGGATATCATTTTAGATATAAAACATTGGAGTCCGCTTTGGATGAACTGTGTGGCGGGCGGCGTAAAGGTGCTGAAGTTCTCGAAACCGTGCAGTGGGTTCCGTATCCAGTCGAGCAGGTTTTCCAATTCTTCTGTGATGAGAAAAATTTGCAACAGATCACACCGCCTTTTTTGAACTTCAATGTGCTGGGTAAATCCACACCCGAGATTCAAGAGGGCACTCTGATTGACTACCGACTGAAGCTCCACGGTGTGCCCATGAAATGGCGCACTCGCATCGAGAAGTGGAAGCCTAATGAGGCATTTGTCGACCTTCAGTTGAGTGGACCTTACTCGCGCTGGGAACACACGCATGGTTTCCGCCCGATGCGCGGTGGAACGCTGATGACGGACGAGGTTTTGTATCGGTTGCCGATGGGAGCGTTAGGGAAAACAGTCGCCGGTAGCTATGTGCGTGGCGATGTCTCGCGAATTTTCGAATTCCGGAAAGAAGTGATTCGCAAAGTATTCCCGGCTCGTTCTTGACGGAAAGCCCTGCATCAGGTGGGATCAGGGCACTATGAGAAATTTGAGCTCTTTCCCCGTCGTACCTGGGTTGCCTGATCTTGCGATTCGAAATCTGTTTTGTATTGGGCGCAACTTTGCTGAGCACGCTCAAGAGTTAGGAAATACCGTACCCTCGGAACCGGTCGTTTTTTTGAAGCCCTCGAGCGCCGTGATGATATCAGGGGGTGACATTGTATTGCCTGTACGAAGTGAGCGCGTGGACCACGAGGTTGAGCTGGTGGTGGCCATCGGAGCAGACGCTTCGCGGGTTTCAGAGGCGCAGGCGTTGAGCTGCGTTGCGGGGATCGGGGTGGGGATTGATATCACTGCCCGAGATCTGCAAGAGCAAGCCAAGAAGAAGGCCCTGCCGTGGGCGGTGGCAAAAGGGTTTGATACATTTGCCGTCCTGGGGGATTTTGTGCCTTTTCAGAGGGGTTTTTCTGATTGGGAAAGCCTGCTGCTAGCGTTGAGTGTGAATGGTGAGGCCCGGCAATCAGGTCGGGTGGGCGACATGCTCTTTTCGGTCCCTCAGCTGATTTCGTGGCTTTCACAAGTTTACCATTTGAAGGCCGGGGATTTGATCTACACGGGCACACCCCCCGGGGTTGCGCCGTTGCGGGCGGGTGACCGCGTAGTGGCCGAGCTGGCTTCTGGGGACGGAGCCGTCCTTTCGCGGGCAGAGGTCGGGGTCCGAATGAGTGATTGATGATGCGGATGCAGGAGCGGTTCAGTCTTACTGTTGAAACTACTACTGAAACAGTGCTTCGATTCCTTTTTTTAATGGAAGGATCCATATATCACCGTCTTTGAGCTCGCGCTTACCACGATAAAAAACAATCTTTTTGAGTTTCGGATAGTAACGTGAAATCTCCCGCAGCGGATTGAGTTCCGAAGACGAAACGTTTTCGGCGGCTTTGCATTCGATAGCTATTTTTTGCCCTTCGAGGTTGATTATGAAGTCGACTTCGAGTCCTCCCCGTGTTCGGAAGTTATATAGTGCGGTGCTCAACGATAATGCATTCGCCGTGTTTGTGATTTGGTTGAAAACGAGGTGCTCAAACAGAATGCCGATTCTTTCGGGGTTGATGGCGAAGTTCCCACGAAAAGCGTTGAGTACCCCAAGATCAAAAAAGAAGAAGCGGGGGTGTTTGACCAAATCCACCTGATCGGGATCGAGGTCAGGGTCATTGTCGAGTCGGCGGGCAACGAGGGTGTCCTCCAGGATTTCAAAATGGCGAGTGATGGATTGTCGCGAAACTTTGGCGCGTTTCGCGATTTTTGAATAGTCGACGAAATGCCCCGACTCAAAAGCTGCAACCTGGATGAACCGGAAAAATCCATCGACCTGACGAACCAGCGCCTCAGCCATGATTTCCTCTTTGAGGTAAGTATTCGTGTAGCTTGAAAGGAGGTGCTTCTTTTCGGATTCGGATTCGAGAGTGCAGATGCCGGGTAGCGAGCCGAAACGGAGTGCGGATTTTTCGTCCCACTGCTCACCCATCTCTAGGAGCGATAGCGGAGAAAGGTGGAAAGTGAGGATACGTCCTGGGAGGAGATTGGCCCTTCCATGCCGCAGTTTTCGCGCGCTGGACCCCGTTAAGATGAATTGCAGTTTTGGGTTTCTGTCGATGAGTGCTTGGATCGAGTTGGTTAAGCGCGGTATTCGTTGAATTTCATCAATGAAGACGAGATTGGGGTGGCTTGCGGCGATTCGACGTTCGAGTTCCTCGAGTTCGGTTTGAAAAAGGAAGTACTCAGACTCCTGTGCGAGGTTAATCTCTAAGTCGGGTTTAAGTCCCCGAATTAACGTCGATTTTCCGGTCTGCCTAGGGCCCAGTAAGAGGATACTTCGATGGGTTTTTCTGAGTTTTTTCGTAAGGAGACGGGGGAATAATCTTGCAGCCATGTGGGCATTTTATATGTAAAAATGCCCACATGTCAAAAAGGACGGCTCGCCCGAGGGTCTAGCCAACTATCGGGTTGCGAAAGCGTCATTGAGTGCGTATCAATAGGCCCATCAACCAACACTGGCTTTATCAGCCAGTGGCTTTTCAAAATAAGTTTGCGGAGAGGTGGGTGAGTGGTTGAAACCGCACGCCTCGAAAGCGTGTTTACCTTAACGGGTAACGAGGGTTCGAATCCCTCCTTCTCCGCCATTTCAACTACTTAGCTTCCATCGTCGATCGATCAACTGCTCGTCTCCCCCGTCTGGGGAAACTTTGGGGAAACTCCTTCACCCTCGTTTTGAGGGATCGGCTGGCTAGGGGTGACTGTTTGGGGCTGCTTCCTTACAAATAGCACCACGTTGTCTGCCACCTGGTCCAACCTGCGGCCTTTATCGTGCACGTACCGGTCCGTGACGCTGCTGCACGAATGGGCGAACAAGATTCTCAAGTCATCCCGGCTCGCCCCTGCTGCCATGTACAGCTCTGAGGACGAATGCCGAAGCCCGTGTGTGGAGATTTGAGTGACCTCCTGTAGTCCCACAAATTAAATCAACCCTGATCTAACGCGCTATTTTGTCCTGAAGTTATATCACTCACAGAGCGTCTCGACTGGATTGACGCACCTTGTTTCACATCGCTATTTTCTCCTTT
>Ga0169931_10004753_pt1 | contig 21023 bp, 18 predicted proteins | sample Kivu_15m_20L_FD_129675 | JGI IMG/M metagenome (GOLD analysis project Ga0169931, IMG submission 129675) | Freshwater microbial communities from Lake Kivu, Western Province, Rwanda to study Microbial Dark Matter (Phase II) - Kivu_15m_20L... | ecosystem: Environmental > Aquatic > Freshwater > Lake... | reverse complement strand
TGCATGTCACGGACACCAGTGACATGAAAGGCGACATCTGTGTTGTTCTTGTGCTTGTACACTTTGTATTTTGTAAACATTAGTAGCCTCCTACAGTCATTTCAATGTTGGTGACATTGAAATACATATTGTTATTTTCGCACTTGGAAAGATCATAGCCAAACTTCGAGCGTTCAATGACCTTGCAGGTTACAAGGTTATCGTTGATGGTGGCCCGGTACACCGTGTATGAATGCTTTCGAGCTTGGTAGTACACCACCAAGGTGTACGCCATAGCAATTACCGTTATGGTGCAAGACACGCCAAAAATAATAGAGTACACATCTTTCTTCATTTTAACTCCTCCAGAGTTTGTTTAGGGCTGATTTTACGACCAAAGTACAACGACGAACAAATACCAAAAAGCCACAAACAGTTTGAATAATCTACTTCACCGATCATGTGAGTGACTTTACCGGCCAAAGTGCCAACACATACCGTGAAGGAGGTCACGAGCATTGTGAATGTAATGCTACCTTGGCCGGTCTTTGGATCCCTGAGAAGAGGTATCGGGATCCCTTTCTTGTTCAGATTGTTCAGAGTTTGTAGCATTCAATATCTCCTTTGCTTTTATGACGAGCCTTGTTTTTGAAATAAACATAGCCTCAACGATGTTTTCTCTAATAAAATCCTCTAGTTCTTTTACTCTAAGTGATTTACGCATACACACCTATTGTATCATATCAACACTTATTTGTCAAGGTAATTGACTTTTTAAAAAAATTATGTTATAATACCAGAGACACGCACGGTTCGGCCTCAGCGTAATCCAAGGCCGATACAGGTTTGTTGTCGCGTACACCCGAAGGCAAGGTTGTCCATAATGGATAACTGGCCGAGTAGTGCTCACTGGGGTTTTCCATGGATGGAAATAAACTGGTAGGGAAGATGCAAAGGCATTGGGCAGGGAGCGGGACAATTGAACCTTCTACAGTGAGAGCTGTATGTAAAGCAGGGGCGAAGAGCAACACTGCAAGATCTGCAAGACCGCGAAGCCGTTGTTACGGAGGCATCCGTAGCTTTACTAGGGCAGTTACCTCGTCAAGATTCATCACCCCTAGACAGGCCGAGCAGATCATCAGGGCCACCCTACTATTGTAGTAGGTGGTTACTGGCTTGTTTACTTGCTCTATTAGCTGTTAGTGGCTAGCGGGGTTAGGTAGGGAAGATGCTAGAGGTGTATCTAAAAGCTGAAAGTAAAAAAAAAAGAGATACACAAAAGATAACGGTTGACAGCTAACAGAGTAGGGTGTACGATGTGTGCAAGGAGAACAACGACAATGGGTAGAATGGCAGAATTGGCAATGGCACTGGAACACCTCGTGCATCGCGAGCCTTGTGAGCACTGCGAAGTGTCCCGGGAGCTTGCAGAGGCGTATGCAAAAGAAAAGACCTACGCGGTCGGATCCTACGCTGAGAAGCTAAAGGAAGCTTTTGAAGCAGGATATAAGGCAGGCAAGCAAAGTAGCATTTAATACGCACTAGCGTATAGACCAGTACCTATACGCTAGTGCAAATAGAAGGAGACCGTATGACACTACCTACCGAACGATTCAGAGCCATGATAAGGACAAGGAACTTCTTGCAAGATCTTCTTGACCCCAAGAAGACACCACGGGTGCCTCGAGACATCAGGAGGCAAGCCTATTGGTGCCTTCGGCACTACCCATGGGACTTGTACCTCGATAGGGTAGCTGAAAAGGTGCCAGAGTATTTTGAAAAGGAATTAGGCGAGGAATAACTCGCGTTCAGCGGTACGGCGGTTTGTGAGGCCTTGGACCTCCTTACCGCCTGCCCTGTTCCAGCGCAGGAATTGCTCAGATGCACCGGTAAAGTCACCTGCATTGAGCTTTTTGAGCAGCGTAGATCCGCTCAAGGCATTCAGACCGATATTGTACGCAAATGTCACCAGAGCAGAGAATTGGTTTGCGGTGACCTTGACCTTTAGGAGGTCGGCCACGCCTGCCTCAAAACGCTTCAGATCGTCTTCTAAGAGCTTTTCAGCTTCAGCCTGTGTAATGACCTTCCCTTCAGTTACATCCTTCCCAGTGTGCCCGTAGCCAATTGTAAGGACACCAGCAGAGCACCTATATGTCTTGAGCTTACAGCCCTCGAATTTCTTCAAAAGCTTCAGGCCTTCTTCATTTATTCGCATATTCTAAGATCCGAAAAATGACTCCGACGATACTGGCAATCACAGCCAGACCGCCGATGATTTTGAACAGTGCAGAGATCAGCTGAACATGTTTTTCGACTGGCTCGAGCTTATCCTCGAGCAGGTCTGTCCGCTTGATGTGGTAATCCAGTGACACCTGCTGTTTCGCAGTAGTCTCTTTAATTTCACCGATTTCATCGACTACCTTGTCGAGTTTGTTTTCGATGCGTTCCAATCTATCGTCCATGACATCCCCCCTAGATGCCGTTTAGAAACCTACCATGTGTGCGTTCACTACAATCGTACCAGACCCGCTGGAAGCCGTGTAAACAACCCGAAGCCACTGGTAGCTCATGTTTTGTGCTGGAATCAAATACGACCCTGCACCAGCTATAGGCACGGTGGCACCACTAAGGTCGCTCCAGTTTGTCGGCGAAACTCCATCATCATTGGATACCTGAATCTTCAAGGTACCGGTTGCGGTGCTGGTCACTACGGCCTGTGCAGAGACAAATCGGGCCAGTTGAACTACCAAAGCAGTACCGTTAGTAGTACCGCTGGCAGCTACTGTGGCACTCATGACGGGGTCGTTATAGTATCTCATTTTACATTCTCCACTTGGTTACGATTTCAAAAATAATCCCTGCCACAAATCCCGCCAAGATCCCCAAGATCATCTGTCGTTTTGAAGCATTTTCCTTAATTACATACGACTTGTTAATCGCATGCAAAATTTTGTCTTTTTTCCTAATTTCTTCAGCATTCATCGGCAAAATAACTCCTTCGACAATCTTCCAGTAGTGCGGTGTGATGCCGGCAACATATCTAAGATCGGCATCAGGAACATAAATGTCGTCTTCTCCCAGCACCATGCGCCAAGTCCAAGGCTTGTACCACTTGCGACGGTACACCTTAACCTCGGGAGTCTGATTGACATACACCGTGGCATCTCCTTCGCGAAATAGCACATTGAAAGTTTTATCTTTTTTCATACATCTAAAGCAACCGTCATGCCGTTGTCATGCTTTTCAGCATGATAACTTTTTCCATCTTGCCGAAGGTCTGAAAGCCTTTGAGCCAGTGCTAGATCGTCTTCCATCGCTTCGACAAGCTCAGTAGTTTGTTCGTCAAGTTTGCGCCATATCGTTATCATCATGAATCTCCCATTGCTCTGATTGTTAATTGTAAAAGAGTCGTACCCGTTCCAGCAGTGCTAGTTCTAGCTCGTACATATCTTGCCATGTGCAAGGCGGCTGGATGATTGTGCGCTGTTCCGCCAGCAACTAGCGTTAGAGGTGTACCAATAGCATACCAGTTGATGTTATCGTCGGATCCTTCAAGCTGAATCGCTCCGGGCGTTCCGCCTGCTCCAAGTGTTACAAGCAGATTGAAGTTCGGCATACCATCGACAAAGAAAACCGAAGTAGTGCTATTGAGTGTATTCGGCAAAATGGTTCGGTCGATAAAAGATCGAATGTCTTGGCCCGGATCTGCGGAGGTCAGTTGTCTTGCGATCTGACGAGTCACCGATGGCGCACTGCCACCGATGGTCTGAACATATCTGATCCGGTTGAAAGGCCCATATCTTATTTCTGGACTGTTAAAAGTTCCAGTCGTTGTAATTCTTGGGAAGTCGTAAAACCTGAACCATGTAGAAGTATTTAAGGCCGACACACTAGCTTCGACGCTGACATCCAGATAAGCACCGAGTCCAGAAATCGCTGTTACTTGCACTGAGAATGCACCGGAAATCTGATAGTTGAATGATGAAGGAGTTGTAGTCGTAGTGGTTGTAATCGCCGCCGATGAAACATCGGTAGTGCCTACCTTATACAGCGACACACCTCCAAGCGTTTCAAGCCCTAACGCATAAACCCTGTCCGGCCCTTGCTGTTGCTTCAATGTGCAGTACATTGAAACAGTTCCACCTGTAAATGCGGTGCTGATTCGCACTCTGAAGTATCTCATCGGAAGCGGGCCTTCGAAATATGAAGTAGTCGAAGCCGAAATGGTTCTGGCAGAACTGAAGACGCTTGTAGTGTTGTTGTAAAATGTAACAACAGTCCAGTTCGTACCGTCTGCGCTCACCTCAGGTATGATGGCCCCTGCCGTGATTCCTGAAGATCCGATAATATGCATCGAAAACTTGTTGTAACCCGAAACATTCACAAGCTCTGTGCTTGAAAGTGTTAATAGGTTTTCATTCAATGCCGATCTTCCGGTGGCGATGAAGTTACGATCTGCGCCCATCACTGGCTGACAGGCTTGCAAATCGCTGTTCCTAACCATCGTGATGCTCGCCAATCCGCCTGTGCCTGTAATGGTCGATGAAATTCTCGCCCTGACATACCGAAAGAACGAAGGAACCATGAGAGTGTATGTTCTCGAAGGCCTAACATTTATCGCATCACTTAAATAAACTGGCTGAGTGCTTGGAGTCGATGTTAGTTGCCAACCCGGATCATCGAGTAGAGCGTAGGGTGCTCTAACAAAGTTTACATTGTCGGTAGAGCCTTCGACAATGAACTGTCCACCCGTAACCGAAGCACCAGCAGTGATTTGTGCAATGATTTGTGTCTGATTTTCTAACGCAATTGCGGCACTCGCCCCGTTAAAAAGATTAACTCCAACAGCGGTTAATCCTGAAGCCGCAATGCTGAAGGCATTTGCATTGCTAAGAGTCGTGAGGGTATTTGTGACTTGAACATTCTGGTTGACATCATTATCTTCAAAAACAACCAACAGCCGATCAGAGTTGTTCATTGCCGAGGTGTCGATGATAAGATCAACAACAAAAGTGCTTAACCACACCCCTCCGGTTGTAGTTTGTCCGGCAGGGTTATAAATGAGAGTTCCTCTATTAAAGTCTAAGTTGATAACGCCAAGAATGTAGGTAGGTTCAAAAGCTCCGCCGTAGTTGATAGTTGAAAAATCTATCAGACCGCTTACTGCGTCAAACTGATACTCGGTAGGCTCTAAGATTCTTTTCATGGTTTACCTCATCCAAACATTAAAGCGTAGGCCAATGCTGTATCTGAATCGATCTTTAGATTCAATGCGTTTTGCGTTGCTGTGCTTATTGGCTTGTTCATATCGGAAGTATTGTCAACATTGCCTAAACCAACGAAGGATTTGTTAATTGTACTCCACTGGGTGTTGTAATTCGTTGAATCAATTTTTGTCAGGGCTTGATTGGCTGTCCCGCCAGCAGGTACACCGAAACCGCTCGTGACTCTAATGTCGATAGTGTCAGTGACAGCGTTTCCAACAATCGAAACGGATCCATCAGACGACACAAGAGTCAAAACATCTGAAGGACTACCTGCAACGGGATAAGTGCCTGATGGAGTCTGAATCGTCGAGAAGCCATCTGTCATGAGGCGGTTTGTTGTATACTGACTCATTAAAGCTCCTTAGCTGTTACGAAGACATTCATGGTGCCTGAACCACTGATCCGCGAATACACCACGCGGAGGAGGGGCATAGGAGCTTGGTTGATCTCAATACCTACCGAATCAGGAGCACCAGAAGCTACGGGGTTTGTGAGGAGCCTAACGCGTTGCCAGTTCACACCACCATCGCCAGATCCTTCAACATAGAAAGTGCCTGTAGGGGTGCCTGTGAAGTTCACCGTGAAGTAGATGTTGTCGAGCCACTGCACATTGATTGCATCGCTGAAAACATTGAGTCCCATCGAAGCATCTATAGTGAGATGAAACGGAAACAGGACATTCTTCCTACCTGCCACAACAACCTCCTGTAATTTTTACACTATGCCGTTTCATACTCTTAAATGTCATCATGTCCTATTTGCCCTGAGACTTTTCACCCATACGAGCTTGCCCGGGCGTCTGGGCCATTGTAGCCATCTTGTCGAGGGCAGATGTTGACCGTTTTGGTTGAGCACCCGTCTGGGCACCCTGCGGGGGCTGGTTCTGCCCTTGCGGTTGGGCAGACTGGATGGCCTCGGGGGTCATAGTCGTATCAATAGGGCTTCCAAGGAACGCAGATAGCCCTAATTTCGTTCGATAGGGGATGGTAGCACCCTTGGTCTTAGCGTCGATCAAATGCTCTGTAATTTGATTCTGGAGCTTCTGGTAAAGGGCAGGGTAAATGGTCCGCACTGCACCCACCTCTTCTGGAATAACGGTACCCATTTTGACCTTGTTAAGCACTGACAGAGGCTGTTCGGCCACTTTCAAAACATGGTTGTAAATGTCTACATGCGTAGAAGGTGGTTGCTTTACGCCTTTATCAAAAGGCAAATCATTTGGTGGAGGAGGCTGAAGGGACTTGATGTACCCTACTGCACTAGAGGCAGCTTGAGTCATTGACGAATTAAATTCTGGCATGATGTCAGAGCCGAGAGCCATGATGCCAGTAGGATCACTGTGTGCTTTGTCCACAAAAGCTTTAAGCTTTTCAAGATTCTTTGGATCAGCTTGAGCAATCTTGTATGTAGACTTAGGATCAAAGATACTCTTCACCGAGTTGATAACCATCTTGTCACCTTTGACGATTGCTTGTGCTAAACGGTTAGCTTGTTGCATCTTAGGAGGCTGGTTGACTGCCTGAACAAAATCATGTTGAGGGTTAAATTGAAGTTCTGGCATGTCAGCTTCCACCATACCGCCAGTAGCAAACTTTTTACGCTTTTCTTTCTCTCCACCTTTCGACTTAGGAGAAGATCTAATACCTCGAGAGTAATTGATCATCTTTCGAGCTGATCTTTCAGCCACTCGATACGCAAGACCTTCTTTAGCTCGCATCAGTAGCCCTGCGGGGGTAGCACTAAACACTTGCCCGATCATGTCAGAAAGAGCTGTATTCGAGAAGTTTCTTTGCCAATCGCTGTGCTTTGACACCGTGAGAAGAGATTCCAACAGCTCTCTATCTTTTGCAGTATCAAACAAAAGACTTTTTTGATCTTCGGGCATTTTTTGTAAGTAGTTAATCAAAGAGCTTCTTTCACTGGCACTCTTTTTAGTAGAAGCCATATTCAAAATTCTCTGCTTTTCAACGCCTCTGTACACACTTAAAAACTCTGGAAACTGCTCAGACAAGTTTTTAATCTCGTTGTAATTTAATTTTTTAAGATTTAATTTTTTAAACAAATCATCTGGGCTAAGCTCTGCAAGGTATTCAAGAATTTTAGCGGGAGAGTCTAAAGACTTCTTAGGTGCACCGGTAAGTTCACCAAGAAAAGTCAGCTCGTCTGCAAACTTTGCATATTCTGCGTCTGCTTCAAGTTTTCTAGGCCAAAGCTTAATCAAACCCTCACGGATTTTATCTGATTTAATGCGAGGGTCGTAAGGAAGGTTTGCACCGATGCGGTTCTCATAAGCCTTTAAGGCATCAGTGACCGCATAGTATCCGCTAACAGCGTCCATGTCGCCTTTACGGAAAGCAATGCTTTTTTGGCGTTGAGTTGCCTTCAACAGGTCGCGTACCCTAAGAACAGAATCAGCTTCTTGAAGGTCCGTAATAGCATCATCAATAGCTTTAATTTTGCCTGCATCTGTTTTAGGAAAAAGCCCTTTTTTAGCTGCTTGAAGCGTTTCAATCAACGCTACTTTTTCTTCAGGAGCAACAGGGATGCTTGCAAGAATGTTGTCTACCACTTCATACGGATCTCTAAAGGCAGCTTTCTTTGCCTTGTAAGTGCCGTACAGAGCGTCTTTGTACATTTGTCCAAGTTCAGCTTCACTCTTGTTGAAAATCTTACCAACAAGCTTCTGAACAGCTCGAGATTTGTACAGCTCAATCTGTTCCAAGGTCTGTGCTGCCTTGGTGCTACCAAACACTGGCATGTTCACCATCCGGTCAAACATAAGATGAACAGGTTTAAAGTCTGTAATGTATGGCAGAGGAATGTTTTCGTGAGTGATGGTGCCATCAGTAAGAATGTTCATGGCACTTTCAACATCACGCGCTTCATCCTTGGCTTTCATCCCAGATTTTTGTAACCACTTTTCAATTTGGTTTTTCATTCTGGTACTTTCTGTCATCTTTGGATGGTAGGTAAGCCAAGTACGAAGATCGCCTCTTTCATAATTTGCAATGTCTTCAGGCTTTACCCAAAAACCTTCATCAGAATAAAGACCTTCGACATCAGGCTTAGGCTTAGGTGCTTCTGGACCCTTTGAAGCTTTCTCAAGTTGTTCGAGCACTTCGTCTTCGCGTTCAGCTAAAGGTTTCAAAGACTGATCAGGAGTCTCGTCAACCTTGACTTTACTAGTAGGAACTTCTTCTGCAACTTCTGGAAAGTATTCTTTTGGAGGTGCGGGAGCTTCCATGGGAGCTTCAGACACTCTCATTCGACGAGCAGGTGATACACCTGCCTCTGCTAATTCTTCAGCTGTAAAGAATGGACTACCACCTGCTGGAGGTTCACCACCTGCTGGAGGTTCACCAAAGACTGGCTCTCTGCCAAGCTTTTTACCGCGATACATTTTGTATCCATCACCGATCATGCCAAACGCTGAACCAAATACGCCATTCACCAGCCCACTAAGCCCTACGGCAGCCAAAGCTGATTGGGCAGTTTGATCTGGGTCGTCAAGCATGGCACGGCCAAGTTGGTCACTGACACCGAACACAGCACCTTCGACGGCACCACGGGCAAAGTTAAGCGGTACTCGGCTAATAAACTTGGAGCCTTCAGGTACAAGTTGCCCAAGCTTTGTGGTGAGTAATGGAAGTGGAGCTTTGGAAGCTACTTGAGCAGCACCTTTAAGACCTGCGCCGATAGCTTCTGCACCAAGCTTTTCAGCTGCCAACGCACCGCCTGTTAAAACAAGTGGAGCAACGAATCCTGCGATTTCACCCGCAGTACCGGCCATACCAGCTTCTTCGCGACCAAGGATGGCTTCAGGTTCAACACCGAAAGCTTTTTCAATGCCGGTAGCGACTGGTGCAGACAATGCTCCACGCGCAAGACCTTCAACAAACGCAATGGCTTGCTGACCCATACCACCATACTCGTATTCGGTGACTTGTTTTGGAGTAGCGTAGGTAAAGCCTTCGTTGTTTTGTAAAGACTTGTGAAATTCTATCGCAGGCATCGTGCCCACTTCACCGTCAGGCGACACAACAGGGATTTTAGCAAGTTTATCAAAAGAGTATTGACCGCTTTGAACTTTATCAGTGACCTGATCATGAGGGACTTGAACCAGCTTAGGCTGTGGACCACTTATGTCCCACATAGGGGCATATTCACGGGTAATGGTAGTGGCTAAAGGCTTTTCTACTGGAGGAGGTTTACTGAAGTCTGGCCTTTTAACAACATTAGGAGTTACTTCAGGCATCTCTATTGTTGGCTCAGATGCAGGCATGCGGACAGGCTCCATGCTCTGCTCTTGTTCAGGCATAAGCATGTCAGCAGGGTCACCGCCCTCTTGCATCATTACACGGCCACCGCCGTAATACTTTTCACGGCCAGTGGTAGACTCTTCTTCAACTACCCAATCAGGCATCAGACCAGCCTTCTGTTCAGCGTAAGTAGTCTTAGAAGGATCTTTGCGATTCTGCTCACCAAGGGGGCCAAAGTTTACCCAAGAGTTTTGACCGCGAGTTTCAGATGTCAAAGCCTTTTGAGCTTCTGGTGAATACATGCGCTTGTGGGTCATCCAAGCATTCTCTTCACCTTTAGGTCCAAAGCTTTCACCTTCTTTAGCATGCCCAAAGTAATCATGGACGATGCGGAAGACATCGTTGGCAGGCATCTCTTCACCGTCCACTTTGACCTTTTGAAGGAGTGGGTGGTTCACAACATCTTTTTGATCGGTGCTCCCGTACCCTTGCTCTGTAGGAAAGTAGAACAAGTGGTTATTCTCAGCAATGTCTTTAACAACATCCTTTGAACCACCCGGGTACGGGTTTTCCATGTCGGGGGTAATCTTGCTCACCTTGAGGCCAGTCTTCCTGATCTCACCCCACTGATCCAAAGTCTCGCGGATCAAGGCATCGTATGCTTTCTTAACCTTTGGATTCTCAGGCTCGTGCTTCATTTCCTCATAAGCCTTGGCAATCTTGGCACCACGCTCAGGCGACACATCAAAGGTCATCTTAGGGTGAAGAAGGGACATGCCTTTCTTCTTCATATAAGCTTCCGCAAGGTCGCGGATCTTCTTATTGCTTACAGAGGAGGATACTTTTTTGTCGTCTTTCTTGACGGTAGACTTACCAAGTTCATCTTTGTCCTTGGTCTTTTCATCGTCTTTCATCACAGACTACCTTCTTTTTGTAGGTTCAAACCCGCGTGTTTCTTTAGGAACACCAGTTTCTCTAGGTGCAGCCGCATCACCGGAAGGAAGCATAGATTTGTTCATCAACCCCGGAATTCGCTGAGCATTAAATCCTGATTTCAGAGCAGTCTCTTTTCTGTCGCGTAAGTCTTTCAACACTGCGTTTAGGCGAGGCTCATCAAGAATTACAGTATCATAAAAGCTCATAGGCTTACCTAATTGCACTTCTAACTCTTTAAAATTTTCCGCTGTAGGATTAAGTCTGTGCGCTGTTGCAAGATCGGTTTGAAGAGCACTTAATGATGATTGAATCTCTTTTTTAACAGCGTTAGGCAAATTAAATGCTAGCGTAAAAGGATGTTGGCGTTTAATTTCCATGAGTCTTCTGGCTGCTCTTTCAAAGTTAGTAATACCTTGAAGAGCAGCCATATCGTTTGGAGGCATCTTTTGATCTGCTACAGCATCTACCAATCCAACATAATTTTCTCTGATAAATCTTGCTTCTTCTGGAAGGATACCAGCTACTTGATTTGCAAGGGCCATGAGTTTAGATCCAGTCATTGAAGGATCAGTAGCCATGGTCAAAACATTGGCTTTCATTTGTGGTCCACCCATAAGCGTCCGCTTCAAAGCACCTGCTGCCTGCATTGCACGAGCTTGGGCAGCTTCATCGCCGTACATTGAGGCAGCTCTTTCAAGTTTCTTAGCGGTGATCTCCGTAATCTGTGCGCGTGTAGCTTCATAAGCTGCCCGTGAGTTGTTGTACAAGTTTAAATTGTTTTGAAGAAGCGTAGGGTATCGACCGAGGCGCATCTTCTGACCTTCAACGGCTTTATCAATTTGGAACTGCAAGAACTTGAGAGCAGGGTTTTCTTGCTTGGTCAATCCACCGCCAATACCGCCGAGGATAAGTCCGATGGCAGAAGTAATTTTAGCAGGTACGCCCTTATCGTTCCACACCGACATCGGATCAATTTTTTCATCCATGTATTCTTGGGCAATACGAGCGTTGTCCTCCATAGAATTGGTAGTCATGTTTTGAAGGTTTTCAAGTACAATGTTTTGGTCTTTAATAGACTGATTATATTCTTCTACTTTTTGTCTAGCAATTTTACCTTCAGCTTCAGCTGCTTTGTAAATACCAGCAAGTTCTTCACGAGCACCCTGCATGTATTGACTGTTAGGTCCAAAGAAATCTAATTCAGCACCCCTATTAACAGGCGCAGGCTCAACCGCTGGTCCTGTACCGCCCGTAAGATCAGGAGCGGGAGCATTAGAAGCTTGACCTACTTGCGTAGGTGTAACACCTCCAGCACCATCATTTCCACCGCCACCGCCACTTGGGCTGCGAACTGGAGCTTGGATACCGAGAGCCTTACGCTTCTTTTCATTGCTTCTTTCTAATTCTCGCTGGTAGTTTTGACGCTGCTGTTCTTTTATTTCAGCTTGCTTTTGTTTTTGCTCAGCAGCTTGCTTTTCTTCAAGCACTTTGTTTAGTGCGTATTGATCTTTTTCAGCAGGAGTAGTGGGTAGATGTAAACTGGCAGGAACTATTCCTGTAATCCATTCTCCTTTCTCATCATAAGGAGCTGTCATACGGTCAGCTTCTTGGCGGTACTCGTAATACCTTTGCTGGAAAGGATTGACAGGATTTTCTGCTACCATCTTAGCAAAATCAGGTTCAGCTTGTGTAGGCATCTGAGAAGCCATTGGCTGTTCAACAGTAGCTGGAGCACGGCTAGGCTCAGTCATGTCCATACCAAAATCTTGAGGGGCAGTCATTTGCTCTTCGGGAGACAGCGGCTCGATGAAGTCTTCACCTTCCGCGTAGTGGCGAATGTGTGGCTCTTCGTCGTAGCCTTCTTTCTTGATAGCATCAAAGCCGACTTGACCGCCTTCAGCCATATATTCATGTGGCTCATTGAGAGCTTTAAAGATGTTGCCGTGCGTAGTGAGATTTCGAGCAGTAGAAGGTCTACCAATCCCTTGTGCTCTTTCATAATGTGGAACAGTGTTCCAGTGAATCCAGTGTGCAGGGAAAGTAGCTTGAGGGTTGCCTTTACCAAGTCCATACTTTTCAGCCGCATATTCATGTGCTGGATGTTCTTTTTGATAGTATTCATTCAGCTGTTTTAGTAAGTGGTAATTTTGTGGCGCAAGCAGTGTTTGCTTAATGTGTTCAAGAGTAGCAGAATCACCGGGGTTTCTAGCATCAAGGCCAAAAATACTACGAAGGATATGAGTATCAGGAATCATGGAATTACCAGCTCCTGACATTTCATGTGCAAAAAGATTGGTTTTTGTACCAAGACCTACTGGAGAAAGTGCTCCTTTGTCGCCTTCAAATTCTGGTACTTGTTCGCCTTTTTTCTGAAGTCTTTCGGCTTTAGCGGCATAAGCTTCAGCTCTTACTTTATCGCGAGCAAGTTCTTCAGCATAAGCAACAGCATCTGCTCCATGTTTGTTAGCAAGACGAGTATAGTATTGAATAGAAGCTGGGAAATTTGAAAGACGAGTAGCAAAAGTCTTTCTCGATGGTGAAGTGGAAACAATATCACCGGGTTTTCTTCCAGTTACTTTTGATTCGCCTTTTTGGAGGAAAGCTTCTTTAGCTGGTCCTTCAAAGTATTTACGACCTTGTTCAGGAAAGGATTGTGGAGAATCCATTTTTTCCCAAAGGTCATATACTTTTCCACCCGGCTTAATTGCTTCAGCAAATTCAGGCGAACGAGGATCAATGCCCAATTTGCGAGAAGCGTCAAGAAGTCTGGAAAAAGACAGTTCCATTTGAGGAGTAGCTGTATTAGCCGAAAGAATCGACATAAGGTTGTTTAGACCTACAGTACGACTTGAAAGGGGCTTACCTTCTTGAAGTGCTTTATTGCGAGGAAGCCATTGACTCATTGCTTCTTCGTGTGGGTCGTTAAGTTCTTTTTGACGAAGAATGTCTTGATAGGTAGAATCAGATTTTTTAGGAAACCTAAGAGGTATAGAACCTTTTTTAGTGTGTAAAACGGGGTTTTCACCAAATTCCCATTCCGGTGCTTTTAAACCTTCTTTAATAGAAAGAGGTTCACCGCGAGAAGTAAGTTGTTCTTCATCTTGAACATCACCGCCTTTAGCAAACAGCTGTTCTTCTTTCTTGCCGTAGCGAGGTTTCTTGGCAAGCACGAGCGGTCCAATCTGAATGACCTGCTCTGCACCCTCGATAGGCTCCATCGTCTCGCGGTCATAGAAGTAGCCATGGCGTTCAGGGTCGTAGCCGACCTGCTTCCAGTCTTTGTGCTTTAGGTACTTTTGAGCTTGTGCGACTGCTTCCTTCTCTTCCATTGGGTGCCAGTCACCACGGATGACAGCGAATGGGGCTTTAGGGCCACCAGCTGCCACGCGGAGAGCTTTCTCAGAGGAAGGCACCATGGAGGCATTCTTGACGCTAGACACCGAGCCATAAACCGTAGGAGCGTCTTTGCGGTGAATGGAGTTTACCCATACGCCATGCTCTTTGTAAGCTGGGATGTCGAGACGCAAGTCAGTCTGTTCACCAGCTGGGATCTCGCTAGTCTTGCCATACATCTTCCGCTTAGACTCATTCAGTGCTCGCATGGCATCTTCGCGGGAAGCAGGTTCAGGTACAAAGCCATAAGCCTCTACGGGCTTGTGCTTGTTTACCAGCTCATCGTACTCGGAGGCAGAGAGCTTACCGCCTGCAAGCTTACCAGCAGCCTCTGTGAGCTGTGGGATGCGTTTGGTGACATCCTTGAAGTGCATGTCAATACGGTTGACGGCAGGCTTAACATCACCACCCTTGGCGTAGTGCATGCACTCTTCATCATGCTCACCCTCGATCATACCGCCATGGGCATGGCAGTTCCAACGCTTGAGGGCTGCACCTTTAGGAGTCAGCTCACCACCTTCGGAGGTTGGTCCCTTGACGCCCTTCATACGGGCGCAGAAAGACTTCTTACGAGCTGCATCCTTGGATCCTGCTTCAGGCTTGCCAGTCACTGGACGCTTGAGGTTAGATCCATGCTCGCGATTGTACTTCTCGCGGTACTCATCGTTTAGGCCACCAGTGCGGGAATGCTTTTCAGAGTTGTAGCCTTTGAATGGCTTGGCTTCACCTCCCTCGGCCATCTTCTGGTGAGGGAGGTGTTCCATGATGTCTTCTGCCAGCTCCATCATCTTTTCGGGGTGCATGCGCAGGTCAGCGATCTGCTTCTTCAGCTTGGGGGACAGTGCAACATGCGCCACGATGATCGTGTGGCCCTTGGGGTGTTGCAGATGAGTGTTCTTCTCATCTTCGAAGATTTTCTTGAACTTGCTGAAGTCGAGCAGGTCTTTTGCCATAGTTATTTGTCGTGTAGGTTGTCAAAATCTATATCGTGGGCGAAGATCAGACCATTCTTAGTCTTGGTGTAAAAGTTTTCAGGCTCTTTCTCATGTATAATCGTCCCCATACCACGAGCAATCTTGCCAGCGTTAGGACCATTCAGTATGTGAGCTTCATGACGGCCACCCTTGGAGTAGATGGCAGATTCTTGACCAAGCTTTCTAGCAAGCTCGAAGAGGAATGGAATGTGGTGATCCTGCACATTATGCACCATGATGGAAGGTTCTACTTCACCGTACTTGCCAATGGCAGGTTCAGCAATCAAACCCTCAGACTTTACCAGCTCGAGCACTTCGTCTGGAGTCATGTCAAGCTCTTTAGGGAATAAAGCGTTTGCTGGCGAGAAGAGTACATGTGGTTGATTCACCACGCTGTGAGCTACCTCTACAGGGACAGTTTCATGTTGCTCGGCCTTTTGTTCTACTTGCTTCTGTTCTTGCTTCTTTTCCACTTTGCCTCCTTTTGCCATCTTCTTCATGTGCTCATGCACAAACTTGATGGCGTTCTTCATCGGTTGATCCGACTGTAGAACAGAGCGTGGAATAACGCAACCGCCTTCTTCAAGGGTTGCTGGAACTACATCATTGTCGTAGGAATCACCTTTCTTGACGGCTTTACCGGGAATGGTTTTACCGTTAAGTGGATTTTCCTTGCCCTTTAAAACATCTTGTGCTTGCTCGGGCGTAAGGTACTTTTCACCGGGGGAGAGGAGAGCTGGAACTTTACCACCTTTAGCAGCTCTCATTTGTACGGGAACTTCTGGTACGCCGATTTGAGGCTGACCTGCTGGGTTAGGGACTGGCATGTCAGTAGCTGAACTTGCAGGGAGCACTTCTTTAGGTCCAAGTTTGTTAGGATTGCCGCGAAGATGAGATCCAATACCAGAGCCTAACTGAGTAAGACCTTTTTGAATGGCTGCTGCTCCACTTGAAGCCGGTGCAGATTCTTCTGTTTTGTAAGAGCTTTCTGCGTCAATCTTAGGAATGTTGGTACGCTGAACAGGTTCAACATTTCCACCGTCAGCATAAGCGCGAGGGTTGTTACCGATCTGACCGTGCTTAACTCGACCACCAGTTGCACCAACACCTGCTACCAGTTTACCTGCACCGCTGAGGCCGGGGAGTTGAAGAGCCGCTCCTGTGCCACCGATAAGACCGCCCAACAATCCTTGTTGCCCTTGTGCAGTAATGCCTTGAATACCAGCGTTGGCATTGTTGATGTTTGATTGCATTGCCACATTAGCTTGGTTCTGAGCGTTAATGCTTGCAAGGAGGTTCTGCTGTTGTTGCTGCGCTGCTGTACTGTAAGCGTTCGTAGCAGCTGCTTGGTTGGCGACTTGTTGGTTCGCCATGCTTGCCATCTGTTGCTGTTGACGCGAGAGAGCATCCATACCAGCAATCTGTTGTTGAGCTGCCAGAGTAGCAGCTTGTCCAGCTGCCTGCTGTTGCGTTTCAGCTCCAAGACGAGCAGCGGATCGAGCAGCAAGTGCAGGGTTAGATCCTGCACCACGAGCACCAGCAAGAGCAGCAGTAGTGCCAGCAATGTTTTGCCCAGTGGTTTGATTCAGTTGAGCCAAAGCAGGATTCGGCCCGGTGCCAGCAGCTACACCTTGCATCATGTTAGCAAGGTTTTGCTGTTGCCCAAAGACGCTAGCTTGATTGCCCAGACCGCCTTGAGCTTGAAGTGCTTGAAGGAAAGCTTCTTGTCCTTGAAGACCTTTTTGAGTTTGCTGGTAAGCAGTGTCGGCTTGTCCAGCTGTAGTAGGTTGAGCGATATTGGTGCCGGAAGCTTTCCAGCCCATTCCTGTATTACCGCCTATACCTAAAAGATTGCCCATGAATGACATTATATTTATCTTCCTACTTTATTGTCAGGTTTTCCTTATCGTTACTAATGCAATCGCTAAGTAAAATTTTTTCATGTTTTCGTTACTAACAATTTAAATTCGGTCAACACGAATCCGTGCTTTTTTGTTGTTCGCTTCACCAAACTGTTCTTGACCGTTGCACCCACCACATACTTGATGTGGAGGTCGGTCGCTACCTGAAGGAGCTTCTCAAATAGCATATCAATAGCGTCAGATACTTCTCTTGGCTTTTTATCGGGGTTTGAAGCGATGCTGTCTATAATCGCTATATTGCCCTCTGCAAGCCTCAGAAACCCCATGGCTAGGGGTATACCAGTGTCGGAACATACTGCGTAGCCAAGGGACGGTAGCTCGTCTAATGCGATGTCTATGTGTCCATGTCGCTCGAGCCACTTTTGAAGTAAGGGGAACAGCTCGATACTGAACGATTTTACTTTCATGAGGTTGACAGCCTCGGTGCCAAGGTGTTCCAACCTTTCTTGACACCAATGATCAGGTTAAGGCCTGACAGCGTAAAGCCTGCACCAGCCACGGGGCCAATGGTAGGGTCATAGAACTCTTGCAAGGAGATCTGGAATGACTGGCACTTCTGCTGTGTGAGGAAGATACGCCATTGCTCTACCTGTGAACCGCCTCCCCACGGCCCCTCATTACCCCACAAAGCAATGTCGCCCCAGTAGCCACTGAAGTTTTCAGGTGACACGATAGCCACTTGAGCAGGGTTAGGGTTGTAATCGAAGCCAATGCTCAATGCGAGCTTGTGTGGACTAAGGTACTTACCGAGAAGCATGAAGTAGTATGCTCGCTGGAATCCTTGCAGACCTGCCATCTTGAACCATGCAGTCTTGAACTTCATGGTGACTGGCGTACCACCATCGAGGTAGTAGTCGCTTTTCTCTTTGAATGTGCGACTGTATTTATCAATGAAAGTGTGCTTGCCTTGGTACACTACGGAAGACAGAGCGGGGATCCCTTCAAAGGTAGACCATTGGTTGAAGAAGTAATCGTAGACGAGGATTTCACCGGTATCAAGTGTGAACCTTACTTGGTTGGTGCCCGGGACAGTGATTGCTGAGATGACTTCACTGTTATTGTAAGCTTCAACGGGAGCACCGATGTAGTTTGTCGAGAAGTCACGACCGAGAAGCCAGATACCCTTATCTGATTGGAACATGATACCGTTCGGTGTGTTGACAATGCTGTTGGGTCTCGAACACCCAGCAGTCGCTGTAATAAAAGCAGGATCGCCATAATCGTTGTTGGCACCTGTTGCGTCTGGGCCATTACCTACCAGATAGTAAATGGCATTTGCCTTGAAGATGATGAGCTTGTCATCCATAGGGACGAGAGCTTTCATATCACCAGTGGACCCTTGGCTCGAAATAGTAGGTGCGACATAAATGGTCTGAAGGTCAGTCATCTCGATTGGCGTAGCGTCGAGGATAGGTTTTGAGTACCAAAGGAGGTTACGATCTTCACCGTCAATCATGAACATGCGCGACTTGAAGAGCGTCATGGCTTGCACGGCAGGAGTTGCGGTATTTTCAAGCACACCGCCAGTCGTGTAAATGAGCTGGTTGCCGAGGATAGAAGTATCAGCTGCTGTGTCTGTGTATGTGACAGAATCCACCGTAGGATCGTTCAAGAGTGGACTTGTAACCGAAGTGACCTGATAGTAGGCCTGTTGAGCTGTACTCCAGCGGTAGATGACGATGCGGACAGGGTTAGGGTTTGTCTTGTATGTGAGGCGAAGGGTAGGGATTTTAAGACTGATTGAGTTATGAGGACTGGTGAGAACATATTTGATAGGTGTGCAAGGAGCTGAACGATGAATCAAACCGCTGTTGTCTGTCCACTCGTAAGTAATCTGATAGAAGTAAGTCTGGTGGGTCATCGAACCACCACTCGCACTCGTAGTAGTGATGTCTTCAGGGTATACATTGAAGCAATGCTCGACAGGCTTGTCGCCATCGTACATCCAAAGTATCCCACCCGTCAGCAATAGTGACCCGCCAGCTTCTACAGCGTTGACTTGCTCAGTGTCAATAGTGAAAGACGCAATGTCGATACCCTGTTGGGCATACACATTGACATTGCTAGTGCTGTTGGCATTTTGGTCTTTGTTTACGGGGTAGATGAGAGTCTTACGGATGAAGCCAATGTACGCGGTGGAGTCAATAATCCACGGCGTTGGTATAACCATGGTAGTAGCGTACCCTGCACCATTTGCGTAGGACAGAGCTGACACTACACCGCCAGACAGAAGGGTAGCTGAAGCTATGGTGATGTGGTCTTTGATGAGAAAGTAGCTGGGTTGGAAGAAGTTGTTGGTGCCTTGAATGCCACCATACACCGCTAGAAAGTAGTAGTTGCCGTTTAGGATGAAAGCTTTGGAAGCTAGGCCCACACCGCGTTGAACGACTGTGATGGTGCCCACTGTGCCTGCAAGCGTACAGGTTACCCTACGCACAAAGTCTGATCTTGGGCCAGAAGAGCCTGTGTAGTAGTTCTGCACTTGATAGTATGCAGCCATTATGTCACCAGTAGCTACGCATGTAATTTCACTGATGGTTGTGCCTGAAGCTACGATCTGTGTAGGTGCCAAGGCAGTATTGAACAATGAGCCTGTAGACAGCGATAGAGCTGTCGTTCTGATAGCTCCACCAGCACTGACTTGATAGGTAAGCCAGATCTTAGGCGGTGAGCTTGTAGTGTCTACCGCAACGCTCATCAGTGTACAGGTTTGCCCCGGGATAGCAGTCACGAGCTGTTGAACGAGAGAAGAGCTGAGAGCTGTAATCCTAATAGCTCCACCACCGTCAGAAGCATTGAAAGCAAGATAAAGGAAGTTGTTAGACACTACGCCATCGTAGGCAGCTGTTGCTGACTGCACTTGAGCACTGAGGGTAACTGGTGATGTAATGGTTGTAGGTGTAGCGTGTGGGATAGCTACATAAAGTAGTGACGATGGGCTAGTACCTGAAGTGTATGTAATGACAAAGTATACACCGATGGCGAACACTCTAGGGTTATTTACTGCTCCAAGGCTCGTTGCAGACTGGAGGGTAATGCCTGTAGATGCGTTTGATACTTGATAGTAGTAAGCCCCCACTGAGTCTACCCACACCGAGCAAGCAAGGCCACCACCGACTGCTGTGTCTACCGTAGTTTGGCTAGTGCCTGTCCTGACGAGTGGTACAGTGTTTAGCTGTACTTGTGAGTAATCGCCTTTATCGAACCATTGGGTCTCATCGGGAGATAGCACCAAGAGGTCGTTCTTGATAGCAATTAGGTTGTCGCGAAAGGTTGTAACATGATTAGCGTCTTTTGGAAGTGAAGCAAGTTGCTCAAAGCCATTGCGCTTGGTAAGCATGCCCGTCTTGGTGAAAACAGAGTTCACCATCTCGAGCATTTTTCCCGGCTCTACTTGCCAAGGGTCGGCCTTGGTCTCGACGCCTTGTGCGAAGTTAATGTTGAGGGCTTGCTTTTGAAGAGGCATGTTTGATTAGTAGAGGATGATAAGGAATCCTGCGCCGCCAGCGCCACCAGAGCCACCATTACCGCCAGTGCCAGCTGTATTACTGTTTCCAATGAAACCTGCTCCACCAGCGCCCCCGCTTCCCCCTGCGCCACCTGCTCCAATTACTACTGCGTAAGAAGTTCCGGGGACTACTGTGTATGCTTGGTAAACGCCGTAGGCATCTCCACCATCCGCTCCTGATCCTCCACCTTGCCCAGCTTGCCCGTAAGTAGGGTTGGTACCACTTTGCCCACCGCCAGCTGCCGCCGAAGCACCTGTCACTCCTTTTCTTCCATATTTAATGTAAGAAAAAGGCCCACCAAAAGCTCCAGCCGTTGATGTTCCGGCTGATCCTGAAACACCAGAAGTGTTGTTGGTGCTATAACTGGAAGAAGCAAAAACTAATGTCCCACCAGAACCGCCGCTTCCACCAGACCCCCCAGCACCTCCAGTGTAAGTAAGGTTTAGTGCCCCACCAATAAAGGTTGTATTGCCTCCAGTTCCACCTGTAGATCCAGACCCTCCACCAGAACCAGCAGCCCCCGCGCTGAAAAAAGTTCCGCCTCCACCCCCGCCACCACCACCGCCTCCCCCTGCGCCACCTGACGCGACGATGATGACTTGCGTGACACCAGCGGGGCACACCCAAGTGCCGTTAGCCGAAAATACTGTTTGATTTAAATACTGTGGTACTGTTGTAGCCATTGTTTACTCTCCATTAAGCTTTCAGGTAATACATTCTGATTCGTGCGTCAGTTGCACCTGCACCCATTGATTGCAAAGGATCCCATCGGATTACTGATCCT
>Ga0169931_10004752_pt1 | contig 21025 bp, 18 predicted proteins | sample Kivu_15m_20L_FD_129675 | JGI IMG/M metagenome (GOLD analysis project Ga0169931, IMG submission 129675) | Freshwater microbial communities from Lake Kivu, Western Province, Rwanda to study Microbial Dark Matter (Phase II) - Kivu_15m_20L... | ecosystem: Environmental > Aquatic > Freshwater > Lake... | reverse complement strand
AGCCATCCACCAGCGTATTGTCCCAATCGAACAGGATGGCGCGCGGGGCGGTATTCATGCCGCGTTGCGCATCGCCCCCTTCACATGCCGGGCGAATATCTCAAACAGCTTGCGCACCACGGGCCCCACTTCCCCATCCCCCACCGGCGCGCCATCAATCTTGGTAATCGGCTTCACGAAGGATGTGGCGGAGGTGATGAAAGCCTCTCGCGCGCGGCGGAGTTCTGCCATGGAGAATGCGCGTTCTTCAAAGGCAATGCCGGCATCGCGCAATTCCGCCATCAGCGCAGCGCGGGTGCAGCCGGGCAGGATGGCATCACTCAAGGGCCGGGTGCGGATGGTGCCGGCCTCATCCACAATCCAGAAGCTGGTCGCCGCCCCTTCCGTCACTATGCCCGAGGCCTCGTCATAAAGCACCGCTTCAATCGCACCCTTTTCACGTGCCGCCTGCCGCGCCAGGCAATTCGGCAGCAGGTTCACGGTCTTGATATCGCAGCGCGCCCAGCGGAGGTCCGGCATGGTGATCGCCGCCGCGCCCCAGCGGTCCACATTGGTCGGATAGGGCGCGATGCGCTTTACCGTCACCACCAAAGCGGGTGCGATGGGCTTGCTCGGGAAGGCATGATCACGCCGCGCCACGCCGCGCGTGACTTGCATGTAAAGCAACCCCTCGGTCACGCGATTGCGCCGCGCCACTTCGCGCAACACCAGGCGGAGCGAGGCGCGCGGCATCGGCATCGGCAGCGTGATTTCACGCAAGGAGCGTTCCAGCCGATCAAGGTGCAAATCCTCATCTATGAAGCGGCCATCGAACAGGTGCACCACCTCATAAATGCCATCACCGAATTGATAGCCACGATCTTCGATGTTCACCGACGCATCGGGTTGCGGCACATAGCGGCCATTCACATAGGCGATGCGCGACATCGGACTTCCTTAGATGGTGGGGGTTGAAGGCGCGCGGTCTTCCGCCTGCACGCCCAGGAATTTCAGCTTGCGATGCAAGGCACTTCTTTCCATGCCAACAAAATTCGCGGTGCGGCTGATATTGCCGCCAAAGCGCAGCAATTGCGCTTCCAGATATTGGCGTTCAAACACTTCCCGCGCATCACGCAGCGGCAGCGTCATGATCTCGGAACTGCGATCGAGCGTCAGCACGACGGGTGCGGCGGACCCGATCTGGGGTGGCAGCATTTCCGGGCGGATCGCTTCCCGGCTTTCCCCAGGCGCCATGATCAGCAGCCAATCCATCAGATTGCGCAATTCGCGCACATTGCCCGGCCAATCATAGGCCTGCATGGCAGCGAGCGTGTCTTCCGAAAGATCACGCGGCACCATGCCCGTGGTCTCGATCGCACGCGCCATGAAATGGCGCGCGAAAAGCGGCACATCTTCCCGCCTTTCCTTGAGCGGCGGCACACGGATCGGCACCACTGCCAGGCGATAGAACAAATCCTCCCGAAAACGCCCGGCGGCGATCTCAGTGGCAAGGTCGCGATTGGTGGTGGCGATCACGCGCACATCCACCTTGACCCGCGTGCCACCGCCAACCCGTTCAAACCCCTGTTCCTGCAGCGCGCGCGCGATCTTGCCTTGGGTTTCCATCGGCATATCCGACACTTCATCCAGCAGAAGCGTCCCGCCATGGGCCCGTTCCAACACACCAGCGCGCCTGGTTTGGCCCTGCGCATCAGGCTCCACGCCGAATAATTCTTCCTCGAACCGCGCCGGGTTCAGGATGGCGCAATTCAGCACCACGAAAGGGCCATCGGCGCGGCGCGATTGCGCATGGATGCTGCGCGCCGCCACTTCCTTGCCGGCGCCAGCCGGTCCGGTCAGCAACACGCGCGAGCCCGTTGGCGCGACTTTCTCAATGGCGCTGCGCAATTGCTGAATGCCGGCGGACCTGCCGAGCAACTCAGTCTCCGGCCCCGCGCGGAGCCGGAGGTCGCTGTTCTCGCGCTTGAGACGCGCCGCTTCCAAGGCCCGCGCCAGCACCAAAAGCAGCCGATCCGATTTGAAGGGCTTTTCGATGAAATCATAGGCACCCTGCTGGATCGCCTGCACGGCTGTTTCGATGGTGCCATGGCCCGAAATCATCACCACCGGTACTTGCGGTTCTTGCGCATGCATAGCCGCCAGAATGCCAAGGCCGTCCAGGCGGGAATTCTGCAACCAGATATCCAGGATCACCAGCGAAGGCCGGCGCGCGGCAAAGGCGGCCAGCGCGGAATCGGCATCATGGGCCTGACGTGTTTCGAATCCCTCATCGCTCAGGATGCCGTCCAGAAGGGCCCTGATATCAGGTTCGTCATCAACAATCAGAATCTCATGCGCCATGCGCGATCTTGCCGCCCCTCAATTTGCCGCTTGCGGCACCTCGCCGCCGGAGACGGCAGAATGCCAGGGAGACTCGCCCAGCGGCAAGACCAGTCTTGCGATGGTGCCCGAGCCCTCTGGCCGAGCCGCGAGGCTGATGACACCTTCATGGTCTTCCATGATCTTTTTAACAATAGCAAGGCCAAGCCCGGTGCCCTTGGGCTTATGCGTCACATAGGGTTCGGTCAGTCTTTCGGGGGGTTCTTCGCTGGGTAGGCCAATGCCATTATCCGTCACCTCAAAGGCAAGCCTATCGCCTTCCTGAGTGATTCGGGTTTCGATCCGTCCGGCTTCGCCCGCTTCGCGCATGGTGATGGCGTCTGCGGCATTCTGCAAAAGATTGGTCAGCGCCTGGCCGATCAGGCGGCGATCACAGAGAAGCTTCAGCCCGTCGGGTCCCGCATGGTTTTCGTAGACGATTTCAGGATGCGCATTGCGTTGCAGCACCAGCGCTTCCAGCATCAGCCTATTCGCATCCTCTGGCTTGATCACCGGTTGCGGCATGCGCGCAAAGGCCGAGAATTCATCCACCATCCGCCCGATATCTTCCACCTGCCGCACAATAGTATCCGTGCATTGGCGGAAAGTATCCGGGTCATCGGTGATCTGGCGCAGATAGCGCCGCTTCAGCCTTTCGGCGGAAAGCTGAATGGGTGTCAGCGGGTTCTTGATTTCATGCGCAATGCGCCGCGCCACATCCGCCCAGGCCGCCTTGCGCTGGGCCGATTGCAATTCGGTAATGTCATCAAAGGTGAGCACAAAACCTTGAACCTTGTCTCCCAGGATTTCGGTGCCGATCCGCGCGAGCAAGGTCCGCCTGGCATTGGCCGGCCCGATCAGGATTTCAGCGACACGCGGACGTTCCGGATTGGCCGCCGCCGCGGCCAGCAATTCCGCGAATTCAGGGGCGATGCGCGCAAAGCCAAGGCCAATCGCCCCATCCAGATCAACGCCAAGCAAGGCGCTGGCCGAACGATTGGGCAGGGTCACGCGCCCTTCACTATCAAGCCCGACGACACCGGCCGATACGCCCGACAGCACGGTTTCGGTAAAGCGCCGGCGCTCATCAATCAGGCTATAGGCATTCATCAATTCGGCGCGCTGCGCGCCAAGTTGGCTCGTCATGCGGTTGAAGGACCGCGCGAGGCGCGCGATTTCATCATCCGCCTCCCCTTCTTCCACCTTGGTCGCCAGATCGCCGCCACGCACGCGTTCCGCCGCCAGGATCAGGCGCGAAATGGGCCGCGCGATACGGTTGGCCATGAGAAGTCCGATCAGCACGGCAGCCAGCAGCACAAGCAAGGTCGCAATGGCGAAAATCAGGAAGAAGGTGATTTGCAGGCTGCCACGATTTCGGTCGAGCTGATTGTATTCATTGAAGGAAATCTCGGTCCGCCGCATGTGACCAAGCACCGAAGGATCAAGCGGGCGGGTGATCAACAGCACCAGACCCGGCGGGATATTCAACTGCACCATGGCGCGCACGCGCCCTTCCTCAGCCTCGCTCGGCAGTACCACCACCTCACCGGATCTTACGGCCTCCATCGCCCAGGCCGGCGGCAAATCCACAAGGTTCGATATGCCAAGCCCCGCATTCGCCACCACCTGGCCAAGCACGGGTTCGAAAATAATGGAACTCGTCAGCCCGCGCAGCGCCGTATGGGTCGCAAGCAAGCGCGCAAAGGCAACACCATTATCCGGCAGCAGCACCTGTGCCGCGCGATTGAGATCATTCGCCATGAACAGGATATCGGCGCGGATGGTATTGCGGTGCTCATCCAGATAGCCGCGCGAGGCAACCAGCGATGCTTCCAATGTGTCGCGCACGCGGTCGCTGAACCAGGCCTGGATGCCAAGATTGAAAAATAGTGCCGCAAAGCCCGCGACCAGCAGCGCCGGCACTGCGGCCACCACGCCAAAAAGCAGGACAAGCCGTACATGTAGCCGTGATCCCGCCGCGCCGCGCCGGCGTTCCAGCCACATGCGCGTGAGCCTTGCCGCGAGGGAGGCGACCAGCAGCAACAGAAAGGCGATATTGGCCAGAATAACCCCGGCCAATTGCCCCGCCCCGGTAGGGCCGATGGGCGTGCCGCCTGAAAGCGCGGCAAAGGTCGCAAGCCCAACCACCAGGGCGAGACAGGCCAAGGCCAGGGTGAACACCCTGCCGGTGACCATATCCGCCAAGCGGGTGAAAAACCCGCGCGGCGGCAGCGGTGGTTCCGCCAGCGCCTCGGCGGGCATGGTCAGGTCATGGGGCGATGCCGGATCATCACGCGCCGCGCACCACGGGAAGTTCCAATTCCCGCAGCTTCTTCCGCAGCGTATTCCGATTGAGCCCGAGCATAGCCGCCGCCTTGATCTGATTGCCCCTTGTCGCGCTCAATGCCATGCGGAGCAAGGGGCGTTCAACCTCAGCGAGTACCCGGTCGTATAATTCCTTGACTGGCATGCCATCCTTATGGGCCGCCATGAAGCTGGCCAAATGGCGTTCCACCGCCTGTTCCAAGGTCATGGGCGCGGCTTGGCCATCGGGGCCGGCGACGGGCGCGGCTTCGGCCAGCTCCGCCGCCACGGCATCAGCGCCGATCACTTCCTGGGGGTAAAGCGCTGCCATGCGGCGCATCAGGTTTTCCAATTCGCGCGCATTGCCGGGCCAGCCATGGCTCTTGAGTGCCTCAAGCGCCTCAGTCGCCAATTGCTTGGCAGGCAGGCCGGAAGCCCGCGCGCGATCCAAGAAATGCCGCGCGAGCAAGGGGATATCTTCCATCCTTTCGCGGAGTGGCGGCAGGCGGATCGGCACTACATTAAGACGATAGAATAGGTCTTCGCGGAACAACCCCTGGCGTATCTGGTGGCGCAAATCACGGTGCGTCGCGGCCACAATACGCACATTGGCCTTGATGGGCTGGCGCCCACCCACGGTGGTGAACTCACCTTCCTGCAAAACGCGCAGCAAGCGGGTCTGAGCTTCCGGCGGCATATCGCCGATTTCATCCAGGAACAGCGTGCCGCCGGCAGCCTGTTCAAATCGGCCTATGCCGCGATTGAGCGCGCCGGTGAAGGCGCCGCGTTCATGGCCGAACAACTCTGCTTCGATCAATTCGCGCGGGATTGCCGCCATATTGATGGCAACAAAGGGCCCCGTCCGACGCTTGCCGTAATCATGCAAGGCGCGTGCGATCAATTCCTTACCCGTGCCGCTTTCCCCGGTGACCATCACCGTCAGGTCGGTCGTGGTGAGGCGCGCTACGGTGCGGTAGATTTCCTGCATGGCGGCGGACCGCCCGATCAGGGGCAGTTTTTCGCCCTCCGATTCCTCGGGCGGCGGCGCATCCGGGGGTGCCGCCAAGGCCCGTTCCACCGTGCCCAGAACTTCCTTCAAATCGAAGGGCTTGGGCAAATATTCGAAAGCGCCGCGCTGGGTTGCCTTGATGGCAGTGGCGAAGGTGGATTGCGCGCTCATGACAATCACGCGCATTTCAGGGCGCACGCGGCGAATGCGCGGCACCAGATCAAGCCCGTTTTCATCCGGCATGATCACATCGGTGATTACCAGATCCCCTTCGCCATCCTCCACCCAGCGCCAAAGGGTGGCGGCCGAGGATGTGGCGCGCACCTGATAGCCGGCGCGGCCAAGCGCCTGGCTCAAGACAGTACGGATGGCGCGATCATCATCGGCGATCAGGATGGTGCGGGGATCAGTCATCAGGCGCTCTCCTGCCAACCCGCCGGGGGCGCCGGCATGGAAAGTTTGAATAAGGTGCGGCCAGGGCGGGAATCGCACTCGATCAGCCCGCCGAGATCGGTCACGAGCTTCGCAACAAGTGCCAAGCCAAGCCCCTGTCCGCCCCTTTTGGTGGAGACAAAGGGCTCGAACAGCGTCGCTTGAATGTCTTCGGGGACGCCCGGCCCATTATCGCGCACTGTCACCAACAGGGGCAGATGCACCCTTTCGGCAGAATTCGGCACGGCAATGCGCACGCCATGCTGATAGGCGGTGGAAAGCACAATCTCACCATGGATCAGGTCCACCGCCTCGGCGGCATTTTTCACCAAATTCAGGATGATCTGTACGAGGATATCGCGATTACCCCAAACCGGCGGCAGGGAGGGATCGTAATCTTCAGTGGTTTTCAGATGCGCGGCAAAGCCCGTCTGCGCGATGCGCCGCACATGATCCAGCACCTGATGGATATTGACCGGTCCCAATTCTACCGGGCGTTCAGAGAAGATGTCGAAGCGATCCACAAGGCCCTTGATCCGGTCCACCTCATCCTGGATCAGCAGGCAAAGCTCCCGATCCGCCTCCGGCGCATGCTGTTCCAGCAATTGCGCGGCGCCGCGAATGCCGGAGAGCGGGTTTTTGACCTCATGCGCCAGCATCGCGGCCATGGCGGAAGCACCGCGCGCCGCGCCCCGGAAGCTTAGCTGTCGGTCGAGCATTTGCGCGGTTGACCCATCCTGCAAGGTCAGCACCACAGCGCCTTCAATTTCCGGCAAAGGTGCCCCGTGGACGGAAACGCCACGGCGATTGATGCGCGGGCTTTCGAGCAGCAGATCGTAATCGGAAACGGGTGAATCGAAACGGCGGATTTGGGCCAATACGGCAAAAACGCGGTTATCCGGCGGCAGGAAATCACTTAGTTTCAACTGACACAGCGCTCCGGCGGAAAGCCGGAAGAATTGCTCGGCGGCGCCATTGGCAAAAGTGAAGCGTTCTTCCGCATTCAGCACTACCGCCGGCACGGGCAGGGCAGCCAACACCATGGCGCTATCAAGCCGGGGCATGCTGCGATTGCTGGCAGCAAGCTTGGCGCGCGCATTCATGCGGCGATCAGCCCTTCCCCGGCTTCGCGCAAGGAATCCCGTACGGCGCTGACGCCCCTTTCGATCAGCGGGTCGAAAAAGCCATCAATCAGGGCATGCACCGCCTCTACCGAGGTCGCGTGATTGATCGCCACGCGAAACTCAGCTGAACCGGGCAAGCCCTTGGAATACCAGGCGACGTGCTTGCGCGCGATACGGATGCCGGGCTCCGCGCCGTGGTGTTCCAGCATCAGCGCGTAATGCTCCAACAGGATGCGCTTTTGTTCGCAAAGGGCGGGTTCCTCGGCACGGATACCGTGCATCAGATGGGCGGCGATCTGGCCGAGCAACCAAGGGCGACCATAGGCGCCGCGCCCGATCATCACGCCATCGGCGCCGGATTGGCGAAGCGCTTCCTCGGCATCTTCAAGGGACAGGATGTCGCCATTCGCAATCACGGGGATTTGCACGGCTTCCTTCACCCGACGAATGAAGGCCCAATCGGCATGGCCCGTATAGAATTGCTGGCGCGTGCGGCCATGAATGGTGACCATGCGAATGCCGCAGGCTTCAGCGATACGGGCAAGGTTGGGCGCATTCAGGCTGTTGTGGTCCCAGCCCATGCGCATCTTGAGCGTGACCGGCACCGATACGGCCTTGACGGTCGCTTCCAGAATGCGCGCAGCGGCGATTTCATCACGCATCAGCGCGCTGCCGGCGCTTTGACCGAGCGCGACTTTTTTGACCGGGCAGCCGAAATTGATATCCACCACCGCCGCACCGCGATCCACCACCAGCTTCGCGGCCTCGGCCATGGTGGCGGGGTCACAGCCGGCCAGTTGGACCGAGGCCGGGCCACCAAAGCCATCCAACTCGGCCATTTTCAGCGTCTGGCGATTCTCCCGCACCATGGCCTGAGAGGCGATCATCTCGGACACCACCATGGGCGTGCCGAGCGACCGCGCAAGGCGGCGGAAGGGCTGATCGGTCACGCCTGACATGGGGGCCAGGATGACGGGCGCCGAAATGGCCAGTCCGCCATGGTCAATCGGCTTCAGAAGAGGCAGATTCATGCCATGCACACCAAAATTGCATTGAATTTGTGCAAAGTACCTGAAATCCTTCGACAAGACAATCTTTCTCTGCCTGCTTCGCAGGATTCATGCCGCGTGTCTGGGCAAGCGCGCGCGGGATGGTCTGACTTGTTGCGTGCGAGGCGGCAGGATTCATGCCGCGTGTCTGGGCAGGGTTCCGGATGGCTCCATTCCATCTTATGGTCGGGGCATGAAAACCATGGCACTGCTTCTATCGGCCGGGCATGGCAGCCGCTTTGGCGCGGCACAGCCCAAGCAATTTCTGCCTTTGCTGGGTCGGCCAGTGCTGCGCCACGCGGCCGAGGCGCTTTTGGCCGAGGGGCTGGTGGCAGCGCTGCAACCCGTGGCCCCGGCTGGCGAGGAAGCTTTCGTGGCGAGCCTTTTGGCAGGCCTTCCCTGTCTGCCCGTGGTGGCGGGCGGCGCCACACGGGAAGACAGCGTGCGCGCCGGGCTTGAAGCGATTGTGACCGAGGCGCCGGATTATGTGCTGGTGCATGACGCGGCGCGGCCCGTCATCCCGCGCGGCACCATCCCTGCCCTGCTCGCCGCGCTTCAGGCCCATGCCGGCGCCATTCCGGCCCAGGCGGTGGCCGATACGCTGAAGCGCGTGGCGCATGGGGTGATTGAAGCCACCGTCCCGCGTGAGGGGCTGTTTCGCGCCCAAACCCCGCAAGCCTTTCGGTTTGAAGCATTGCGCGCGGCCCATGCTGCCCGTGCCGGGGCGGTCACGGATGATGCCTCCCTGCTCGAAGCGCTTGGGCAGGCGGTTGCCATTGTGCCGGGCAGTGAGCGTAATGTGAAAATCACCTGGCCCGAGGATCTTGCCCGCGTGGAAGCTGAAATGATGGCCCGCATGATGCCGCGCACCGGCACGGGCTTTGATGTGCATCGCCTGGCGGCCGGGCGGCCCTTGATCCTCTGTGGCATCACTGTGCCGCATGAGCTTGGTCTTGATGGACATTCCGATGCCGATGTCGGGTTGCATGCGCTTTGTGATGCGATTTATGGCGCGCTGGCGGAAGGCGATATCGGGCGCTGGTTTCCGCCCACTCAGGCCGATTGGAAGGATGCCGATAGCGCGGCCTTCCTGCGCCACGCGGCCAGCCGGGTTGCGGCACGTGGTGGGGTGCTGGTGCATGTGGATGTCACGCTGATTTGCGAAAGGCCGAAAATCGCCCCGCATGCGGATGCCATGCGCGCGCGCATCGCTGATCTGGCCGGGCTGGATGTGGCGGCGGTTTCCGTCAAGGCCACCACCACGGAACGGCTTGGCTTTACTGGCCGTGGCGAGGGCATTGCCGCCCAAGCAGCAGCAACCATCCTGCTGCCGGCCTGAAGCGGGTCAGCCCAGGCCGAGCCCCTCTGCCGGCGGATTGGCAATCAGCGCCGCATAGGACGCAGCTTCTTTAGGCTTGCCAATCAGATAGCCCTGGGCGCTATTGCAGCCTTCCAGGATCAGGAGCCGCATCTGATCCGGGGTTTCCACCCCTTCAGCCGTCACTGCGATGCCAAGGCTGCGCCCCAACCCGACGACTGAACGCAGGATGGCAAGGCTTTGCGGGCTTTCCGGCAAATCCCGGATAAAGGATCTATCCACCTTCAGCCGGTCAAAAGGGAAGGACCGCAATTGGGTCAGCGATGAATAACCCGTGCCGAAATCATCCATCGCGATATGGCAGCCAAGCGCGCGGATGGCGGCCAATTGCGCCGGCGCATCCCCACTGGCGGGCAGCAGCACGGTTTCGGTCACTTCCAATTCCAGCCGATGCGGGGCCAGCCCGGTTTCCTTGAGCGCCGCGCGCAGCGTGTCGAAAAGTCGCCCATCCTTGAATTGTGCCGGGGCGATATTGACCGCGACGGAGAGGGATTTCGGCCAACGCGCGGCGGTGCGGCAGGCTTCCCGGATCACCCAATCGCCAATCCGTCCCATCAGACCGAGTTTTTCAGCGAGCGGCAGGAAATCCCCCGGTGGCACCAACCCGGCCTCGGGGTGGCGCCAGCGGATCAGCGCCTCAAATCCTGTCAGGCAACCGGCAGGAAGGGAGATAAGCGGCTGATAATGCAATTCAAACTGCTGGGCGCATGCGGCGTTGCGCAGCGCGGCTTCGGCATTGCGCTGCGCCTTGGCGCGGGCATCCATATCCGCACTGAAGCGGCACCAGCGCGGCATCGCCGCTGCCTCCTGCTCCAGGCTGGAACGCGCCAGGCCAGCACAGCGCAGCAGCAGGGAAGCGTCATTGCCATCTTCCGGCGCCAGCACAAAGCCAAGCCGCGGCGTCACGGTAACTGTCTCCCCCAGGACCAGATAGGGGTGGCCGAGCAAAGCGGTCAGCCGCTTCGCCATGGCTTCCGCCTGGGAAGCGGCGGAGACATCCGCTTGCAGAATGGCAAATTCATCGCCGGCGAGGCGTGCGACCAGGTCCGTGCCCCGGACTGCGGCGGAAAGCCGGCGTGCTGCCGCGCGCAACAATTCCTCCTGCGCGGCGTGACCGAGATTGGTGGTCACGTGGCGAAGCCCATCAAGATCAAGCACATGCACGGCAATGCGGGCCGGGCGGCGCCCCGGCCTGACCAGCGCGGTGGCGACACGGGCCGAGAACATGGCGAAATCGGCGAGGCCCGTGACGGTATCCAAGCCACCGCCACCGGGCAGGTTGCTCCTGCCCTGGATCGCCAGGGCCCAGGTGCCGCTGCCGGCATGGCGAATGGTAAAGCCAAGTCCCGGCGCACCCTCCAGCGCGACTTCCCGTTCATCCTCAACGGGGTTCCAGGTGGCGGCGGCGCAAGCCTGCACCAGGGCGGCGGCGGCATTGGGTTCCAAGCGCGGGCTGCTATCCAGCAAGTCAGAAAGGCTGGTGAAGCGCGTGGCAGAACCGCGGCCCAGGCCAAGCAGGCCAATCGCACCCTGGCCAAGCGCGCCGATCTGCAAGCTGGTGTCAAAGGTCAAACGATTATCCATGAGGCTCAGCCACCCCATGGCCCGACGCTTGGGGCGCGCATGCAAGCGCCTTTGCCCCATGGGTTCGGGTGATAGGTCAGGCACAGTCTCATGCACTTCACTCCAGAACGGTTCCGGCTCAGGGAAGGCCAGCAAGGCCAAGACGGCATCGTCCGCTATAAGCGAAGGAAGTGAAGGAAGGGTGGAGAGTGTTATCTGCTGCACACATGCACGTAAAAGTTGAAGTTCTTGTTTTGTCCACCCCAAAATGAAAATGCATTGCAAAATGCAACAAGAAATTGTCAAAAAAAAGAGGGCCATCCCATTGGGATGGCCCTTAGGCAAGGTTGAGGAAGGCTAAGCTGCCAGGAGCGGGCTATCCCGCTACCAGACAGACAGAGCTATGCATCAACCGTGCCAGGAATCTCGCTGCGAATTGAGCCTCAAACTAGCTGGCACGCTCCAAAATTGAGACATAATTGGCAACCGCTGCACCGCCCATATTGAAGACGCCGGCCAAATCCGCACGCGGCAGTTGCATCTGGCCCGCCTGCCCGCAAAGCTGCATCGCCGCCAGCACATGCATGGAAACACCGGTGGCGCCAATCGGGTGGCCCTTGGCCTTCAGCCCGCCGGAGCGGTTCACCGGCAGCTTGCCGCCGGCTGAAGTCCAGCCTTCTAGCGCTGCCCTGCCGCCCTTGCCTTCGGGGGCCAAGCCCATCGCCTCATATTCGATAAGCTCGGCGATGGTGAAGCAATCATGGGTCTCCACAAAGGAAAGGTCCCCCACGCCAACCCCGGCTTGCTCATAGGCGCGCTGCCAGGCAGTGCGGGCACCATCAAAGCGGATGATATCGCGGGCCGCGATGGGCAGGTATTCATTCACTTGCACCGCGGCGCGGAAACGCACGGCCTTCCCCATGCTTTTGGCCGTTTCGGCATCGGCCAGCACCAAAGCCGCCGCGCCATCGGATACCAGCGAACAATCGGTGCGCTTCAAGGGCCGCGCCACATAGGGGTTTTTTTCGCTTTCATTGCGGCAGAAATCAAAGCCGAAATCCTTGCGCATCTGCGCCCAAGGATTGTCCACACCATTCTTGTGGTTTTTGGCCGCGATCATGGCGAGCGCATCGGATTGATCGCCATGGCGCTGGAAATAGGCCTCCGCGATGCGGCCAAACACGCCGGCAAAGCCGCCTTCAATGTCGGATTCCGTTTTGCGATAGGAAGCGGTCAGCAGGATCTCGCCGATCTTGGGGCCGGGCGTTGCGGTCATTTTCTCTGCGCCGACCACAAGCGCGAACCGGCCGCGCCCGGCGGCAATGAAATCCCGCGCGCCATGAATGGCCGCACTGCCGGTGGCGCAGGCGTTTTCATAGCGGGTAATGGGGCGGAAGCGCATCTCCGGCACGCTTTGCAGCAAAAGCGAGGCCGGGAAGCCTTGGGGCGTGAAGCCCTCCCCGAAAATACCAACAAAGCCGGCATCAATCTCGGCCGGGGAAATCCCGGCATCCTCAATCGCGGCGCGGGCCACGCGTGCGATCAGGCTTTCAAGATCAGGTTCGCCTTCAAGCTTGCCAAAGGGGCTATGGGCCCAGCCGATGATTGCAGCTTCGGTCATGATGGGGTCTCCGGTTTATGGGCCTTATGCCAGAGCAGGCCGGCCTTGTAATGCAAGGCGCGGCTTATTCCGGGTCAATACCAGCCGCGCGCAGAATGCGGGTGTATTTCTCGACGGCTTCGCGCACGAAGGCCATCACCTGCGCATTGGTTTCAAAACCGGGTCGCGGCGTCACCCCCGCCGTCTCATTCAGGCGGGTGGCGGTTTGCTGGACCGCCTGGCGGAAGGCGGCGCCAAGCGTCGCCACGGCCTCTGGCGGCGTGCCGCGGGGTGCGACCACCGGGAAGAATTCCTCAAACACCACGCCGGGCATGCCGGCCTCCGGCGCGTTTGGCAGATCGGGCAGGGCCGGGCTGCGGTGGTCCGACAAGACCGCCAAGGCGCGCAGATTGCCACCGCGCACCTGCCCAAGGGATGAGGCCATGGTCGGCGTGCCGAAATGCGCCTCACCCGAGACCATCGCCGCAACGCCGGGTCCACCACCACGGTAATGCACGGTCTCCACCTGCACATTCATCAGGTTCATGAACAAAAGCCCGCCGATATGCGGACCGCTGCCAATCCCCGCCGAGGCATAGTTGAAGCGCCCCGGATTGGCGCGGAGTAGGGCCACGAATTCCTGCGCCGTACGCGCTTCCACGCGGGGATTGACCACCAAAAGATGCGGCGAAAAGCCCACAATCGCGATGCCTTCGAAATCCGTCAGCGTGTTGTAGGGCATGCGCGAGACCATGGCCGGCACGGGGGCGAGCGAGCTATTGATCAGCAGCGTATAGCCATCCGCCGGGGCGCGGGCCGCGGCTTCGGACCCGATCACGCTGCCGGCACCGGCGCGGTTTTCAACAATCATCGGCTGGCCGAGGATCTGGCCCACGGCCTCAGCCAGGATGCGGCCAACAATGTCATTGGAACCGCCCGGCGCGGCGGCCACGATCAGGCGGATGGGTCGCGTGGGGCGCCAGGCGCCCTGCGCACGCAGGATGTTGGGGGCCAGGCCGGCTGAAAGGGCGAGGCCAAGGGCTGTTCTACGCTGCATCATGGGTGGTCTTCCTCCTTCGTCATTTGATTTTGTTTGGACCCGCCGATTCGTTGAGACCTGTGCGATCAGGATCATGTTACCAATCAACCGGGAGAAAGATATCACACATCATCGTCTGTGCGAAGCCGGTTTGCGCGGGCCCTTTGGAGGGCAGAGCGTGCAGATAAGTGTCGCGGTTGGGTTCAGCCGATGGGTTTCAGCAGAGGATCGTCAGGCCGGCCCTTTGCCGCCGCTTCCTCAAGCGCAATCTCAGCGGCGGCAATCGCCAAATGACTGGCAATGGCGTCATCAAGCGGCACGCGTTTGAGCCCGTCAGACGCCGCTGGATGGGGCAGGCCGGCTTCAAGCCGTGCGCCCTGCACCAGGATCGCGGCATGCGCTTCAAGCAGGATTTCAATGGCGGTGAAATTGGTCGGCGCCTCTTCGGCCCTGATCGCGATGCCATCCGCAAGATCGCCGACGCGATAGGCTTTGCCGTGAAACACCACGCCCTGATCGGGCAGCAGCAGCAAATCCTCCTTGGGTGCCATGGTGCCTAGCACGCCGGGCATGACGCGAAAGATCGGGCCGCGATAGGGGATTTGCCGAATGCCAAGCACGCGCTGAAAGGGGGCGACGCCCGGTGTGACGGCAAGCAGCACCATGCCAGGGCCAAGCTTGGCCGCCAGCCTATCGCCACGCGTGGTCATCACCCGCGTATCCGCTGCCATGCCCTTCATCGCTGCCTTGCCCTTGGCCCCCTTTCCCATGGCTTCATAGACGCTGAGGCCCAGGGTGCAAAAGCCCCGGCCAGTCGGCGCGGCACGCGGCATGCTGAGACACTGTGTCGGAACGCCTTTGCTCATGGACCACCTGCGCCGATGCCACTTGATCTTGCCACCCTGCCCGCCGCTCCTGAAACCCGCCCAACCCGTGCGGAGGGGATTGCTGCCGCGCTGGCCGAGGCGATCACGCGGGGCGAAATTCTACCGGGCACAACGCTGGAGGAAGAACGCCTCGCTCTTGCCCATGGCGCATCCCGTACTCCTGTGCGCGAAGCCCTGCGCTTGTTGGTTGCTACGGGTTTGGTGGAACAGCGCCCGCGCCGCGGTGCGGTGGTGGCGCGGCCCGAACCGCGACGCGTGGCTGAGATGTTCGCCGTGATCGCGGAGCTTGAGGCGATCTGCGCCCGGCTTTGCGCGGAAGCCTTGCCACGCAAGGAAAAAATCAAATTGAAGGCGCGGCATGAGGCAATGGCGCGGCTGGTTTCAGTGCAGGATGTGGCGGGCTATCGCGCGGCCAATGTCGCTTTCCATGAGGCGCTGTATCAGGGTGCCGACAATGCCTATTTGGCGGAGCTGGCCGAGGTGACGCGCCGGCGCCTGGCCCCGTTTCGCGCCGCGCAGCTTGGCGGCAAGGATCGGTTGGCGGCTTCCCATGCGGAACACGGCGCCATCATCGCGGCGATTTGCGCGGGCGATGGCGCGGCAGCGGCGGGGGCGATGCGCGCCCATTTGGCGGCGACCGAGGGCAGCCTTGGCGTGATGGCAGGGCGGGAGGCGCGGTTTTGAAACTCGCCGCGCCCTTGGGCAAATGCCTGTTGTGCCGCCCAATTTGTATGCAAAACTGTATACAATTGGCGAGCTCAGCCCGCTTTTCGGGCGGCACGCGGTTTGCGGAAGGGTTGGTATGGATTTGACCATTCTTCCCTTCCAAAAGGCGACGCTACATGCCGCCTATCATGCTGGGGTAACCCCTCAGGCCGTGATGGCCGAGGCTTTGCGCCGGCTGGAAGCCGCCAATGATCCTGGGATTTTCCTGGATGTAACCCCGCCCGAGGCCATGGCCGCTGAGATCAGCGCCCTGCCCGGTTTTGCCCCGGTGGCCTATCCGCTCTGGGGCCTGCCGGTGGCGGTGAAGGATAACATTGCTGTCGCGGGCCGGCCCATGACCGCCGCTTGCCCGGCTTTCAGCCATATCCCAGCCGAAGATGCGGAAGCGGTGCGTCGGCTCCGCGCCGCAGGGGCGCTTATTCTGGGCAAGACCAATCTGGATCAATTCGCAACCGGCCTGGTTGGCGTGCGCACACCTTATCCTGTGCCGCGCAATGCCGTATCGCCCGATCATGTGCCGGGCGGGTCATCTTCCGGTTCGGCGGTTGCGGTGGCGCGCGGGATTGTGACGCTGTCACTCGGCACCGATACGGCGGGTTCGGGGCGCGTGCCGGCGGCGCTGAATGGGATTGTCGGGCTGAAGCCGAGCGTCGGCGCGGTCTCCACGCGGGGCGTGGTGCCGGCGTGTCGCAGCCTGGATTGCGTTTCGGTCTTCGCCACGTGTCTGGATGATGCCTGGGCGGGCTTTGCGGCCTTGGCCGGTGAGGATCGTGCTGACCCCTTCAGCCGCCCGATCACCTGGCAGGAACCCGGTGCCGTGCCAGCGCGCATCGCCGTGCCGCGCGCCGCCGATACGCATTTGGATGATGCCGCCGGGCGCGCGGCCTGGGCGGCGGCTTTGGATTTGTTGCCTTCAGCAAGAGAGGCCGCGATTACCGACATGCTGGATGCCGCCAAGCTTTTGTATGAAGGCCCATGGGTCGCGGAACGCGCGGCGGCCTTTGGTGATTTCGCGCGCGCCAATCCCGGCGCGCTGCATCCGGTGACGCAAAAGATCATTGATGGTGCCAGTGGTTTCAGCGCCGTGGATGCGTTTCGCGGCATGTATAAGCTTGCCGAATATCGCCGCGTGGCGGAGGATTTCTTCGCCGCGCATGATGTGCTGGTGGTGCCTTCAGTGCCGTGCTTCCCAACGCTTGCGGCGCTGACGGCGGACCCCTTTGCGCCCAATGCGCGGCTTGGGGTCTACACGAATTTCGTCAATTTGCTTGACCTTGCTGCACTGGCGGTGCCGGGGCCGAAGCGCCCGGATGGCCTGCCGGCTGGCATTACCTTGATTGGCCCGCGCGGCAGCGATGCGGCGCTGATGGCCTTCGGACAGGAATTCACGCGCCGTCAGGTTGCAGCAGAAAAGGCTGAAGCCGCATGATCGAAATTGTTGTTGTTGGCGCGCATCTTTCGGGCTTGCCGCTCAATCATGAATTGGTGACGGAAGGCGGCGTCTTGGGGCGCGCGGTGCTGACCGAGCCCTGCTACCAGCTTTATGCGCTGGCGGGCGGCCCGCCGCGCCGGCCTGGTTTGCTGCGTGTTGCACCCGGTGCAGGTGCCGCCATTGCGACCGAGGTTTGGGCTTTGCCCGATGATGGCTTTGGCCGCTTTGTGTCCCGCATTCCGGCGCCGCTTGGCATCGGCACACTGCTTTTGGCCGATGGTTCTCGCCCAAAGGGCTTTCTGGTGGAACCGGAAGGCTTGCAGGGTGCTGAAGACATTACCCGTTTTGGTGGCTGGCGCGCCTTCCTCGCCAGCATCGCAACCCCCGCTTGAGGCTTCAACAAAGGAGAATTCATGATGCAACGTCGTCATCTTTTGGGTGCCATCGCGCTGGCTCCCCTGGCAGCCCCTTCCATAGCGCGCGCGCAAGCTGCGCGCACGGTGAAGATGGGATCGCTCCGGCTGATCCATTCCATGACACCGCATTTCTATCAGCGCTTTGCGCCGGCGGGGCTTACGATTGAGATCATCACCTTTGACAGCCCGACCGATGGCAAGAATGCGGTGGTGACACGCAGCGTGGATTTCGGCGGTTTCGGCATTGCGGCTGCGACGCTGGGCGCTGCGGCGGGTGAACCCGTTGTGGTGGTGGGTGCTTTCTGCAATCGCGGCATGGGCGTGATTGCCAAGGCCGGTTCGGGCATCAGCAATATTGCGGGGCTGCGCGGCAAGCGCGTTGGCATTTGGCCGGGCTCGACCCAGGAAGTGTTCATCCTGGAGCGCCTCCGCCAGAACGGCATGACGGTACGTGATATCACCAGCGTTCGCGTGCCCTTTGGTGAAATGCACGCCATGCTATCCCGCGGCGATATTGATGCCTATGTAGGCGCCGAACCCGCGCCCGGGCTTTCGCTTTCCTCGGGCGTCGGTCAATTGGTGGAATTCCCCTATGGCACCGCCATGGGCGGCCTGAACATGATTTTTGCCACATCCGAGGCGGTGATCGCGCAAGACCCTGCCCTGGTTCGGACCATGCTGGGCATTCACCGCCGCGCGAGCGAACATATGATGGCAAACAAGGCAGAGGTCGCGGAGGCGACGGTGCGCATTCTGGGCGCGCCGCGCGCCGCCGTGGACCGCGCCCTGGCCGAGAACAACGTCGAATACACCTGGAAGCTTGACGATACGGTGATGACGCAATCCCGCGCCTATGCCCAGCAAATGCTGGAAATGCGCCAGATCCGCGCGCTGCCGAATTTCGACAAATTCCTCAACCCGCGCTTTTCCAACGAAGTTGCGACTTCCTGAGGGGTTGATTGATGAGCGCGAGTGTAGCAGCTGAAGGATCGGAGGAGGGGAAGAAACCTCCCTCGGGTTCAAGGCTTTGGCCAAGACTTAAGGGTGTTATGCTCGCGCTCGTGGTGCCGCTTGCGCTGCTGCTGGGTTGGCATTTGGCGGTGAAGGCGGGGATGACGCGGCTTATCCCCTCCCCCGCCGATGTTGCAGAATATATGGTGGATTTCGCGGTTGGTGGCATTTGGGATGATGCGTTTTCTGCAACGCTGCATATCCATCTGTTTGCTTCCATGACCCGGGTTTATGGCGGCTTTGCGCTGGCCGCGCTTGTTGCGGTGCCGCTTGGGCTGCTAATTGGGCGCAATGACAAGGTGCGGGCATTGCTCGATCCCTTCCTGCAATTGATGCGCCCTATTCCAGTCACGGCCTGGCTGCCGCTTTCCATGATCCTGTTCGGGCTTGGGCCGCGTTCCGCCTTCTTTCTGGTTTTCCTCGGCGCCTTCTATCCCATTCTGTTGAATACGGTATTTGGCGTGCGGAGCGTGGAGAAACGACTGTTTGAAGCCGCTTCCATGCTGGGGTGTTCCGGCACGGCACAATTTTTTCGCGTGGTGCTGCCGGCATCGCTCCCTTCTATCTTCACGGGGCTGAGGCTTGGACTTGGGCTTGCCTGGTTCGTGATTGTGGTTGGCGAAATGACCGGCGTGCCACAAGGGCTTGGCGCCGTGATCATGGATGGCCGCACCTTGTCGCGCACCGAATTGGTGATTTGCGGCATGATCGTGATCGGCATTGCTGGCTTCATTTCCGACCGCGTCATTGTTGCCATCATGAACCGTCTGCTGCGCTGGAGCCCTTCGCACCATGCCTGAACTGCCCATTCTTGATCTCCGCCAGATCAGCAAGGTCTATGAACTGAATGACCAGCGCATTGAAGCCTTGCGTGATGCCAATCTGGTTGTCGAGAAAGGCGAATTCGTCTGCCTGATCGGCGCTTCGGGCTGCGGCAAATCCACCTTGCTGCGTATTGTCGCAGGCTTTGAGCCACCCAGCGCTGGTGAGGCGCTGATGTGGGACAAGCCCATCGCTGGCCCCGCGCCGGATCGGGGCATGGTGTTTCAGGATTACGGGCTGTTTCCCTGGCTTTCGGTGCGGCAGAATATCGGCTTCGGCCCTGCATCGCGTGGCTTGCCAAAAGCGGAGCTTCGCACACTGGTAGATCGCTTTGTGGATATGGTGGGGCTTTCGCGCTTTGCCGATGCCTATCCGCATCAGCTATCCGGCGGGATGAAGCAGCGGGTCGCGATTGCGCGTGTGCTCGCTAATGATGCCGAAATGGTGCTGATGGATGAACCCTTCGGTGCCCTGGATGCGATGACGCGCGAACGCTTGCAGGATGAATTGCTGGATATCTGGCAGCGCACCAAGCTGACGGTGTTGTTCGTCACGCATTCGATTGAGGAGGCGATTTTCCTCGCTGACCGTGTTGTCGTGATGGAACCAGGCCCGGGGCGGATCGCAAGTGAGCATCGCATCGAATTGCCGCGGCCACGCGATGTTTCGTCCCCGGAATTCAATGCGGTGCGGCGTGATCTTTCGGCGCGGCTGCATAGCCATCATGGGAAGAAGGCGGCGTGAAGAACCCGGTTGAGCGGTTACGCTATACTGCGCCTGCGGATCGGCCGCGCCATAGCCTGCCGCGCGGGCAGAAGCTGATCCTGTGGCCCGTAGTGAATATCGAGAATTGGCTGATCGAAAACCCCATGCCGCGTCAGGTGCTGGTGGCGCCTACCGCTGCCGTTCTGCAGCCCGATCTGCCGAATTGGGCCTGGCATGAATATGGGATGCGTGTGGGCTTTTGGCGCTTTCTGGAGATGTTTGAAAAGCACGGCATGCGCCCCACGCTTTCCATCAATGGCAGCGTGATTGGCGCCTATCCGCGCGTAGCGGCGGCGGCGCGCGATGCGGGCTGGGAATTCATGGGCCATGGCTGGGTGCAGGTACCCACGCACAAGATGCCGGATCAGCGGGAAGCCATCAGCCGCACCGTCAAGACCATTGCCGATTTCACCGGCCGTGCCTGCCGTGGCTGGCTCGGGCCGGGCCTGACCGAGACTCTGGAAACGCCCGATCTGCTGGCCGAGGCCGGGATCACCTGGCTTGGGGATTTCGTGGTGGATGATCTGCCGGCGCGCGTCGCGACGGCGCATGGGGAAATGCTGTCCCTGCCCTATTCGGTGGAACTCAATGACATCCCCGTCGTGATGATCCAGCACCATGATGAGGAAGAACTGCCCCGCCGCGCGAGGCTGCACGCCAAGCGCCTGATTGCGGAGGCTGAGGCTTCTGCCGGCGTGAAGATCATGTGCATCGCGATCCACCCCTATATTTCGGCCGTGCCGCATCGCATTGACACGCTGGCGGCGCTTTTCGCGGAATTGGCGGCTGATCCACGGGTGGTCTGCATGCAGGGCGATGAGATCGCCGCCTGGTATCGCGGGAGTGGTGATGGGGCGTGAGGGGCTGAAGTTTCCCGCAAACACGCCCCAAACAGTTGCAGCGCACTCGGCACCGCAAGTAACCGCAGCGTGCGTATGGCCGCTTCAGGCTGTCAATAGGCCAGCCGTTCAATCTTGGCGACCGGCGCCTTTACCGGATCCATGATGTAACCAATCGCCTCACCCATGGTCTGCACATCATTGTCAAAGCAACCGTGAGAGGCACGAATGCTCTCGATACCGTTGGATACATTGGGCTTATCCAACCAGT
>Ga0169931_10004751_pt1 | contig 21027 bp, 16 predicted proteins | sample Kivu_15m_20L_FD_129675 | JGI IMG/M metagenome (GOLD analysis project Ga0169931, IMG submission 129675) | Freshwater microbial communities from Lake Kivu, Western Province, Rwanda to study Microbial Dark Matter (Phase II) - Kivu_15m_20L... | ecosystem: Environmental > Aquatic > Freshwater > Lake... | reverse complement strand
TCGCAGATCGACCCGTCGCTCGCGCGCGAGGACGCGATCGCCGGCATCGTCGACGAGCGGCGGCGCGAGGTGGGAGGCGACCTCGACGACTACGCCGTGCGCCTCGAGCGCGACCCCGAGGAGCTCGCACGGCTGCGCGAGCGCATCACGGTGCCCGAGACGTGGCTGTTCCGCTATCCGGCGGCGTTCGAGCTGCTCCGCGGGCGCCTCGCGGGGCGCACGGGGTTCCGCGCGCTGTCGGTGGCATGCGCCACCGGCGCCGAGCCATTCTCGATCGCGGCCGCGGCGCTCGCCGCGGGGCTCCCGGCCGGGAGGATCCGCGTGGACGCCGTCGACCCGAATCCCGAGGCGCTCGAGCGCGCGTCGGCAGGAAGGCTGGGCCGGATGGCCGTGCGCGGCGGGATCCCCGAGTGGGCGGGCGGCATGTTCGTCGTGGACGGGGACGGCGTGACGGTCGATGCCGGGGTCCGGGGCTGCGTCCACCTGCACCGGGGCTCCGCGCCGGACGCCACCGCATCGTTCCCGAACGGCTCGTGCGACGCGGTGTTCTGCCGCAACCTCGCGATCTACCTGTCGGAGGACGCGCGCACGACGATCGGCCGCGAGCTCGACCGGGTGCTGGCCGATGACGGGCTGCTCTTCGTGGGCCATGCGGAGCGCCCGGCGGCATTCGGGCTCGGCGACCGGTTCGAGCCCGCGTGCGACCAGTCTCTCGGGACCTTCGCATGGGTGCGCGTGCGCACGCCGCGTGACGAGGGTTCCCTGAGCGCCCCGGCGCGGACCCCCGCCCTGAGGCCATGGACGCAGGCCCCTTTGGCACCGCGCCCGTCCATGCAAACGCCTGTCGCGCCCGCGTCGCCTGCCACGCTCGTTGAGGCGCGCGCCGCCGCGGATGCGGGCCGGATCGAGGATGCCCGAGCCCGGGCGCTTGCCGTCCACGCGGCGGGCGACCGATCGGTCGAGCTGTTCCACCTCCTCGGCACGCTCGAGGCCGCGCTCGGCCGTCCGGGCGAGGCCGAGGCGTGGCTCCGGCAGGTGGTCTACCTGGCCCCTGCCCACGCGGAGGCCTTGGTGCAGCTTGCGCTGCTCGCAGACGGCCGAGGCGACCGCGAACTCGCCGCCCGGTACCGCGCGCGCGCCGCGAGGAGCCCGTCATGAACGTGCCGGACCACCCCGGTTCGCCGACGGAACCCCGCGCGATCGTGCGCGCGGACGCGGGGCTCGATGAGCTCCTTGCGCGACCGCTCGCGGACGCGGACCTCGACCGCGCCACCGGCGAGCTCGCGGCGCCGATCTCCGCGCGCGCCCGGCGGGCGATGAGCGTGCTGGCGGTCCGCGTGGGCGGCGAGCTCTTCGCGATCCCGTCGGTGGACGTGGCCAAGGTGGTGCCGCCGGCGCGGGTGCACCGCGTGCCGCACCGTTCGAACGACGTCCTCCGGGGCATCGCCAATCACGACGGCGAGCTCCTGATGTGCATGTCGCTGGAGGCCGCGCTCGGCATCGCGCGGGCGGACGGGCGCGCCAAGCCCGCGCTCGTGGTGATCGGCGACCTGCGCGACCGATGGGCCTTCGAGGTGGACGAGGTGGTCGGCGTGCTCGACGTGGCGGAGGGCGCCTCCCGCGAGGCCCCCGTCACCGTGACGGCGTCGCGCAACGGCTGCGTCGCGAGCCTGGCCGGGACCGAGTCCGGCGAGGCCGCCCTGCTCGACGCCCACGGGCTCGCGTCGATCTTCCGGGGGGCCATGGGATGACCGACCTCGGCGGATTCTCGATGCATGAGCTGTTCAAGGCCGAGGTCGAGACGCACTGCGCCGCGCTCACCGAGGGCCTGCTCGTGCTCGAGCGCGACCCGGCCGACGTCTCGCCCATCCAGGCGCTGATGCGCGCGGCGCACTCGGTGAAGGGCGCCGCGCGGATCGTCGGCATCGACGCCGCGGTCGCGGTGGCGCACCACATGGAGGACGCCTTCGTCCGCATCCAGAAGGGCCAGGAGCGGACGGTTCGCGCGCGCATCGACCAGCTGCTGGAGGGAACCGACTTCCTCTCGCGGATCGCGCAGGTCGACGAGGCCGGGATCGCGGCGTGGTCGGCCGAGCACGCCGGCGAGGTGAACGCGCTGACGACCGCGCTGGCGGCTCCCGCGCCGCCGCCCGTCGTGCCCGCGGCCGAGCCACCCTCGCCCGCAGCCGAGCCGCGCCCGGTGGCAGACGTCCCCGTGCGCGTTCCCGAGCCTGCACGGAAGGTCGACGCGGTGGTCCAGCGCCCCATGCCGAGCGCCGAGCCCGCCGCGAGCGCCGCCCCCGTGGCAGAAACGCGCGCAGTCCGGGTGAACGCCGACAACCTCGACCGCATGATGCAGCTCGCGGGAGAGTCCATGGTCGAGGGCCGGCGGTCGCCGGCGCTGCGGCGCTCGCTGGCCGCGGTGCGATCGGAGCTCGGCACCGCGCGCGAATCGCTCGAGGGCGCGCTCCGGCGGGGCGACCAGGCGCGCATCGCGCAGGCGCGCGACGCGGTCGCCCGGGCGGAGACCGCGCTCACGGCGCGCCTCGTCGAGCTCGAGGCCTTCTTCCGCCGCACCGAGGAGGTGTCCACCGCGCTCTACCACGAGGTGATCGGGAGCCGCATGCGCCCGTTCTCCGAGGGCGTCTCGGGCTTCCCGCGCATGGTTCGCGACGTCGCGCGCCAGCTCGGGAAGCAGGTGCGCTTCGACATCGTGGGCGGCGAGGTCCCGGTCGACCGTGACATCCTCGCGAAGCTCGAGGCCCCGCTCAACCACATCATCCGCAACGCGCTCGACCACGGGATCGAGCCGTCCGAGGACCGGCGCGCGCGCGGCAAGGCCGAGCAGGCGCGCGTGACGCTCGAGGCACGTCACCACGCGGGCCACCTCCAGGTGCGGGTGACCGACGACGGCCGCGGCATCGACCCCGAGTCGATCCGGCGGAAGATCGTCGAGCGCGGCATGCAGTCCCCCGAGCTCGCGTCGCAGCTCGGAGAGCGCGAGCTCTTCGACTTCCTGTTCCTCCCGGGCTTCAGCACCGCGAGCAAGGTGACCGAGATCTCCGGGCGCGGCGTCGGGCTCGACGTCGTGCACCAGATGGTGACCTCGACCGGCGGGACCGTGCGCGTCGAGAGCCGCCCCGGCGCGGGGACGACCTTCGCGATGCAGCTTCCCGTGACGCTCAGCGTGGTGCGCGCGGCGCTGGTCGAGGTCGCGGGCGAGCCGTATGCGTTCCCGCTCTCGCGAATCGACCGCGTGATGCGCGTCGAGCCGGGCGCGATCGGATCCGTGCAGGGCCGCCTGCAGTGCGACGTCGACGGGCACGCCACCGGGCTCATCGACGGCGCGGCGCTGCTGGCGGCCGGCGCGACGGGCGTCGAAGGGACCGCGAGCGTCGTGGTGCTCGGCGACGACGCGGGCCGGGTGGGCGTCGTCGTCTCCAGGTTCCTCGGGGAGCAGGACCTGGTGGTCCGCACCCTCGACCCGCGGCTCGGCAAGGTGCCGCACGTCGCGAGCGCGGCGATCCTCGACGACGGCAACCCGGTGCTGGTGGTCGACGTCGACGACACGCTGGCGACCCTGCGCAAGACGCTCGCGGAGGGGACGTTCCGCGGGCTCGGGCAGTCCGAGCGGACCACGACGGCCGCGCGCGCGACGAAGCGCATCCTGGTGGCCGAGGACTCGATCACCGTGCGCGAGGTCGAGCGCCAGCTGCTGGTGCGGCTCGGCTACGAGGTCGCGGTGGCGGTCGACGGGATGGACGCATGGAACCAGCTGCGCGCCGGCCGGTTCGACATGCTGGTGACGGACATCGACATGCCCCGCATGAACGGAATCGAGCTGGTGCGGCTGGTGCGGGCCGACGCGCGCTTCGCGCACCTGCCGATCGCGGTGGTCAGCTACAAGGACCGCGAGGAGGACCGCCGCGCGGGACTCGACGCGGGCGCCAACGCCTACCTCACGAAGGGCAGCTTCCAGGACCAGAGCTTCGTGGCCACGGTCACGGGGCTCGTCGGCGCGCCCTGAGCGGCGCGTACCCTCCACGGACCGAACCATGGGATTCCGAGTCGCCATCGTCAATGACCTCGCCATGGCCCGCGAGGCGCTCCGCCGCGTGGTGCTCGCGATCCCCGGCACCAGCGTCGCGTGGACCGCGAACGACGGGCTCCAGGCGCTCCAGCGCGCGAAGGCCGACCGTCCCGATCTCGTCCTCATGGACCTCATCATGCCCGTGATGGACGGCGTGGAATGCACGCGCCGCATCATGGCCGAGGCGCCCTGCCCGATCGTGGTGGTCACGGCCACCGTCGAAGGCAATGCGTCGCGCGTCTACGAGGCGATCGGAGCGGGCGCGCTCGACGCGGTCGAGACGCCCAGGCTCGGGCCCACGGGCGCGCAGGGCGACCGCGCGCTGGTGGAGAAGGTCAACTCCGTGCGGCGCATGCGCACCGAGGACGTGATGGCGCCGCGCGCGGCCGCCGCACCGACTCCCGCGCCGTCGCCGGTGGCGCGTGCCGCCGAGGCCGTGGCGCAGGAGCGGTCCGGGTCCGCGCCGATCCTCGCCATCGGCGCGAGCACCGGCGGACCGCAGGCGCTCGCCACGCTGATCGGCACGCTGCCCGCGCCGGCACCGTTCTCGATCATCGTCGTCCAGCACATGGACGCGAACTTCCTGCCCGGGATGGCCACGTGGCTCGGGTCCCAGACCGAGCGCCCGGTGCGCCTCGCGCGCGCGGGCGACCGCCCTGAGGCGGGAACGGTGCTCATCGCGGGCGAGCCGCGGCAGATGGTGCTCTCCGCGCAGGGCGCGGTCGAGTACGTCGAGGGCGACCCGGGCGCGATCCACCGCCCCTCCGTGAACGCGCTGTTCCACAGCCTGGCCCAGTGCCGCTCGGCGCCGGGGTTCGCGGTGCTGCTGACGGGCATGGGCAAGGACGGCGCCGAGGGCATGCTTGCCATGCGCTCGGCCGGCTGGCACACCGTGGCGCAGGACCAGGCGACCAGCGTGGTCTGGGGGATGCCCGGCGCGGCGTCGCAGCTGGGCGCGGCGCAGCAGGTGCTTCCGTTGCGGGAGATCGGTCCGGCGCTCGTCCAGGCCGCGGCCGCGCGCCGTGCGGGAGGCACGCGATGAGCGGCCCCGCCGCCGGCATGCCGGCCGACGCGCCGATGCGCGTCCTCATCGTCGACGACCAGGCGCTCATCGCCGAGGCGGTGCGCCGCATGCTGCTGCCGCACCCGGACATCCAGCTGGTCGCGTGCACCAAGGGCGCCGAGGCGCAGGCGAAGGTCGCCGAGGTGAAGCCCGACGTCATCCTCCAGGACCTGGTCATGCCCGACGCCGACGGGCTCGAACTCGTCAGCGCCTACCGCCGGGACCCCGCCCTCGCGCGCACCCCGCTCATCGTCCTCAGCGCCAAGGAGGAGCCCGCCACCAAGGCGGACGCCTTCGCACGGGGCGCGAACGACTACCTGGTGAAGCTGCCCGACCCGGTGGAGCTGGTCGCGCGCATCCGCTACCACGCGCGCGCCAACCGCGCGCAGAAGGAGCGCGACGAGGCCTTCAACGCGCTCCGCGCCGAGCTCGACAGCGCGGCCGCCTACGTCCGCACGCTCATCCCTGAGCCGATGGACGGCCGCGTGCGGGCGCGGTGGTCGTTCGTCCCCTCGGCGAGCCTCGGCGGCGACTCGTTCGGCTATCACTGGCTCGACGACGACCGCCTGGCGATCTACCTGCTCGACGTGTGCGGGCACGGCGTGGGCCCGGCCCTGCTCTCGGTGAGCGTGATGAACGCGCTGCACGTGAACGCGCTCGGCGGCGCCGACCCGCGCGACCCGGGCGCCGTGCTGACGTCGCTGAATGACCTCTTCCCGATGTCGAAGCACAACGGGATGTTCTTCACCATGTGGTACGGCGTGGCCGACCTCGCCGCACGGACCCTGCGCTACGGCAGCGGCGGCCATCCGCCCGCGTTGCTCGCGCTGCCCGACGGCACGAACCGGGAGCTCGGCGGCAATGAGCCCGTGTCCGGACCGATGATCGGCGCGTTCCCGGGGCTGCCCTACGAATCGGCGGAGGTGCCGCTGCCCGCGGGCGCGCGGCTCTACGTCTACAGCGACGGCATCCACGAGCTGATCCGGGCCGACGGCACGCTGTGGACGCTCGAGGAGTACCTCGCGGGCGTCGCCGAGGAGGCCCGCGGACCCGACGGCGCGGTCGAGCGCCTGGTGCGCCGCAGCCAGGCATGGCGCGGGCGCGATGACTTCGAGGACGACGTCAGCCTGCTCGAGGTCGTGTTCGCGTGAGCGCGCGCGCCACGTGCGCGGCGATCGCGGTGCTCGCCGCGGCGGTCGTGGCCGGGTGCGCGGCGCCCGTGCGCGAGTACCGGCGCATCGTGATGGGCGCCGAGTGCCGCATCCTGGTGTGCGCCGACGAGGCGACCGCGGACCGCGCGGCGGTGGCCGCGTTCACGCGGCTGGCCGAGGTCGAGGAATCGCTCAGCGACTGGATGGCGTCGAGCGAGGTGCGCCGCCTGCCGGTGCGCGCGGGCGACGCCGTGACGGTGAGCGCCGACCTCGCGGCCGCGATCGAGGCGTCGCGAGCCTGGAGCGAGCGCACCGGGGGCGCGTTCGACGCCACGCTCGGGGCGCTGACGGGTGCATGGCGCCAGGCGCGTCGGACCGGCGTGCCGCTCGGGCGCGACGAGGCGCGCGACCTGCTCGCGCGGTGCGGCTGGCGGAACGTGCGGTTCGACGCGGCCACCCGCACGTACGCGCCGACGGTCGAAGGCCTCCGGCTCGACTTCGGCGCCATCGGCCAGGGGATCGGCGCCGACGCGGCGATGGAGGCGATCCGCGCCGCGGGCGTGCGCAGTGCGCTGGTGGACCTCTCGGGCGACGTGCTCGCGGGCGAACCGCCGCCCGGGCGGCGGGCGTGGGTCGTGGCGATCGACGACGGCCGCGGCACGACGCTCTTCCTCCGCAACCAGGCCGTCACCACAAGCGGCGACCGCGAGCAGCACCTCGACGCCGACGGCGCGCGGCTGAGCCACGTCCTGGACCCCGCCACCGGCTGGCCCGTCGCAACGCGCGTGCAGGTGACCGCCATCGCCCCGACCGCCACCGAGGCCGACGCGCTCGCGACCGCCCTCTGCGTGATGGGGCCCGAGCGCGGGCGCGCGGTGCTCGCGGGCCACCCCGAGTGGACCGCCACCTGGTCGTGGCCGGACGCGCCCGTCGCTACGCGGGCTGGACCGCCGGCGGCTGCTGGCCCGGCATCGCCACCCGCTCCACCGGTCCCGGTCCCGGCTTCGGGTCCTTCGGAACCAGGTCCATCGGGTCGTTGATCGCGGCGTCCCACGCGAGGTCCTTGCCCGTGTACGCGGCCATGCGGCCCATGATGGCGGTCATGGTGCTCTCGGCGATGCGACGACCCTCGTTGACGTAGGCCGCGTTGCCACGGATCGACTCCTGCAGGTCGACGTGCTCCTGCACGTAGGGGTTCGGGTTCGGGCCCTCGAACGCCCACTTCACGCGCCCGGTGCACCGTGCGCTCCCGCTCGAGAGGCTCATCACGCCCTCGGTGCCCACGATCACCTCCTCCACCATGCCGTCGGTGCCGTCCTGCTGGCGGCACATCGAGGCACCCAGGCGCTCGCCCGCGGGCCCGCCGTCGAACACGTAGTGGATCGAGAAGTGGTCGTTGATCGCGCCGTACACCGGCTGCGTGCGCACCTGGCGCCCGCCGGTCGCGGTGCAGCGCACCGGGTGCGCGTCGAACGCCCAGTTCATGACGTCGATGTTGTGGACGTGCTGCTCGACGACGTGGTCCCCCGAGAGCCACGTGTGGTACAGCCAGTTGCGCACCTGGTTCTCGATGTCCGAGAGCCACGGGTCCGGCTCCCGCGCCCAGAGCCCGCCCTGGTTCCAGTACACGCGCGCCGCGACGGGCGCGCCGATGGCGCCGTCACGGATCAAGGCCATCGCGTGCAGGTAGCACCGCTCGTGGCGACGCTGGGTGCCGGCCACGACGCACAGCTTCCGGGCCGCGGCGCGCTCGCTCGCGTCGATCACCGTGCGCACGCCGGAAGGGTCCACGGCGACGGGCTTCTCAAGGAACACGTGCTTGCCCGCGTCGACCGCGGCGGCGTAGTGCGCGGGCCGGAACCCGGGCGCGGTCGTGAGGATCACCACGTCGCAGTCGGTGGCCAGCACGCGGCGGTAGGCATCGAAGCCGGAGAACCGCGCGGATTCGGGAACCTCGCCGCGCGCACCGAACTCCTTCGATGCGCCCGCGGCGACGCCCTGGACGCGCTCTGCGAACACGTCACCGAGCGCCACCAAGCGCGTGTCGGGGCTTGCGCGCAGGGCGTCCATCGCGGCGCCGCCGCCGCGCCCGCCGCAGCCGATCACGCCCACCCGCAGCGGACGGCCACGGGATTCGGGGGCCAGGCGCGGTGCCAGGCTCGCGGGCGTGCGCGCGGTGGCGCAGCGCGCGGCGAGGACCGCCGGCACCACGAGCGCCGACGCGGCCAGGAAGTCACGACGGTTGCGTTCGCCCATGGTTCATCCCACCTTGTACTGGCCCGGCTTCTTCTCGCCGGGCATCGGGAGGTCGCCCATCTCGTACTTCGCGGGCGAGAGCGACTCGGTCGACGCGATCGCCTGCTCCCACGTCACCTGCTGGCCGCTGTACGCGGCCATTCGGCCGAGCACGGCCATCATGCAGCTCGTCGCCATCCAGTCGCCGTCGTCGATCACCGCGCCGGCGCGGATCGCGCGGAAGAGCTCGTCGTGCTCCTCCTGGTACATGTTGTTCTTCGGCCCGTTCGTCGGGTAGCGCCACAGCACCTTGCCCGCGGGATCCTTCATCCAGTGCGTGGGGCCCCACCCGTTGATGAAGCACTGACCCATGGTGCCCGCGATCCAGTCGGTGTTCTCGAAGTAGCAGTCGGGCTGCTGACGGCAGTTGAGGAACGCGCGGCGGCCGTCGGCCCATTCGTAGACGATCGCGAAGTGGTCGTACACGTCGCCGCGCTCGGGGATGGTTTCGCGAAGCTGGCGCCCGCCCATGCCGACGGCGCTCTTCGGGGGCTCGTTGCGGAAGCACCAGTTGATCTTGTCGATCGAGTGCACCGCCTGCTCCACCAACTGGTCGCCCGAGAGCCACGTGAAGTGCTGCCAGTTGCGCACCTGGAACTCCATGTCGCTCCACCCCGGCTTGCGCGGGTTGGTGCCGAGCGGGCCCGTGTAGTAGCACGAGTACATCGCCATCGGCGTGCCCAGCGTGCCCTTCTCGAGCTCCGCGAACGTGGCGCGCTCGGGCGCGCTGCGTCGCCAGCAGAATCCCGAGACCAGGTTGAGCTTCCGCGCGCGCGCACCCTTCACGCTCTCGAGCACGCTGCGGTAGCCGGGCGCGTCGACGAACATCGGCTTCTCGCAGAAGACGTGCTTGCCCGCGGCCACGGCCTCGGCCAGGTGCGCGGGCCGGAAGTGCGGCGCGCTGCAGAGGAGCACCACGTCGACGCCCGAGGCGATGGCCTGCCGGTAGCCGTCGAAGCCCGCGAATCGACGCTCCTTCGGCACCTGCACGCGGTCCTTCGCCTCGTGCTTCTCGAACTGCACGAGGCACGCGTCCATCCGGTCGGGGAACGGGTCCGCCACCGCCCACAGGATGACGCCCGGGTCCGCGCGCAGCGCCTGGTCCGCGGCGCCGGTGCCGCGGCCGCCGCAGCCCACCAGCGCCACCTTGAGGGGCGCCTTCGCGGGGTCGCGCGCGCCGAGCGCGCCGGGCGCGGCGGCGAGCGCGACGCCGGCGACGGTGCCGGCGGCGACGAAGTCACGGCGCGTGAGGCCGGACGCGTGATGGGGGTCGTTCATCGTGGGGCCTTGGGGTCGGGGGTGGTCAGTGTCGCGGGCTGCACGGGTTGCGCGGGTGCCGCGGGCGTGGTGGGGTGCGCCGGCTGCGCGGGCGTCGCCGCGGGCGCGGGAGCCTTCGCGTCGCCGGGCCCGTCGCTCGTCACGACGCGCATGCCGATGAACGGCCCGTCGACCAGCCACCACACGCTCTTGGGAAACTGAGGATCGCTGTCGTTCCATGCGGGGGTCTCCGCGACGGGCTTCATCGACGCAGGATCGATGCGCTCGTCGCGGTAGCTGCCGCCCTGGATGCAGAACCCGCCGCCCTCCGCGACGCACCATTCGGCCGCGTTGCCCCACAGGTCGACGAGCCCGGCCGCATCCGCCGGCTTCTCGCCGCATCGATGCGTGCGCACGTCCGCGTCGGCGTCGGTCCACGCGTGGCGCGAGACCGCGTCGGCCGTCACCCCGGAGGCCTTGGCCATGCACGTCCACTCGGCGACGGTCGGCAGCCGGTAGGCGCGGCCGGTCTTGCGCGACAGCCACTCGCAGAACTGGACCGCTCCCTTGGAGCTCATGCTGATCGCGGGCCATCCCTGGTGGCCGAAGCCGCGGTCCACCGACACGTAGGGCTTCGTCGGGCGCGTCACGGCGTCCGCGTCGGGCGTGGACTGGCCTGCCTTCGCGTCGAGGCCGTAGATGAACGCGTCGAAGAGCTCCCACGGGACCTCGGTGCGCGCCGCGTAGAAGGGCTTCACGTCCCCGCAGCCCGGGATCCGCATGAGTTCCATCGTCACGGCGGTCCCTGCGACGCGCTCGGTGAATGCCGGGGGCACCGCCTCGAGCGCGAGCGATGCGGCGACCATCGAGGCGAGGACGACCATGCCGGAAACGGTACCGGAATCAACCGCCCGGGTTGCGGGCACCCTTGGAGGGCGCGGGCCGGCGGCGCACGGGCGCGTCGCCCCACGGCAGCGGCGGAGCGGTGCCCGTGAGCGCGCCGAGGAACGCGACGAGCTCGCGCCGCTCGCGCGCGGTGAGGTCGAGCCGCACCAGCACCGACTCACGGTGGTGGTCGAGCGCCACCGCGCCCTCGAGCGTCGAATAGAAGCGGACGACGTCCTCGAGCGACGCGAACTGCCCCGCATGCATGTAGGGCGGCGTCTCAGCCGCGTTGCGCAGGCTCGGCGTACGGAACTCGCCCCACCGCTCGGGCGTGCGCGCGAGCGAGGCCGAGACCTGCGCGACGGGACCGCGCGGGTCGTCCGAGTGCGGGCCCGCGGCGTTCATCGGGTCGGTGCGCACGCGGTCGACCACGGCATAGCGGCCCGCGTCGCGCGGCGGACCGCCGTCCGGCTCGGGAAGCCCCAGCATGTGGAACTCGCCGTCGGAGAAGTTCGGCCCGTGGTGGCACTGGAAGCAGTTCGCCTTGCCGAAGAAGAGCGCGAGCCCGCGGCGCTCGTCGTCGGTGAGCTCCTGGTCGGCGCCCGGGTCGCCGGCCGCGCGGCGCGTCCACCACCGGTCGTAGGCCGACGGCCCGGTGACGAGCTTGCGCTCGTACGCGGCGATCGCCTTGCCGAGCCGCGCGAACGATTCGTCGACCTCGGCGGGGGTCGCGACCGCCGGCGGCGCGCCGAAGGTGCGCGTCCACGCCTCGAGCAGCTCGGGGTCCTCCAGCACGTGCGCGAGCACCGTGGCGCGCGGCGTGTTCATCTCCGCGGGCGACTCGAAGGGCTGCGTGGCCTGGCTCCACAGCGTGTCGGCGCGACCGTCCCACGTGAACCACCGCTGGTGCGCGGCGTTCAGGACCGTCATCGAGTGCCGCGTTCCCGTGCCGACCCCGACCGCGAGCGCCCGGCGGTCGGAGAACCCGTACGCGGGTGCGTGGCACGTGGCGCAGTTCACCGACTGCGTGGCCGAGAGCCCGACGTCGAAGAACAGGAGGTGCCCGAGGTGCGCGGCCGACGCGTCGTCGGCCCAGCGATTCGTGGGGTCGGGCGGAACGGGCGGCAGCGGCGGATTGCGCGCGACGCGCGCGGCGGTCTCGGCATCGAGCCAACCGCCGGGGCGCGGGCCCGGCTGGGCGGCGTGCGGCGCACGCCCGATCGCCGCGCATGCCGCGGCGCACGCGACGGTGCCCGCCGCGACGAGGGCGATCGGCCGGGGGCGGCGGGTCCGGGCACGCGCGCTCACGGCAGCTCCACCGTGTCCTGCGCGCGTTCGGTGCGATCGCCGTCGGGCGTCGTGAGGTCGAAGTGCAGCTCCCAGCGGCCGGGCATGTGCATCAGGCCGTTGCGCACGCGCCATGCCCCGGGGCTCGCGTCCTCGACCGCGGGGTTGACGTTCATGCCATGCCCGTGGTGAGGCATGACGGCGTCGAACCGGAGCGACGCCGCGACGGGCGATCCGTCGGCCGTGCGCGCCTCGACCTCGACGCCGAACGGGTCGCGCACCTTCACCGCCCCGCCCGCCCAGCGCCAGCGCACGGTGAACGCGCCCGAGTTGCTGCGCACGGCGCGCCACCCGTCGCCGGCGTCCGTGGCCTCGGGGAACTGCGCGCGGGTGTCGGCGGCGCCGTCCGCGGACGGAAGCCTCGCCGGCGGATTCACGGGCGCGGTCGCGCCGGGGTCGCGCGGGCGGACCCACGCGCGGCCGATGCCGAAGCTCGACTCCCACCGCGCTCGGTCGGTGAAGCACTGCAGGCGGTGGTTTCCGTGGTCGGCGACGAAGAGCCTCGCGTCCGCCGCGCTCCACGCAAGGGACGCGGGCTGCCAGAGCTCGCCGGGCTTCGAGCCGGTGGTCCCGCCGGTCGCGAGGTCCCCCGCGTCCGCCGGCTCGCCGAGCGCGACGATCCGCACCGCGTCGTGGCGCGCATCCGAGAGCGCCACCCCGCCCGGCACCGCCGAGACGCCGAAGAGGCGGGGCGACCCGGGCACGTTCCAAGCCCGGAGGAACGCGCCGTCCGTCGCCGAGTAGGCGCGCACCACGGGCCCCGCGGCGTCCGTGACGAGCAGCCGTGCCGCGCCGTCGAGCGCGCACTGCGCGGGGAGCCTCATCGCGCCGGCGCCGGGCCATCCATGCGCGCACCACGCGAAGCGAAGGTCGCGATCGAGCCCGATCAGCCGCGGTCCGGTGCGGTCGAGCAGGACGAACCCGCCGCCCGGAAGGCGCTCGAGGTCGACCGGGTGGATCGACGCCGGCAGCCCGGGCGTCGCGGCCGCCGCCTTGCGTGCGATCGCCGCGAGCGAGGCCTCGCGCACCGCGCGCGGCATGAACGGGTCGAAGCGCGGTGCGCGGCCGTCGCGAAGCAGCGCGAACTCGGCGATCACCCCGCGCACCGGGTCGACTGCCCACAGGCGGTTCGCCGCCTCGTCGACGGCGATCGCGGACACCTGCCCGAACTGCCCCATCGCGCGGCCCGGCCCGCCGAGCGTCGTCACGTGGATCGGCGGCTCGTTGCGCAGGTCGAAGACGAGCACCGACGCGGACTCCGGCTCGTACACCGCGAGCGTGCGGCCGTCGAGCGCGAGTTCCGTGCTGAAGTGGCTCGCGACGCCGTCCATGGAGGGCAGCGGGGTCATGCGGGGCGCCGGCGCGGCCGACGGGTCATTCGGCCCGAACACCTGCACGCGGCGCTCGAACGGCTCGGCGACGGCGACTCGCGAGGCAGGCGACGCGGGCGCCGGACCTCCACCGTGGACCGCACGCAGCGGGTAGTGGATGCGGCCGTCGCCCTCGCGCGGCTTCACCGCGTGCTGGCCCCACTGGTCGACCGTCTCGCCGCGCGCGTCAATGCGCACGACCCGGTGGTTGTACCGGTCGGTGACGAAGAACCAGGTGCCGTCGGTGGTGATCCCCGCGGGCGTCTGCCACATGCCGGGGAACGCGCCCCGGTCGCCCCGGGAGGCCGTGACCGCGCCGTTCGCCGGCGACAGGAACGTCACGCGATGGTTCGCGGCGTCCGTGACCGCGAGCGCGCCGGACGCGAAGGCCACGTCCCCGAGGACCGGCGGAAGGCCGTCCGCAGGCGCCGGGAGCGTGATGCGGCGAATGACCGTCCCGGCGCCGTCGCACGCGGCGACGACCGGGCTGGCCCCGTCGGCCACGTACGCGGTGGTCCCGTCGAAGGCGACGCCGACGGGACGCATCGCGCGCCCGTCTCCCGTGCGCGGCACGAGCCGGGACGCCACGCCCGCCCCGTCCTCCGCGATCAGGGCGACGGCGCCCCCCGCGCGATCGACCACCGCGAGGCGCCCGTCCGGCGCACGCGCCAGCGCCACGGCCTCGAGGATGCCTCCTGACGGCCACGGCGCGACGACCGCGCGCCGCGCGCCGTCCTTCGCGACGTGCACGACGCCGCCCGCACCGAGCGCCGCGACGATGGACCCGTCGGGCGCGGGGATCGCCGCGCGCACGTCGTCGAGCGCGTCGAACGTGGCGAGGTGGACGCCCCATCCGGCATCGCGGGGCGGCACGGGAGATTGCGGCGCCCCATGCGCTCCCACGCCCGCGCATGCGCACGCGGAAGCAGCCATGAGGACGGCAATCGGTCGGCGCACCTGCGGTTCCACGCCGCAAGCGTACGGACCGCTACGCTCCGCGTCATGTCCGAGGCCGTATCGAGCGCCGCCCTGCCCGCCTGGACCGTGGTGCCGTTCGCGGCGCTCTTGGGGGCGATCGCGGTGCTGCCCTTGGTGCGGCGCACGGCTCACTGGTGGGAGTCCAACGGCAGCAAGTTCCTCGTCTCGGCGGGCTGCGGGCTCGTCGCGCTCGCGTCGATCGCCATGCTGCACGGCGCGTCCGCCGCGGGAACCGCGTTCGGGCACGCGATGGCGGAGTTCGTGCCGTTCATCGTGCTCCTGTTCTCCCTCTTCGCGATCTCGGGAGGCATCCTGGTGACCGGGGACTTCCGGGGCACCCCCCGGATCAACGCGTCGATCCTGATGTTCGGCGCGCTGGTTGCCAACGTGCTCGGGACCACGGGCGCGAGCATGCTGCTGATCCGGCCCATGCTGCGGGCGAACCATGGGCGCCGGCACCGCGCGCACGTGGTCGTGTTCTTCATCTTCATGGTCAGCAACACGGGCGGGCTGCTGCTGCCGATCGGGGACCCGCCGCTCTTCCTGGGGTACCTGCGGGGCGTCCCGTTCGGATGGACGCTCGGGCTCTGGAGCGAGTGGCTCGCGGTGAACCTCCTCGTGCTCGCGGTGTTCTATGCGGTGGACCGCACGCTGGCGCGGCGCGAGGGGATCGCGCCCGAGGGCACCGAATCGATGGACGAGCCTCCGGTGCCGAACGTGCGCATCTCGGGCGCGGAGAACCTGGTGTGGCTCGCGGGCGTGATCGGCGCGGCGGCGTTCCTGGTGCCCGGCCGGGAGCTCGGGGCGACGGGCCTCGCAATCCCGCACGGCGCGCGCGAGGCCGTCATGCTCGGGTGCGCGACGATGAGCCTGTGGCGCACTCCCCGGCCGGTGCGCGAGCAGAACCGGTTCAACTTCGTGCCGATCGTCGAGGTAGCCGCGCTCTTCTCGGGCCTGTTCGTCGCGATGCAGCCGGCGCTCGAGCTGCTCTCGGCGCGGGGCGCGGAGCTCGGCCTGCGGACGCCCGCGCACTTCTTCTGGGCGACGGGGCTCCTTTCGAGCTTCCTCGACAACGCACCGACGTACCTCGTGTTCGCCGACGTCGCGCGCACGGTGACGCCTGACGACTTCGTCGGCGGCGTGCCCTTCTCGGGGCACCCGGTCGACCCGGCGCTGCTGGCGGCCGTCAGCTGCGGGGCGGTGTTCATGGGGGCGAGCACCTACATCGGCAACGGTCCCAACCTGATGGTCGCCGCGATCGCGCGCGAGGAGGGCGTCCCGGTGCCCACGTTCTTCGGCTACATGCTGTGGTCGGGCGCGGTGCTGCTGCCGATCTTCGCGCTGGTGACGTACGTGTGGTGGTGAGGCGGAGGGGCGCTACGGCTCGGCCTGCTGCCGCATGAGGTCGCCCGCGCGCCCGAGGTCCTTCTCGACCGGGGCGTCGCCGCCGATCCGGACGTTCACCTTCCCGGCGTTCACCTCGAGCGCCCCGCCCTTCCCGGCCGCGGCGGCATCGCCCGCCTTCGCCGGGTCGTTCTGCTGCATCATGGCGAAGATGATGGCCTGCGCCGCGGCGCTCTCGGAGACCATGCGGCCCGCGCGCTCGCTGGCTGCGCGGAGATCGCGGAACTTCCCCGAGTCGAGCTCGCGCTCGAAGTCGATGAGCGCGTTCTCGACGGCGAGCATCATGTACGCGAGCACCGCCCATTCCTCGCGGGTATCGGGGAAGTAGCCGCTCGAGCGCGCGAGCTCGATCGGCACCGCCACGCGCCAGCCCTCCGGGGTCTCGCGCATCGAGAGCGCTCCGCCGAGGGCGGGCTTGCCGTCGATCTCGAACGAGGCCGTGCCGTCGCCGAGGTCCTCGACCTCGAGCCGCGAGCGATTCGCGTCGAGCCACCCGAACGGGTCGGCCATCACGGCCGTGAACACGTCGCCGAACCCGCTGCGGGTGGCCCACGAGCCGCCCTTGGCGAGCTCGCGGTCGACGTCGGCCGGGTAGCGCTTCTTGAGCTTCGTGGACACGCGCCACAGGCGCGCGAGCATGTCACCCGCCTTCCCCTTCACGTCCTCGATCGCGCTCGCCTCGGTCACGCCGTCGGCGAACTCCACGTCCCGCGCCTCGACGAAGAGCATGGTCGGCAGCATCTCGACGCGGCCCTCCTTCACCATCCGGGCCATCGAATCGACCGCCGCCTCGGGGGTCGACGTGTCGTAGCGGGGCTTTCGGCACCCGCCGAGCGCGAGCGACGCCGCCAGGGCCAGCGCGACGGCCGTGGCCAGTGCGAATGAGGGGTGGGTGGGGCGCGGAGGTGGCACGGCCTGATCGTAGCCGTGCCGCGCCCTACAATCGCGCCGATGCGCATCGAACTCAACGGAGCGCCGCGCGACCTCGACGGGTCCCCCACCGTCGCGGACCTCGTGCGGACCCTCGGGCTCGAGCGCGCGGCCTGCGCGGTCGAGGTGAACGCGCGGCTCGTCCGCAAGTCCGAGCACGCCGCGCACCCGCTCGCCGAGGGCGACCGCGTCGAGGTCGTCACGCTCGTCGGGGGCGGCTGAGGCTGTCCCGAGGATCCGAACCACATGCACGCCGAAGCCGCCGCCCCCGCCATCCCGCCCATCGCCATCGGGGGATTCACGCTCCGCAGCCGGCTCGTCGTGGGCACGGGCAAGTACCGCGATTACCCCGTGATGCAGGCGGCGATCGAGGCCTCGGGCGCCGACTGCGTGACGGTCGCGGTGCGGCGCGAGCGGCTGGTGGACGCCGCGGGCCGGTCGATCCTCGACTTCCTCCCGCTCGACCGCCTCACCATCCTGCCGAACACGGCCGGGTGCTTCAGCGCCGAGGACGCCGTGCGCGTCAGCCGCCTCGGCCGCGAGATCCTGGAGCAGCTGGGGAACCCGGGCGCGGGCTGGGTGAAGCTCGAGGTCCTCGGTGACCGCACGACGCTGCTTCCGGACCCGGTCGGCACCATCGAGGCGTGCCGCGAGCTGGTGAAGGACGGGTTCACGGTGCTCTGCTACTCGAGCGACGACCCGATCGTGGCCGCTCGGCTGCGCGACGTGGGCGCCGCGAGCGTGATGCCGGCCGGCAGCCCCATCGGCAGCGGGCGCGGCATCGCCAACCCGGCCGCGATCCGCATGGTGATCGACCGCCTGAAGCTGGCCGACCAGGGCGGCTCGGCGGAGTACCCCGTGATCGTCGACGCAGGTGTCGGCACCGCCAGTGACATCGTCCACGCGATGGAGCTCGGCGCCGACGGCGTGCTCCTGAACACCGGCATCGCCCACGCGCAGGACCCGGTGCGCATGGCGCACGCCATGCGCCTGGCGCTTGACGCAGGCTGGCACACGGCGCGCGCCGGGCGCATCCCGCGCAAGCTGTACGCGAACGCGAGCAGCCCGTGGGAGGGCGTGATCACGCACATCCCGGGCGAGTAAATGGCGTCCGGGGTAATCCCGGTTCCCGTTTCAGTGCTCGACGCGGTGCCCGAGCACGGGTTCCAGCTCGCGCACCTTCGCCGCCACCGTCGCCGCATCGCGCGCCTCGAGGTTCAGCCTCAGCAGCGGCTCGGTGTTCGACATCCGGATGTTCGCCCACCAGTCGCCGCAGTCCATGCTCAGCCCGTCGAGCGCATGGAACCGCGCGTGCGGGTACTTCGCGCGCAGCGCGTCCAGCGCGCCCTGCTTGTCGTCGTTCTCGAAGTTGATCTCCCCGCTCTGGCTGTAGCGCCGGAACGGCCTGATGCACTCGGACATCGGCTTCCCGCCCTCGACCAGCGCGGCCACCACGTTCGCGAAGGCGCGCGCGCCGCTGTCGGTGCACCACATATCGCGGTAATAGAAGTGGCCGCTCAGCTCGCCACCGAAGGGCGCGCCCGTCTCCCGCAGCTTCTGCTTCATGAAGACGTGCCCGACGCGGCCCTCCACGGGCACCCCGCCCGCCTCGCGCACGGCCTCGGCCACGCTGCGCGTGGAGCGCAGGTCGTACACCACCGACGCGCCGGGGTTCGCACGCAGCCAGCCCTGCGCGAGCCACGCGGTGAGCAGGTCGCACCCCACCGGCTCGCCGCGCTCGTCGATCACCATGCACCGGTCGGCGTCGCCGTCGAAGCACACGCCGAAGTCCGCCTTCAGCGCGCGCACGCCCTCGCGCGTCGGCGCCAGGTTCGCCTCGACCAGCGGGTTCGGCTCGTGGACGAACTCGCCCGTGGAATTGTCGAAGTTGATCGCGGTGATCCGCAGCCCCTTCACGTCGCCGAACACCTTCGGCACCATCGTCCCGGCCATGCCGTTCGACGCGTCGATCACGACGTGCAGCGTCCGCGTGCCGTCGAGGACCGACTTCGGCAGGAACGACAGCAGGTGCGCGCGGTACGCGTCCCACAGGTCGGCCGACCGCTCCGCGCCGCCGCCGGGGCCGTCGCCCGGCCGCACGGCCTCGGCGAACGCCTTGATGGTCGTGAGCCCCGTGTCCTGGCCGACGGGCTTCGCACCCGCCCCGCTCACCTTGAACCCGTTGTACTGCGCCGGGTTGTGGCTCGCGGTGGTCTGCACCGCGCCCGCGGCATCGAGGTGGTTCGCCGCGAAGTACGTGAACGGCGTGTCGACCATGCCCACGTCCACCACGTGCGCCCCGCCCTCTCGCATGCCGTCCTTGAGGCTGCGCGCGAGGCTCGGGGAGCTCGTGCGCATGTCACGCCCCACGACCACGGTGCGTGCGACGTCGCCCGTGCGGCCGTCCTTGCGGGCCTCCTCGAGCAGGAAGCGCGCCACGCCGTAGCCGATGCGCCAGGCGTCCTCCTCGTTGAGGGGCTCGGGGTAGATGCCTCGGACGTCGTAGGCCTTGAAGATCTTCTGGAGCATGGTGCGTTCCGGGATGGCCGCCGCGCGTTGGATGCGCCCGGCGCACACGTCGGGCACGGCCGCGACGCGCAGGGCCCGGATCGTAGTATTCCGATCGGATGCCGCGCACCCCCACGCTCCTCCGCGCCGACCGCTGCCTGACGCGCATCGTGGCCACCGCGGGCCCGGCGTGCGACTCACCGGCGATGCTCGAGCGACTGGTGCGCGCCGGCACCTCGGTGTTCCGCCTCAACCTCAGCCACGGCGACCCCGACGGGCACGCGCGCACGCTCGCCGCCATCCGCCGCATCTCGGCTCGGCTCGGCACCGAGACCGCGGTGCTCGCCGACCTTCCCGGCCCGAAGATCCGGCTCACGCGCATCGCGGACGGCGCCACGATCGCCTTGCGCCACGGCGACCGCGTCCGCTTCACCGGGGGCGCCGGCCTCATCGACCCCGCGGCGCGCCCGGCCACGCTCCACGTGGACTACGCGCGCTTCGCCTCCGACGTCCGGCCGGGCGACCGCGTCCTCATCGACGACGGCGCCGTGCAGCTGCGCGTGTGCACCGTCCGGGCGGGCACGGTCGAGTGCACCACCGAGGTGGGCGGCACGCTCTCGGGACGCAAGGGCGTGAACCTCCCCGAGACGGCCGTCAGCCTGAAGGCACCGACCGCGCGCGACCGCGCCCTCGCCGACTGGGCCGTGCGCCATGGCGCGGACTTCGTCGCGCTCAGCTTCGTGCAGGACGCGGGCGACCTCGCGAGCCTGCGCCGGACGCTCGCGCGCAGCGCGCGCGCCTGCCGCGGCCGCATGCCCGCGATCGTCGCCAAGATCGAGCGCCCCGTCGCGCTCACCAACCTCGACGCGATCTGCGCCGCGGCGGACGCGGCGATGGTGGCGCGCGGCGACCTGGCCATCGAGCTCGACTTCGCGCGCGTGCCCGTCGAGCAGCGCCGGATCCAGGCGGCGTGCGAGCGCGCGGCGATCCCGTGCATCGTCGCCACGCAGATGCTCCAGAGCATGATGGACGCGCCGCTCCCCACGCGCGCCGAGGCGTCCGACGTCGCGAGCGCCATCTTCGGCGGCGCGGACGCCGTGATGCTGAGCGGCGAGACCGCCGCGGGCCGGCACCCGGCGGCGAGCGTCGACGCCATGCGCCGCATCGCGCACGAGACCGAGTCCTGGATGCGCCGGCAGCCCGCGCGCGGCCTGCGCGCGCGCGAGGTCGCCGAGAGCCCCGAGCCCGCCGCGGTGCTCGCCCGCGCGATCGCGCAGATGGCCTCCGAGGGCGGCGCCCGGGCGATCGTCACGTGGACCGACGCGCGCTCCGTGCGCTTCATCAGCCAGACCGACGTCAACGTGCCCGTGTTCGCGTTCGGCTCGTCCGACGGCGAACTGCGCGCGCTCGCCCTGCTGCGCGGCGTGCGGGCCATCCGCATGGACCGCCCGTCGAGCACCGCCGCGTTCGTTCGCCGCGCCGAGCGTGCGCTCCGGGCGGCCGGGCTCGCGTCCTCGGACGATCGCATCGTCGTGGCCACCGGCTTCGCAGGCCTCGGCACCGAGCGCCTCTGGCTGCGTTCCGTAGGCGCCCGGGCGGTCTGAGGCTCAGCGGCGGCAGGCAATAACGCGCACCCGGACCCTCTCGCGCCGCGACTCCGGGGCCTTTGCGATTGCGGAAACCCCGCCGTTCCCGTACCGTGTTCCGTTTCCCCGCCGGTTGGCGGGGCGGCGCGGTTCGAGGTGGACC
>Ga0169931_10004750_pt1 | contig 21029 bp, 38 predicted proteins | sample Kivu_15m_20L_FD_129675 | JGI IMG/M metagenome (GOLD analysis project Ga0169931, IMG submission 129675) | Freshwater microbial communities from Lake Kivu, Western Province, Rwanda to study Microbial Dark Matter (Phase II) - Kivu_15m_20L... | ecosystem: Environmental > Aquatic > Freshwater > Lake... | reverse complement strand
GAGGACATTTACTACAGTTATGTGGAGGTGTGAGATGCAGTTATTAGGTTATGCGTGGCTGTTGACGGCGTGGGTTTTCATAGGCTACGCTGTGGTGATAAGTATCCGAGCAATGAGAGGAGGCAACTAATGGGAATGATGGGATACACAGAGGGTGACATAGATGCAATGCTTAACATTCTGCACGACAGCATCATAAGATTGCACGAAAGTAAAGTAGATAACTTCTTACACTACGATGATGAACTAAGAAAAGTAAAAACATTCTTAAGCGGACTGGTGGCGGAAGGATACTTTGATTAGAGGCGGATGATTGACCTTCGGTCTTAAGACAGGAGGTCTTTCACCTGCAACTAGGCAGGAAGAAAGGATGATAATATGGAAATCGGAACAACAATTCTGTTGGAACACGAAAATACCGAATGGGTTAGGCGAATTCTGTTTAACCTGAACGGTAAAGATTACAAAGTCTCTTTAATCTGGAGTCAATGGAATGGATATGAAATTTATTCCTTAGATAACAACGACCTGTATGGTGACCTTGAAGAAGCAGGCATCAACTGGGCTGAGTTAGCGCAAGAACTAGACGACCAAACATACAAGGAGGCATACCAAAAATGAGAACAGCAGATGCACAACTACTGGAACAAAAACTTAAAGACCGAATATGGTTTGAGACTTTTGGTAGTGGTTGGGAATTTAGCGTGCCGTGGATGAAGGATTACAAATTCATCGGTGGCAATTGGGAGAAGGCTGATGCTTTCTTTCTTAAGTACGAAGTCTACAATTCTGACGGTGATGTAATTGGTACAAGTACCAAGAGACTACTACCACAAGACATCGTAGATGCGTGGCTTTGGCTAACATTAGAAGGGTACGTACATTGTGGTCACTACAGTTTCGGGGAGATAGATAGTTTTGATTCCTGCGCTGGTGGTAGTATTCTATTGCGTGCAGTGTACAAAGATTCCTACCCATTTTAGGAGCGGATGATGTCGCAAGGTAGTTCGCCTATCTTGCGCCGTCACCTGATACTAAATAAGTACAGGCTGTCTTAAGACAGATAACAAGGAGGATAAGTAATGATTACACTTACAGATACAGAATGGGCAGAGAAGTACAAGCCTATTAAGAATCACCTAGACGAGAACGCATCTGTTGATGGTGAGATGTTTGAAACCTACGGAGATGAGTTAGATTTCGTACGGCAACAAGACTCAAACAAGATATGGACTTATGCGGATGACGATTACGGAAACCCTTACATTTCATCAGGATATTCAATAGTTAATCGGATAGGATATTTTATTACCGAAGTACCGCACGATGACTTAGTGATTGTTAATTTAAAGGAGGACAACTAATGGCTGAGGTAGATTTGCTAAAACACTTTAGCGACCTAGCATCTGCAACACATCGCATTGGGATTGTGTTGGAGGAAACGTACAAGATAATGCACGAAAAGGATAAGCATAACTTTCATCTACACACACTTGGCGATGCAGTAAAGGCGGTATTTGTTGCAGGTGCTGAGTTAGATAGGCTAATATTTGACCTAATGCTAGATGCAGAAGATGACAAAAGAAGGAGATAACAATGGATGAATACTATGAGCAGAACTATTGGAAGATTCAGGCAGAAGATGATGCCTACTACATTAGTATTGGCGTGACCGAACCAGAACACGAGGAGATGAATGATGATTTGGTACAGGATTTCAGTTAGCCTTTATGTTAAAGAAGGTAATGAGTTGGATGCACAAGGCGAAGTCGTCAAGAAGTTAGAGCAAGCAGGCTTTGATGACTTTGAGATTGACTTTGTGGACATCGCAGGTAAAACGCATCAGGTTATTTATGAATGATTCAAAACTACTAAAGCATCTTGCCATTAACGGAAACTGTCGTGGCTTAGACACAGAGTTATTCTTTGCGCCTGAGAACAGCAGTAATTTTCTACAGGCTAATTACAAAGTCATTAAAAAGATTTGTGATAGTTGTGATGTGCAACAGCAGTGCCTTGAGTACGCATTACGCAATGATGTGGAAGGTATCTGGGGTGGCAAGTATCACAGCGAACGCAAGCGGATACGGAAGAAGTTAGGTCTTAAGGCAGAACCAGTATCACTTCAAGACTTTATCCCTAACTTCTCCGACCCTTACCACGAAGAGTTGATGTGGAAATACATAAACAACCGCAAGGGGAAATGTGTAAACGGTCACACACTTACAGGTGTTAAGGACATACGCATCGTTTATGTGAACAGTAAAAGCAATCCTGATTTTCATTGCCGTATCTGTTCCATAACTACAGGAAACAAGAAGGGTAAGACTGTCAAAGTGATAACCAAAAAGCCGTCTGGAAAATACTTATGAGTGGGATAGACCCGACAGGAATACCTACTGCACAGTGCCCTAACTGTGGAAACTTCTGGCTAAATCTGCCAGTGTGCTTTGACCCTGAGACATACGAGGTAGCGATGTATGGGCTTGATGCGCGTTGCTTTGAGTGCGACACGCCGATAACAGCCCCGACTCCGCTAGACCACCCTGACTATGGTATAATAGAGTTATGATAATAACTAATAATAATACCCCCCTCACGGGGGTATATAATTATTATATATTATTATATAATAACTAAATAGATTTAAGAACTAGGTTGGTAGTTGCTATACTGCAACTCATCCTTTCAGTAGCCCCTCCTCCTTGTGCGCTACCGACCTAGTTCTTTTCTGTCTTAATAAAGGAGGATAAATGATTTTAGTTAATGGGCAAGAGTTGCCCTTACATATAAGTTATTCAAGCCTAACAACTTGGCTATCGTGTGGACATTCGTATTTACTCACTCGTGTAATGCAAGTTGAGGAAGAACCTAGCGCTTGGCTATTTGGAGGGAAAGCACTGCACTCCGCAACTGAATTGTATGATAGGCAGTTGGAGGGTGAATGATAATCATTCCATTTCCACCACCAGACATCGTGTATGAGATACACTTTAATCGTGGTGATGAATACCCTACTGCTGTAAGCGGAACACGCGAGCGCGTGTTAAAGTTTATCTACAGTGAACGAGGACTTGAAGAAGCCAAGTGTGTTGATGAGATAGTACACGCAGAGTCACGCTGGCGAGAACGAGCAGTGAATGAAACCTCAGGTGCTTGGGGATTGTTTCAGTTTATGAATGAGACAAAGAGATGGAATATCTACAGACAAACAGAGTTAGCAATAAAGTATGCAGACTACCGCTATGGTGGATTCTGCAACGCACTAGATGATAGGAGGAAAAAAGGATGGTGGTAGATGAATTATGGGCTAAGGCTTGGGCATTAGAAACTAAAAATGCTGACCCTAACCAGTGGCGTGTCACTAAATCTAGTCAGACCAAAGGTAATCCTGATGGTGAAAACTATGAATGGTGGAGTGAACAAGGCAAGGTGATGCTCCAGTCTTGGATTGACTGGCGCAAGGCTGTAGGCTGGAAGATTTGGCGAGCACCTGATAATCGCTTAGCGATTGAGTTAGACTTTAATATTCAGATTGCTGGTGTACCTACCAAGATGAGTATTGACCGAGTATTCGTCAGACCTGACGGTGACTTGGTAATCTTAGACCTTAAGACAGGAAGGCGTACACCACAATCAGACTTACAGTTAGCAGTCTACGCTGCTGGCATTGACTTAGTGTACGGAGTACGACCCAAGTGGGGAACTTATTGGATGGCGCGTAAGGCTGGCACAGAAAGCATTACAGACTTAGATAATTATCCGACACACCAAGTAGAGAAACTCATAGCAGGTTTTGACAAAGCCCGTAAGCAAGGAGTATTCTTACCTAACCACGGACACTGCCATATGTGTTCAGTACGAGAGTTCTGCGAATGGTATCCATCAGCAGATGTAACAAAGAAGATACCGATATATATAGAGGAGAAAAAATAATGTCGGACAACTGGAAGTTCCAGACCTCCTTCAAAGGTGGTCATAAGGAACAGGATATGACAAACATTAGGGGTGAAAGCATTGAGGAGTTTGTACAAAACCTCATCGCCTTTGATGAATCAGTGGTTGAATTAATCAACAAGATTGGTGCTAATCTTAAAGTAGCAGGTGCTCTTGCACCTGTCACAACATCACTAGCAACAGTGAACACAACAGTTAGCACTGCATCAACAGATGGTCCATTTGAAAGTTGGCCTACACCTGCACCTTCGGCTGCACCAGCAGGTAACCAGCCACCAGTGTGTGTACACGGACCGATGAAGTGGATGGAAGGTGTATCATCCAAGACAGGTAAGCCATACAAGTTCTGGGCTTGCACTGGTCCTCGTGCAACACAATGTAAACCAGTAAACCCTAAGTAAAGAAGTGAGACAGGGAGGGCAGTTTCCAAGAATGGCGATTCACGGCTGCTCTCCCTTCTCCTATGAGGAGGAGTTATGAAAACTTTAATTAGGTCAGTAGGTAAGTCAGACATTGGCGGAGAGCCATTGCCTGCGGTCTTTCAGACCTTTGAGAAGAATAAAATTATTCTGCGTAGAGCAGAAGTGTCTATGATTGCAGGCGCACCAGGGGTAGGTAAATCTACACTTGCTCTGGCTATGGCACTTAAGACAGGAGTTCCAACGCTTTATGTTTCAGCAGATACAAACGCACACACAATGGCTATGCGTTTGCTGTCAATGATTACAGGCAAGTCACAGGATGATGCAGAGATGCTGTTAGAGATTAACCCTGCTTGGGCATCAGAACAGTTATCTAATGCTTCTAACCACATCTTCTGGTCATTTGATTCAGCACCTAGCCTGTCAGATTTGGATGATGAAGTATCTGCCTTTGAAGAATTAATGGGCAGTAGCCCACATCTAATAGTTGTTGACAACTTGATTGACATTGCAATGGATGGTGCAGAAGAATGGGGTGGCTTACGAGCAGCACTTAAGGAACTAAAGTTCCTATCCCGTGATACAAACGCTTCTGTCTTAATACTGCACCACACAAGCGAGGCATCTAATGGTGACCCGTGCCCACCGCGTTCTGCATTGCAGGGCAAGGTGGCTCAGTTGCCTGCACTTATCTGTACAATTGGACAGGATAGCCGTGGCTTCTTAGCCGTAGCACCAGTCAAGAATCGTTATGGTAAAGCAGATGCCTCAGGTGCGACAGCACACTGGCTGCAATTCAACCCAGAGTTTATGTTTATAGCAGACCTACCAGAAAGGATATGATACAGTGATAACGCTTACATTATTAATAATTATTGGTATACTTATGTATCGCAACAAGCAGATGCACAATGAACTACTAAGAGTTCTTAGAAATAGACGGATTACAAGTAGCAGATATGACAACTAGAAAATCACACAAGCAACGCGGTGCTACCTTTGAAACTCAGTTGCGTGATTGGTTTCGCGAAATGGGTATGAAGGCAGAGCGACTAGCGAGGACAGGTAAAGAAGATGAAGGTGATGTCTATGTTGAGAACTTTTCTAACTGCCCAATCATTATTGAGGCTAAGGCTCCAGGTGCTTCTAATCGTATTGATTTGTCTGGATGGCTTAAGGAGGCGTATTCGGAGGCTGGCAATTATGCAAAGCATCGCAATCTTAAGACAGGACTCCATCCCCTTCTCATCATCAAAGCAAGAGGCAAGTCAATTGACGAAGCCTATGTCGTCACAAGAGTAAAGGACTACCCGTGGTAAGGAGGAGAAGATGGCGCAAGCCAAACATCAAATTAGACACATCCTTGAGCACTATGGCGCGAGCCTTAGGCAAGGCAGAGGTTGGGTCAGATGTAAATGTCCGTTCCACAATGACAGAACACCATCAGCATCATTCAACGAAGAACTAAACACATTTATTTGTTTCGCTTGTGACATCAAGGGAGACACCTACAAAGTAATAATGAGACAGGAGGGAATAGAGTATGGCGAGGCCGTCAAATTCGCAGAAAGAATTACTGGAACAAGCCGTAGCGCACTATCAAAAGAGTCTTCCTCTGGCCGCAGAGTATCTCAAGGGCAGGGGATTATCTCACGCAGACGCGCTTAGGCACAGGCTTGGTGTGGTTGAGCATCCGTTTAATGGACACGAGCAGTATGTAGGCAGGTTGGCAATACCGTACCTAACCAAGGCAGGTGTAGTAGACCTACGGTTTAGAGCAATGGGTGCAGAGCAACCCAAGTATCTAGGATTGCCAGGTGCCAACACGCACCTTTACAATGTAAACGCTTACTTTCGTGCCAAGAAATGGATAGCGGTTTGTGAGGGTGAGATAGATACCATCACACTGGACAGTGCTATGAACTATCCAGCCATTGGCGTTCCAGGAAGTAACAACTGGAAACGCCACTACTCACGCATCCTGCACGACTTTGATAAGATTTATGTATTCGCAGATGGTGACCAAGCAGGGTCGGACTTCGCCAAGAACCTGACCAAAGAACTAGGCAATGTCATAACTATTCATATGCCTGAGGGTGAAGATGTGAACTCTACTTTCGTCAAGTTTGGTAAGGCTTGGTTTGATGAGAAGTGGAGGCAAGATGAATAAAGATGACAAATTTATCTGCAATAAATGCAAAGTTGAACTAGATAGTATCTATGACTACCTAGTCCACATTGAGGTAATACCAGAGGTTCTGATTAAACTAAGTAATTCAGGTTTAAGCATAGACCTTTGGAGAGTACTTGAGGAGATTTACTATTTGGCTGACGAAGGTAAGACAGAAGACATCAAGGCGATTTCCGAAAGCCTTGGGTTTACGCTATACTCTCTTAAGACAGGACTGCTTCACGAGGAACTAGATGAGTTGATTGTTGAAAGGTCTTTGGAAAACCTAGACAAGGAACTAAAGGAGTTATTAGATGAGTAAACCAACAACGATTAGTGAGTTTTACACAGTATCCGAGAAGTACTACGAACAACTGCATAGGGTGCTAGTCAAGAAGCAAAATGACTATGGGCCAGGCAACATTGCCAACGCACCAGGTGGTGCGCTTAATGGTTTATGTGTTCGTATCTTTGATAAAGTGTCACGGATAAATAACTTAATAGATTCTGGTAAAGAACCAGAAAACGAATCTTTACACGATTCATTTCTTGATTTAGCCAATTACGCAATCATTGCCTTAATGGTATTGAATGATGAGTGGCCTAACTCTCAAAATTGGAAACACGAATGAAAAGAGTAGTTGTACTTAGTGACATTCAAGCACCATATCACGATGCAAGACTTGTCACTAACATCCAAAGGTTTGTGAAAGATTACGAACCTGATGAACTGTATTGCGTTGGAGACGAAGCCGATGCACCAGAGCCAAGTCGCTGGACTAGAGGCAGAGCAGGAGAGTTTGCTGGCACTCTACAAAAAGGACTAGACAAAACCCATCAAATAATGGCAGGTTTCAAAGAAACCTTGGGTGATAAGCCATTCCACGTTATGAGGAGCAATCACGGTGATAGAATTAACCACTACATCGCATCATCAGCACCTGCATTTTCTTCACTCCGTGCTCTCGACTATGAGACACTGCTTGGATACGATAAACTCGACATCACATTCCATAGGGAGATTTGGAGGTTCGCCCCAGGATGGGCAATGGCACACGGAGATGAGGGGAGTCTTATCAGAACTGCTGGTGGAACTGCACTTAGTCTCGCAAAGCGCACAGGACTTAGCATTATATGTGGACACACTCATAGATTAGGTATTCAACACGAGCACACTGCATACAATGGTAAGTACACAAATCAACTTTTCGGAGTAGAAGTTGGCAATATGATGGACCTGTCTCAAGCAAGTTACTTAAAGTTTGGCGGAGCCAATTGGCAACAAGGCTTTGTTGTTCTGTACATCCGTAGAGGTAACGTAACTCCAGTACTTGTACCAGTTAAGGGTCGCTCTTTCACTGTAGAGGGAAAGGTCTATGAGTGGTAAAATGCCAATCAAAATAACTGAGAAGGTATACGATGACTATAAATCTTTAGTCCGTACTATCGCTGGTCAGTTTGGCAAACGTTATCATATGATAGATAAGGATGACATTGAACAAGAACTTTGGATGTGGTTCATTACTCACCCCAAGAAAACAAATGAGTGGATGAAACTAGATGTTAAAGAAGGAGACAAACTATTTGCTAAGTCGCTGCGTAACGCAGCCCACGATTATTGTCAGAAAGAAAAAGCCAAGGTACTTGGCTATTCGCCTGATGATAATTATTACTATGATAAAACAATCGTAGAGCAAATACTCCCATACTTACTTAAGTCAGAAGTCAATAATGAGATAGACCTTATTGCAACACTTGACCTGATTCAATCTGACTTAAGTCTAACAAATAGTAGTGGCTCTAATCCGTCAGAGCACGGCAACTGGATTGCCTACTTTTCTGACATCAGCAAAGCATTCAATGAACTACCTGAAGATAAACAAAACCTGCTACGCCTACGCTATATGGAGGACTTCGGCCCTAACGAACTTGCTGCTCAGTTAGATATGAGGCCTGATGCTGCACGTATGAAAGTTGCACGTGCACTTAGAACTCTTATTAATAAACTGGGTGGACACAAACCACACTACGAAAATGACAGCATAGAACAAATGAAAGAGGACGAGTATGACAGTGATAGTGAAACTTAGTAAAGATGAAGTCAGAGTTTGCACACTGCTTGCAGTGGAACGATGGCTTACTAAGTTTGGTAGTACAGATAGGCCTAATTATGCTAAAGGTAAAGAAGAAGGCAAATTAGAGCACGAACTAACTGCAAACATTAGAGCCAACATTGCCGAGTGGGCTGTTGCTAAACAGTATAACGAAGGCTGGAATGTACCGTGGTATCCTAATGAACTACACCGCAAACGTAGCAAGATTGCTGACGTTGGTACAAACATTGAGGTTCGCACTGTTCGGACACAAAATGCTGTACCAGTATGGTCTAAGGATAAAGATAAAGTAATCGTAGGTGCTAAGGTTCTTGACCTAGAATACTTCTCATTGGTAGAGGTATATGGTTACTACAATGCAGCCGACGCATTCAAAGATGAATGGAAAGATGATTCAATTCAAGGTTGGCGCATTCCAATAGAGGAGTTTAAAGATGCACAGCAAGAATGAAACCGTAACCATAGGTTGGTGTGACAATGGTATGGCAGATGGTAAGTTTGCCGAAGGCCTTATGTTTACCTTGTTGCACTACAAGAATACTATTACTGATACTGTGCGAGCACAGGGTAATCAAATAGGCAGACAGCGACAGGTGTTGTTGGATGCTTGGTATAATAAGAACAATACGGACTGGTTGCTATGGGTTGATTCTGACATTGTACTTACACCAGAAGTATTTAAGATGTTATGGGATGTGGCTGACAAAGCCACTCATCCAATAGTAACTGGCGTTTACTTTATCTCTAAAGAGAATGAGCAGTCAATGATGCAGCCATTTCCTTGTTTATTTATGGAAACGGATGACGAACACAACATTGCATACATACATCCACTACCACTTAATGAAGTAATAAAAGTTGACTTGGCTGGTATGGGGCTAGTGCTTATGCACCGCACTGTAGTAACTAAACTTCGTGAGAAGTATCCAGACCAGTCTATGTTTGCTGAGATAGAAGGACTAGGTGTTAAGTTTGTTAGTGAAGATATTGTATTCTTCCGTAAACTTAAGGCTGCTGGTATCCCAGTACACGCCCATACTGGGGCACGAGTAAAGCATATGAAACGCTTTGCGCTAGATGAAAACTATTACAATAACTACTGGCAAATCTACGCCCTAGTAATGACAGAAAGGAAAAAGAATGACGACCTATCCAAACTGGTTTGAGTCAACAGCCGAACCAAACTTTAAGAATTACCTACTACCATTTGCTGGACATAAAGGATTAAACTTCCTACAAGTGGGAGCATTTACTGGTGATGCAAGTAAGTGGTTACTAGAAAATATATTAACTCACGAGGACTCACGACTAACAGATGTGGATACTTGGAAGGGTTCAGATGAAGAAGTACACAAAGAGTTTGACTGGTCAAACGTAGAGGAGACATACAATGAAAAAATTAAACCGTTCAAAGAAAAAGTCAACAAAGTTAAGTCCAATTCCATCGAGTTTCTCAAACGACAGCCTTTTTTTAATTATGATTTTATTTACATTGACGGCGACCATACCGCTCTTGGCGTATTTGCTGATGCAGTGGGGGCTTGGCCATTGCTAAAACCATACGGCATTATGGCCTTTGATGATTACACTTGGACTAGTGGACAATCACCCGAACACGAACCTAAAAAAGGCATTGATAAGTTCTTACAGTTCTGTGATGGTTCATACAGTACAATAATTATCAACAACCAATGCTGGGTACGTAGTATCTTAGAGTTACCACAGGAATAGCCCTATAAACAAAAATAAGCCCCCATCCTGGCGGTCGGGTGGTAACCTACCAAGATGGGGGCAACTTGTCTGAGATTGGCTCTCAGGGCTTTCTAGAGGCTAGTCAGCGACTTCCTCAAAGGTTGGGGTGGCCTTGGCCTCTTCCCATAATGCGTTCTCTTTCCGTTGGGCGAACTCACCCAAGCCGAGGGCTGATAGCACGAAGGCTACGGCTGCTTCGGTAGGGATTTCTGGGAATGCAAAAGACACTACCAAGGCTACCGTAGCAGACACGAAGGCTGCGATACGGGTTGGATTGTCTCGTAGAAACTCTTTAAATTTCATCGTTCTCTTTCTTGTGGACTAATATATAATATATCTGGTCAACCTTGCCCTCTAATCTACGGACTCGGTCATTGATGGGTTGACCACCATTGGGTTTTAGTTCTATTAGGTACTGCTTAACTAAGAATCTTACTACTGCTGCAAATGCTCCTAGTATTGTGATGATGGATACGATAAGTGCTGCCCAATCAATTGCTGACATTATGCACCAGCCTTCTTATTGATTAGGACAACTGGGTCAACGAAGCACTGAGGTGCGTATCGGAAAGGAGCGACACGTACCTCAAAGTGTAGGTGTGGGCCAGATGAGTTACCTGTACTACCTGCTTCGCCGATGTGTTGGCCAGTCTTAATACGCTGGCCCTTCTTGACCAGTGCCTTAGATAAGTGTGCATAGATGGCACGGAATCCGTTACCGTGGTCTACAACTATGGCTGTGCCATAGGATGGCCCCCACGATACGCTGCCAACTTCTAATACTTTTCCATCAAACGCAGCGCAAATGTCAGTACCTACTGCACACTTGTAGTCTACACCTGTATGAAATCCAAACTTCCACATCTTACCTTTAACTTTATAGGCTGTAGATATTTTTTTTCCTGGTACTGGACTTGCCATTATAGTTTCCTTATCACTACATTAAGTATTCCACCAAAGCCAGAGAACCTACGGTCAGGTGGACTTATTTTTCTAAATGAGATTTCTTCTATGACACAACCAAATTGCTCGCCTGTGGTGAAGTCTTGGAATGTTACTTCGTCACCTGTTTCCTCTAAGGTTTCTAGGTCAACAATTCTTTCAAAGGCTCTGCCTTGATAACCATTCTCATTATTGAATCGGTCTTGTTCAACATCAAAGCAGAACAATGGTAACTGCACTAGCCTCTGTCGCGTGCTCGCAGGTAGTGATTTAATCTGATAGCCTTTAAATACTGGACCAGATGAGGTAGTATTAGTGTCACGGTTCAAGTCAAAGCGATACTGTAAGAACTCTAATGGTCCTTGTGGCACAGCAGTAGTTACTTCAGGTGCACCTACACTGCTGTCGTAAGACAGAATGTCATATACTGAACCGCTTACATCTACAGTGTTAAGGGTCATAGACCCGTAGGTAAACTCACCCTTACCGATAAGACGTTTGTAGTTCTTAGGTTCTAGGGTTGCGTATCGGATACGACCAGTCTGAATAAAACCAGTAGAGATTAGATTAGTGGCGTGTTCTAGGTAGGTGTATCCTGCTGCAGTAGTAAATGCTAGGCGGTCAGTCTCACCAATAAATGATATTGCTGTGGTTGTCTTGCCAGATACGTCAGGCTTGTACACATCATTTGCGTAAGCAAATACTAACGGACTGATTTGCTCGGATAAGTCAATGCGAATAACTCCAGGTTCACCTGCCACACCAGTTGCTGCCCAAGCAAATCTATCTCTAGTTGCAAAGGCGTACACAGCCTGGCTGGTTTCTACAATTAGTGGACCGTAAGTTAGTGAGCCATCATCTGATACTTGTGCTACACGTACACCTTTGTTGGTGCCAATTAACATATAGCCTAGGTAGTAATGGATTGCCTGTACTACTTCACCAGTTGGCATCTCGGCTGCTGTAATAGCAGACGATAGGGTAGGCATAGCACCATTGCTAGATAGTACAAACTTCTCAATGGTTGACTGAATGCCATTGTATCCTGATAAATAGATAGCAGTACCAGATGCAGTAATACTGGTGTACACGTGGGCTGTTGATGGGTTAGTGTACACAGCAGTTGGCATAGCCACTGCTGATGGGGAGAACTCATACACTTTATTGTCAGCAGCCATTACTACACGATTTTTGACATAATCTATAACTGCGTTTGAGATAGTACCAACTTCATCAAACATCTTAGTATCAGATGTAGATGAGTTACCAGTTAATGGTTTTTTGTAAACTGTCTTCTTGGTTGAAGTGTTAGTAACCCAGATAGCATTAGCACCATCATCACAGATGGCATAAACTGGGCTGTCAGTACCGCTGGTGTAATCAATAAAATGAGTTACAGTTCCAGCACTATCAATTTTATGTACGTCAAACTCATCAAGCAATAGCACACCCTCATAAGTGGTAGTGCTACTTGTTGTAGCAATTGTCCACTCAATTGGTCGTAAGTGTTGTTGAGTTACACCATTGCTGGCAATAGGGCCAGTAGTCTCGTGACTCTGAGTTACCTCACGAAGTAAAGTCACCTGTCCTGGTGTCCATACGTTGACACCTTTGCTAGTATCAAAGCGATACTCTACTTCCTCACCTGCTGATGGGTCGTAGAACTTAATACCTGCACCACGATGGAAGGATGACTGTGAACGAATCCACCAACCAGTGAGCGACTGCTCACCTGGCTCTTGGCTATTATCAAACTGTTGCTTACGATAAGGAGCAGTGGCTCGTTCGTATGGTCGTTCCTCTGATGTAGCATAGATGAATGGGTTACCACCAATAGCAACATCGTATGCTGTGTCTGTGTTAAACCAGATGTTAGAAGGTAAAGTAGGCTGACCTACATTTAACGGTATATCGTCTGAAATATCTTTGCCAGCCATATTATCCTACTACTATAATTACTACGCCTGAACCACCCATACCCGAACTTACATAGGTTCCATTGCCAGCACCACCACCGCCACCAGTATTTGCAGAACCATCACTAAAGTTATTAGAACTTCCAGCGCCAGCACCACCACCGCCTGAACCGCCACTACCGCCACTAGAGTTGCTAGAGCCACCACCACCGCCGCCATAGGTAACAGAAGTTCCAGTAATTGATATTGCAACTCCGTTTCCACCATTGCCACCATTACCGCTGCCACTTACGTTAGCGCCAGCACTTCCAGCACCACCGCCGCCAGGTCCACGATTTCCAAAAGTATTTGCTGTTGCATATCCACCATTATTACCTTGTCCAGGCAGACCAGTTCTAATGTCGCTAGTATTTGTTGTATTATTACCACCACCACTACCACCATTTTGAGCAGTGCTATTACTAGAGTCTCCAGCACCACCACCGAGTGCTACATAAAATGCGCCAATAGAACTTGCATTCCCAACACGAGTAGAGTTTGTTGTAGTTGCAGCACCAACAGTTACAGCGTGCGTTCCTGCTGGAAGGTATGCTGAAGTCTGATACAAAACACCACCAGCACCACCACCGCCATAACCATTACCGCCACCAGAGCCGCCTGGCCCACCGCCACCAACTACAAGAACTTCACAACTACCAGCAGTTCCAATAGTAATAGAACCAGAACCAGTAAATCTATAAATAGTTTTACCAGCGCGAGATGTAGTATCAACATTTGGAGAACCAGTAGTGCTAGTCACTGTGGCTTTTGGAACTCCACCACCACCAACAGGGCTAAATAAAGGCATCTATTCTCCTAGGAATACTTGATTGGGCCAGCAGCAAGAACAGTAAATGTTGCGTCTGCAGTTTTGACAATTGTAAAAATGTAAGCATCAATGGCTGATGCATTACCAGCAGCAGGTGCAGTTCCGCCTGACCATTTAGGTGTAACAGATGAACCATCTACTTGAAATGCAGTACCATAGTATGCAGTAGCACCATTAGTTACTAAGAATGATACAGTAATTGTATCTCCAGTAGTTAATGTAGAGTTAAGAGTATTAGAACCATCACCTCTAAAGTTTAAGGTAAAGTTACCTGATGCGTTAGTGGTGTAGTAAAGCACTCCTTGAGTTAGGGTATCAAAGTTAATGGTGCTAGTAGCAGCAGTAGCAGAAATAGTCCAACGCTCTTCTGGAGAGATTAAGATTGGCGCAGTAACTGTTTTGTTAGTAATTGTTTGTGTACCAGTTAAGGTAGCAACAACACTAGTGTCAGCAGTTACGGTGACGGTACCAGAAGTACCGCCACCTGTTATGCCTGTACCAGCAGTAACACCAGTAATATCCGCTGCCCAGTTATTGGCATTGTCTCTAGCCTTCGTCATTTATATTCCTTACTTGCTTAGTGCTGCTATTTCTTCTGGTGTTAAACCTAGTGCTGCTAACTTAGCCTCAGCACTGGCTTTGGCTTCAGCCTTCGCTGCTGCTTCTGCTTCTGCTGCTACGCGGTCAGCCTCAGCCTGAGCGGCTGCTGCTTCCATTTCAGCGATTTCCTCAGCAGTTAGTTCTACTTCGGTCTGCTCGCCTGTTGAGCAATCTACGATTAGTTTAGTTGGCATTGTTCTCCTAAGTGTTTGATATGCCGTAAAGGTGGAAGGTGGAGCCTGATGCAAAATTATTTCCAGAAGATAAAACAAGTGATGTTATTGCCGAAGTATTTCTCCAAAGATGAGCCAATGTGCTTATTATTGCATATCCCCCACCACCAACAAAAGTGCTTCCATTATTTTCACCAACAATAAAATGACTTATCGGTTTATTAGTTGAACCCGCATAGTTAGGTATGTAAATTTCTCCCGAACCAAAAGTATTTGCTGTTGAACCTGATGGTTGAACATCATTTTGTGCTTCAAAAACAGTTCTATTACTCAATCTTGCTGATTGTGGACTGCCACCAAAAGTGCTTAATTGAGTTGTGCTGTATTCACTAGCACTGCTGCTATTTAATTGTCCATTTAAGTCAGCACTGAATGTTCCAGTTAATGAGCGTAAAGAATATTTTACAACTAAATCAGTGTAAGTCGCTGGAATAGAACTAAAGGTAACCGAAGCAGCAGATGTGCTTAATGTAGTAGATGCGATAGGTATGTATGTGGCTGCCATATTATGCCTTCAGTATTCCGTAGAGGGTTGCGGTAGTTCCTGCTTTTAGGTTCATTCCGCCTCCTGCTGAAACTCTTAATTCATTGATTGCGGAGGTATCTGACCATAAAGAAACACAGTATTCCAAAGACCCAGAACCATTTTGGTCATTGCTAGTTTTTACTAATGCGGTTTTAAAGGTTGAGCCAGCATAATTAAAAACATCTAACTCTGCCATTGTAGGTGTTGTGGTGTTATCGTTCAAAGTTGTTTCAGAAGTTAAATGAATTGTACTAGTGGTTGTTATTCTATTTGAACTTGCGGAACTGCCATTACCAATAAGCCTAGTTTGTGAATAATTTGTTGCAGTTTGATATCTCGCAAACAAGTTGAAAGTTGTTGAATCAGTTGCTCCATCAAATGCAACAACTACCAATCTTAAATCAGTAAAGGTGGCGGGAATGCTAGTAAAAATAATAGAAGATGCTCCTGTGCTGAGCGTTGTGCTTGCGATAGGTTCATAAGTTGCTGGCATTTACGCTGCTCCTTTTATACCGTAGAGGGCAAAGGTTGAACCTGCCTTAAAACCAAAAGAATTTTCTAGTGAGATTGAAGTAATCGCTGAGGTATTAAAATAGCCACCAGAATATAAACCCATAACAAACTCATTTGTAGTTGTATTACCATTACCCCCAGAAAATGCTCGCATTGTTGTATTTTTTGAAGTAGATGCATAGTCGTGAATATCAATTATATTAGCAGCAAATATATTTGCTGTGGATGAATCCATTACTGTTGCACCATTTATTATTGCTAAAGATGTTGACGATGCAGCACCGCCTGCCGCTGCTGTACTTCCATCACCTGTTAATCTGTGCCTAGAATAATTACTTCCAGTGTCACTGTTAAGGGTTATAAACATAGTATCGGTACCAGTTAACGCTCGTAAGGTTCTAGCGATACCTCTAATTTGTAAATGTTGATAAGTTCCGGGTATTGAAGTAAAACTTAGAGAAGTTTCACCGCCAGTAGCAGTTATAGAAGCAATAGACTCAAAGGCTCCAGCAGGTGCACCACCAGCAGCAGAGTTGTTAGCAATCAATAGATGCATAATAATCTACGCTGACAAGTTTCCGATAGCAACCCAAGTATCAGTGGCTCTCTTAATTAAGGTAGCAGAAGCCCACTGACCAGCAATCTTTAGGTTACCATCTTTAGAGTTTACAGTTACGCCAGACGTACCAGCAAGGGTAGTCTGACCAGCACCAGTTTGTACTACAGTAATTTGTGTACCTACTGGAAATGCTACAGATGAACTTGTTGGAATAGTTAGTGTGTTAGCACTAGCATTACTTATCTCTACAATCTTGTAAGCGTCAGACAAGGCAAGTGTGTAACTTGAAGTCCTAGCATTAGTTGATAGTGAGATTGGAGCATAAGCACTTAAATCAGGTGCTGGTATCGCAGCCCATTTAACTCCAAGTGCTTGCGATGAATCTGCAGTAAGTACATAATCATTTGTACCTACAGTTAACTTACCTAAAGTATCTGCAGCAGCAGCAACTAAAATATCACCCTTAGCATCAAAAGCACTTAGTTGAATTGCTGTTGCTAAATCAAATGCAGTAAAGGTAATGATGTCAACCACATCATCTGCAGCCAAGGCTGCAAGAGATGTAATGCTGGTACCAGATGTTGCGGTGTAGTCAGTTGTACGAACTAGCAAGACACCGTTTAGGTACACCTGCTCTTTGCCTGGCAAGTAAGATAACGTATTACCATACTCATCCATACCAGATAGTTCAGTCTCACCACCAGCAGCAATAAAGTGATAACGGAAGATATCTGCAGTGCTAGAAATTGAACCCCACTCAGAACCAGTCCAAGCGTACATAGCATTGTCAACTGAGTTCCAGTACAATGCACCAGTGATTAGTGCATTGCCATCATTGTCTAGTGTTGGTGGGGTTGACTTAGCACCTAGGTACCTATCATCAAAGTTATCGTAAGTAGTAGCGGCTTCGGCTGCGCTAGAAGCAGCAGCAGTAGCACTGCTCGCTGCAGCAGTTGCAGAACCAGCAACAGCATCCACATACTGCTTAGTAGCAGCACCTAGGTCAACTGTTGGGTCAGCATTAAGAACTAACGCTCCAGACATTGTATCGCCAGATAGCGATACGTAACTTGTGCTTAGGTCTACTGCACCAGTTAACCCATCTACAGATAGAACTGAATCTGTTGGAGTTAACAGTTCTTGCCAGTTACCTAGAGTAGAAGCAGGAGATGCAGTCAAGATGAATGACTTGTTGACATCTGTTCTAACTGCTACGTCACCTGCTTGAGCAGTTAAGGCAAGCATCGCTGCTTGAGAGTTAACTACGCTGACCTGAGTAATTGCTAACGGTGGCAACTGTGCTGTGGGAATGTGACCATCGCTATCTAGTGATGCAATACCATTCACTGCACCTTTTTGGTCATTAAGATACTTAAGAGTAACAGCATCCTGATTAGCAGTTGGGTCTGCTACATCAACTAACTTCTGGCTATTGATAGATAGTGAAGTGCTAGGAGCAGTCATCTGGTCTAACCGAGATGTACGTACCTGAGCATCAAAGTCTGAAATAGTTCCAGAGGTTTGTGTACCAGTATGGTTAGCACGAGCCAATGGGTTAACAGCCAACTTGCTTAGTGCGATACTAGCAGAAGCATTAATGTCATCATTAACGATTGTGCCATCTGCAATATCTGCAGAGGTAATCTGACCACTAATGTTTAGTTTGCTGTAAGCAACAGCAGCAGAGGTAGATATGTCAGCATTGACAATAGTACCGTCAGCAATCATATTGCTAGTTACTGTACCTGTATCAGCCTGAGTTACTGCTGTACCTGCAATCTTAGTAGGAGCAATATCTGCTGAGTTATTAATATCAGCATTAACAATTACGCCAGTACCGATTGCAGTTGTAAAGGTAATGTCAGATGTACCAGTAAAGGTTTGGCTTGATGCTTCTACATCTCCAACAAGTTGGAAGCCACGACCAGTCTGTAATGCAGTAGCAGTGCTGGCATTGCCAGTTACGTTGCCAGTCACATTTCCAGTTACGTTACCTGTAACGTTTCCTGTTACATTTCCTGTGATGTTACCTGTGAAGGTACCAGTAATTGTTTTGTTGGTAAGAGTCTGAGTATCTGTGGTGCCCACTACGTCACCAGTTACTCCGTGCACTCCTGAGTCTGAGTTGCGGTGTGTCTCTGCTATGCGGAAGTCTTCACCGATAGCCATATGACGAATCTTGGCACCAGTTGCGTGGGACTTAACAGTAGTAGAATCCTGAGCACGAGTTACAGTTAATGCGTTAGCAACGACTGCTGTTACATAAACAATTTCCTCATTGGCTGTATCAGGGTCAATAACTACAGTAAAGGTGTCACCACCTGTTAGTGTGACACCACCCATAAGATTGGCAGCAGACTGTACGTTAACGGTGACAGAACTGGTACTTGCTGCTAAGTCTGCGGTAAGTGTTGTTTCTTGAGAAATGCTGGAATATTGACGTGCCATTTATTTCCTATCGGGTGTAGTGGAGTCGGACAGGATATTTGCCTTTCAGGCGACCTGCTTCTTCTTGTAGTCGTTGCTGGTATAGCGAAAAAATAAATCGTGCAGCATTTGAACCAGAACCAATTGGCTTGGTTCGGTCTGCTTCATCTGCCTCGGCAGAGGTGAAGGTAAGTCTTGATGGGTCAATGAACGAGATAAGACGATAGGCAGCACCGTAGATAATAACATCTTTAGTAGATAGTGGTAAACCAGTTACAGTTGTAAAGACATCTGCGTTATTGGCCATAGCCGTGGCTTCTTTACTGTAGGTTACCTGTACGGTACGACCTGGCTCTACACCCGAATAAAGAGTAATCGTATTGCCACTAGTAAAGGAACCTGTGTTAGCCATTGGGTCGTGTCTCCAGCCACGGATAGGCAACCATTCTTTGGTTGGACCAATAGTTGAGTAAGATATCGCTATAATGCCCTCAGCGTTACTAGGAAGGGCGTAAGTACTTTGGGCTGGGGAGTAACTAAAGGTAGTAGTTCCAATGCCCCACAATTGCGGATAGACGGCTTTAACGGTATCGTTAATAGCCTTCTTAACAGCAATTCGTGGAAAGGTAGGAGCAATGGTTACCTTAGCATTTAGAGCGTGGGTAGCACCAGTGGTTCCTTGATAGCCTCTACCGAATGGAGCAATCACTAGAGTTGAGGCTGGTCGGTTGACGGAGTCAACGAATAGCAACTCCTCATCAATTTCAACCAAGCCACGTGCTACGTTATCCACAGATGCAATAGGAATAGATAGACCAGTTGTGCTAGTCATAGCACTGGTCAAATAGGTAAGTCTATCTTGACGCATTGTATAGCCAGCAAGGTTCAATAGAACCTCGTCAACCATATCGTTGAATGTTGTCATACGTTTATGCTCCTAAGTGCTGGGATAGCCGCTAATCCTGTGGTGCCAGCAATCTCGTTGCAGACTGCATTTAAACCTTTATAGTCTTTAGACGAACGACCTGGAGAAGCCTTCTGGTTAAGGGCACCAAGTAGAGCAAGTCCAGTTGTACCAGCCCATACGTTTGCTGCGCCTTGTTCATCTTGAAATTCAAGAATGTTAGTAATACCAGCAAGACGATTAAGTTCGCCTGCTAATGTGCTACCTGGTTGTCCTAATGCCATTATCTGTACCTTGCTGTCTTTTTAGCAACCCCTTTAGGTTGCTTAACAAATTGCTTACCCTTTTTGTTACCCTGAGCCTTGGCCTTGTTAGTAGCCGCCTTCTCGGCAGGACTTAACGCAGCCCAGGCTGCGTCAGGTAGATAGCGTTTCTTACCTTTAGATGGCTTGCCATCAGATGTTCGCCACTTCTGTTTGGTCCAGTTCTTCAGGGATTGTTGAGACTTAGCGAGTGCCATTATTTGTAACCACCGCCTCGCTTCTTGTACTCAACAGCAAGTAGTTGCGCTTTACGCGCAGACCACTCACCTGGGTCGCCACCTTTTGAGCCAGCCTTAATCTTTTGAAACAAGGCTTTACGCATAGCAGGTTTCGTGTAGTTACCTGCTTCATTTACTTTAGATTTAGGCTTAGCCTTTTTGGTTGGCATAATTACTTCTTCTTTTTGATTTTCTTTAGGTCTGCTTTTGTAATCTTTTTCTTATCGCCAGCAACAGCAGCCAATTTTTTTTGTGCTGGTGTGTATTTAGCGTAAGGCATTACTTCTTCTTACCCATTTTCTTGATTTTAGCCTTTGGCTTTACTGCTGCTTTAGGGGCTTTGCCCTTAGCCTTCTTTATTCCGTACATTTACCACTTCACCTTATCTGCCCAGTATGCGGCACTCATTTTACCTTTTTGGATATTTGCCCGATGACGGGCTTTGAACGAACGTTGACGTGCTGAAGGTTGTTTATCTCCAGTTACGCCCTGTTGTCCAAACCTGATTGTCTTTACCTTGTCACCTTCTTTAGCCACAACTACGTGTGACTTCTTAGGATGATTAGGTGTACGCTTTGGCTTGTT
>Ga0169931_10004748_pt1 | contig 21030 bp, 19 predicted proteins | sample Kivu_15m_20L_FD_129675 | JGI IMG/M metagenome (GOLD analysis project Ga0169931, IMG submission 129675) | Freshwater microbial communities from Lake Kivu, Western Province, Rwanda to study Microbial Dark Matter (Phase II) - Kivu_15m_20L... | ecosystem: Environmental > Aquatic > Freshwater > Lake... | reverse complement strand
TCAGAAAGCGGGGCTCTCTCCGCTGTATTGTTTCCCAATTCTCTGCCAATCACATTGGCTATTACAATTGCTTTTTATATTTAACATTTGTTTTTAACGCATTGTACATCAATTGATTCCAACTACCTTATACACGCTGCAAAGTTTCCTCTATACATCAAAATCAGTTGTATTGGAGCAGTTTTGTTGCGTTTAGCTAATATACAACATAAATCCCAATTTCTAAGATACCCCCCTAATCATTCATTCCTTGGGAGGAAAAAAAAAGACCAGATTTACATAATCTGGTCCTAAGTCTAGAAACTTAATTCTTCTTGTCTTTATCTCAAATCTTCAACCTTCACACCTGGAAATTTGGCTTTGTTGAAAACAAAAATATCATCAGTAGGGGAGGCGGAGCGAACAGTTTTAATTTGCAGGGTATAGGTAGTTCCATCTTTCGCAAAAACTTTAATGTATTTAATTTCGTTTTTAATGACATCTACCTGTATTCTGATTTTATTGTAATCTGCATCTTTTGCTACTGGTTTGAATTCAATTTCAGTAAAATTAGTCGCCTTGTCCACATTTGTTATAGCATAAAAGAAATCCTTTTCAGACTCATAAATTTTGAGCATTTTACTGGGAGACAACTGATCTTCATCTTCTTCAAATGTATTGATTTGTACAACATTATTAGACTTCATATACATCCAAAGAGTTTTGGCATCACAAAAAATTTGATTGCCATTATTGTCAATATGAAATTTATTTCCCTTCTGGGTAATTTTACCGTTCTGTGTTTCTTTGGTTTCTCTGTTGTCGATAGTAAGCAGATATTCAGCATACATAGCCGGTAAGGTTGAAAATTTATCTTTCAACTTTTTTAATATTTTGGCAGCTTCGGGATCAGAACTAGGCTTTTTTGTAGTGGGAGTCTGAGACCAAAGGATTTGACTGGAAATCAATAGAAAGCAGGTAAAAAGTAAAATATGTTTAGCCATAAGATTGGTTTTTATTGTATATCTTCAAATATCATTCCAATTTTTAAAAATTAGAAAGTGCAAATTTAGTTATATTTACATTGAATTAATACAGATTTATACAAAACATGACAAATATTGAGAATGAAATTAAAGTTTTACTATTATCTACGGATTATTTGGATATAAAACTTGCTTTTCAGAAAGCTTTGGAAGCTGATTTTGATATACAATATTACCTGAATGGTCTTAAATCAATTATATCTAATCAAAATCAAAGATTGTCAGCAGATGATATAATGGATTTAAAATCATGGCGTAGTATAGATTTGTCTTATAGAAACTTAAATAAATTTCCCTTCGAGCTTTGCTATTTTCCTTTCTTGCAAAAAATTGATCTTGCAGAAAATTATATTTTTGAATTGAAAGAACTCCCTTTTCAATGGATAACATTGGAAGAGTTGAATTTACAAAGAAATCAATTTCAATATTATCCTGATGATTTATCCTGTTTCCCTGCTTTGAAAAAGTTAAATTTATCTTTTAATCGTATGGAGCAAATTGTTTTTAATGATAAAAATTGTCAGGTACCTCATGTAAATGTGAATGCCAATCAAATAAATAAATTGGAGTCTGTATCAATTCAAAAAAATGCTTTGTCCATACTTGAATTGGATAACAATGGATTGCAAGAATTACCGGATGTAAAACATCTACATAATCTTGAATTTCTTTATTTGCGTAAAAATCAAATAAAGGAGTTGACTGGGATGAATCAACTTAAAGAGCTTAGAAAGATTGATTTAAGTGAAAATCCGCTCCCTATTGAGGCCTTTTATGAATTGGAATCTATGAAAAGTCTGGATACAATTATAATAGAAGGGCAAAGAAATATACCCTTTGATTTTTTTCGTGAAAAATTGTCTTGGGTTGAAATTGTATCATAAAAAAAACCAGCATTTCTGCTGGTTTTTATGCTATTAGGCCAAGCCCATTATTTTTGCATATTTCATCATTTCAGAGAGATTGCTTATTTTAAGTTTTCCCATAAGAACTGCCATTTGAGGATTTTGTTTGCCTTCTAAAATATCTGTCAGCGTTTTAGCGGCTGTTTTGATTACACAATTGGCATCACCTGACAGACCTTCAGTTACTTCTGCTTTACCTCCTTTGATCAAGGCTGTAAAATCTCCACCACCTTCACCGTCCACAACAAAATGAAAACAGGTTTCTTTATCTGCGATGGCTTCAGGATTAATTCTACTCGGAAGAGACATGATAAATTCTTTAGCTGTTTTTGACATGATTTTTAATTTAAAATGAAAAGATTTACAATGTTAAAACATTTTTTTTGGATTCAATAATTATAGATGTTTGTTTAAAAAGAACAAAACATCATTCAGAACTTTTTCCTTTTCAGGTTCATTGTGCAATTCATGATAGAGCCCTTCATACAAAATGATCTCCGAGTTTCTTTTGGATTTCTCATGAAATTGTATAGTTCCTTGATGGGAGGTAAGCTGATCTGAGCTGCCATGAATCAATAAAGTCGGAATATCTAATTCTGAGGCATGAGCAAGGGCATAATCGCCCCATGATAAAAGTCCCATGGCTGTTTCTGCGGTAATTCTGTTGTGGTTCAACGTATCCTTTTTATATTTTTCCACTTCAGCAGGATCTCTTGAAATATGGTTTGGATTAATCTCATTTTCCTGAGAAAACCCCGGATAGATATTTTTCATCATTTTGCCTAAAAATATTTTAAAGGCAGGTGGTTCAAAGGCCAATTTAAGAAGTGGGGCAGAAGCCACAATAGCCTTAAAACCTGATTTCGGATTTCTTATGGCATAATTTAATACTATGCCGCCGCCCATACTATGTCCATAAAGAAAAACGGGCAACTGAGGGTACTTTGATAAGGCTCTCTGCTGTAATCTTTTTACTTCTTCCAAAACAAATTCATATTTTGCAATATGTCCTCTTTTTCCCTCAGACTTACCATGTCCGGATCTATCGCAAGACATAAAGATAAAACCATTATCAGTGAAAAATTGAGCAACATGTTCATATCTGCTGCTATGTTCACCCATTCCGTGTATGAGAATGATAATTGCCTTTGGATTTTCTTTAGGTAACCATTCCTGTGCAAATAGTTTGATACCTGAGATACAGTTCAAATGAAAACTATTAGAAGTCATACTATAATTTTAAAAAATTAAATTAATTTAGTAAAAGTAGTTTAAAATCAGCAAAATAATCATTAGATGAATGCTTTACATGAAAATGGTGTTAAAATTCCTGTAGGATCATACCAGCAAATGCCTGAAAACTGTTCTACAAAAATATGGGACGGCAACGGCGGCTTACAAAGTCCAAGAAGATTACAGCGTAAATCATGGATATTCACCTCAGCCAATGATGCTGATTTTTTTATTGGCTTTGCCATTGTAGATGCAGGTTTATTAGGAAAGGCCTTCGTTTACATTTTTGACAAGAAAAATAAAAAATGTATTGAAAATCATATCAATATTCCTTTAGGATTTTCCGCTGATTTTGATCCGTCATTTCAGGGTAGCTGGAAATTGGGAGAATACCAAGTGCATTACAATGAAAATCAACTTTTTTGTGAGGTAAATACGAAGCAAATTAAATACCGGCTTAGTATAGAAGTAGATTTAAAGGGAATTTCATTCATGTGTCCGGCAGGAGACAGGCCCTTTCATTTTACCTATAAAAACGTACATTTAAAAGCCAATGCATATGTAGAATTTAATGGCAAACAGTATAAAGAAAGGGAAATGGTGGCTAGCATTGACTTTTCAAAAGGCTATCCACCAAGGCATACTTTTTGGAATTGGTTGTCATTTACAGGTGAAACTGAATCGGGTAAACAGATTGGTCTCAATTTGGTTGATCAGTTTAATGGAAATATAGAAAACGTTCTTTGGCTTGATAATGAAGTCATACCAGTTTCAAAAGCCTTGTTTATTTATGAAAATCCTATGGAAGCCGGAATGGTTACAATCAATTCAGTTGATGGTAACATTGAAATAAGCATGACAGCAGAGGGAAAAAGGGGAGAGCATATGAATTTCATCCTGATGAAAAGTAAATTCACTCAGGTGTTTGGACAAATCTCTGGTAAAATTAGATGGAAAAATCAGCTGCTGGAGATAAAAGGCTATGGGGTTATTGAAGAACATGAAGCCCTCTGGTAATTACCTCATTTGATTTTTAAATGTAAAAAGCAAATCGGCATAATGCCTGGCTTGTGGTATTCTGTAAACAGCATATGATTTTTGTACTAGTTCAAGTGCTTTTTCAATATCGCCGTCCATTTCATAACCAATAGCAGCATTAAAATAGGCGCGACCTGCCACCTTAGGTTTGGGGTGATTCAGTAAACTTTCCCATACTCTTTTGGAACCACTAAAATCTGCTACGTCCAACATCCTTGCAGCAGACAATAATTCAGGGCTCCCTCTTCTGAAAAAATCTCTGTAGACCTTTACCCGATGTGGGAAAAATCGAGACACATAAGCACAGCCACCATAATAGGCACATTGTTCAATATCAGACCTTTTTCCAAATTCTGCAAAATCGTAGTTGTATTTTCCAGACAAAAAATAGTCTCCATATTGGGCTTCGTCTAATATTTGATATCTTCCCGATTCATAAAGTCTCCAATTCATTTTTACATATACTTCTGCTGATCCATTAGACCTGGGAATGGGGTCAATTTGATTTATATCACCAGTAATTACAGCATTAAAAATATCACCCACCATTTGTCCTGTATTACTATTTCTTTGATCTGTATCAAAGGCTTCCAAAACAAGTAATGCATCAAATTGATTTACTTCAGCGATTGAATCTACCAATTCAGGTGTTAGTGGAGGATTAATCAGACCAGCACCTCTACCACTCAATATGATATCAGTCATGACAACAGCCTGAACAAATCCAGTTTTATTGAGTTCAGCCGTAGCTCCGTAGATGGCAGCCTTCGAACCATTTTTATCCTCCAGTATTCCTTCTCCCGATATGACCGATTCCAGTGTAGCCCAACCTGTATTTTCTTTGGTTGGCAAGCTTCTGTTTATCACACCAATCTTTTTTACATGTTCTGGTAAAACTACAAAGGCTCTTCTGTTTTGCCAAGAGTACATACTACCCATGGGTCTGCAAGATGAAAGAAATAAATAGATAAACAGGATAGTTAGAATTTTAATTTGAGTCTTCATTTTTTGAAATGATTTGCTTTAGTTCCACCCATTTTAACATAGATTCAATAGGTGTGATCCGATTTACATCAAAACTTTGTAAAAATTCTTTTACTTTTTCAGTTAACGGATCAGGCTCTGCATGAAAAAAACTTAACTGTTGTGTAGGTATTGATTTAATTTTTTGTTGCATTCCAACATCTGAAGATCTTTGCAATTCTAATTGATGCAGAATTTCGGTGGATTTGGCAATGATTTCCCTGGGCATTCCAGCCATTTTTGCTACGTGAATTCCAAAACTGTGTTCTGATCCACCTGCAGTTAATTTTCTTAAAAAAATAACTTTATTACCAATTTCTCTTGTACTCACATGGTAATTCTGAATTCTATGAAAACGATTGGTAAGTTCATTTAATTCATGATAATGAGTAGCAAATAAGGTTTTTGCCTGCGATTCCTTGTGATTGTGTAAATATTCAGCTATGGCCCAGGCTATGGAAATTCCATCATAAGTACTTGTTCCTCTTCCAATTTCATCTAGTAAAACAAGACTTCTTGGGCTGATATTATTTAAAATGCTGGCAGTTTCGTTCATTTCAACCATAAAAGTAGACTCTCCGGATGAAATATTATCTGAGGCGCCGACACGGGTAAAAAGTTTGTCTACAATACCAATTCTAGCTTGTCTGGCTGGTACAAAAGAACCCATTTGTGCCATAATTACAATCAGTGCTGTCTGACGAAGGATGGCAGATTTTCCGGACATGTTAGGTCCGGTAATCATCAAAATTTGTTGTTTTTCCTGATCTAAATAAATATCATTAGGAATAAACTGATCACCTAATTTCAATTGCTTTTCAATTACAGGATGTCGGGCCTCTTTCAAATCAATAAGGAAGGAGTCGTCAACAATGGGTTGGTGATATTGATTTTCCAAAGCAGATTTCATAAAGCCAAGCAAACAATCTAACTGAGCCAGGATCTGTGCATTTTGTTGTATTTGCAAAATATGCCCTCCCAGCTGGTTGATAAGTTGAAATAAAATATCTTGTTCCAGCTGAATAATTTTCTCTTCTGCATTTAAAATTTTATCCTCCAATTTTTTTAAATCGTCGGTAATATATCTTTCTGCATTCGTAAGGGTCTGTTTTCTTACCCAATTGTCGGGAATAGGGGCCTTGTCCTTATGCTTATTGGTCACTTCTAAATAATATCCAAAAACATTATTAAATCCAATCTTTAGATTTTCAATACCCGTAGCCTCTGATTCTCTCTGTTGAAGTGCCAGGAGGTGATCTTTTGAATTGTGAATTAAATCTCTTAATTCATCAAGTTCAGCTGAGATACCGTTTTGGATAAAACCACCTTTATCCATTTTAACCATGGCATTATCCTGAATGGTTTTGGCAATATTTTCCTTGATTTCTACACAGGGATCTAACCTGAAGACCAGTTCCTGCAAATCTTTATTTGAATTGCCGGACCATATTTTTTTAATTTCCAAAATAGCATCTAATGCCTTTGCCAGATGAACAAGTTCTCTGGGATTAATTTTTCCAAGAGGAACTTTGGCTATCAAACGTTCAATATCACCTATATTTTTAATCTGATCCTCTGTCAACAAAGCCAGTTCGGGGTGGTTCATAAAAAAGTTTACGATACCCTGCCTGAAATTTATTTCTTTGATATCTTTGAGAGGCATCAAAATCCATCTTTTCAGCATTCGACTGCCCATGGGAGAGGAGCTTTGATCCAGTATATCAAGGAGTGAGGTTCCTGTTGCGTATTGAGAATGAATTAATTCCAAATTGCGAATTGTAAACCGATCCAACCACATAAACTGATGTGTTTGAATTGGTTGTATCTTGGAAATATGGGAAATATTTTTATTTTCCGTGGTTTCTACATAATGTAAAATGGCAGAGGCCGCAATTTGAGCCAAATGAAGATTATCTATACCAAAACCTTTTAGCGAATTAACTTCGAATAATTGTAAAAGTTTGTTTTCAGCATATTCAGAACTGAAAATCCAATCATCTATTCCAAATATAAAATAATGCGGCTCAATATATTTCTGAATAACAGACTTATTTGATTTGGCATATAATATTTCAGAAGCAGAAAATTGTTGTAGCAGTTTAATCATGGCAGTATAGTCACCTTCCGCAACCCAGAATTCTCCTGTGGAAATATCTAATAGTGATAGGCCGGCCTGCTCTTTCAGACCCAGATGAATAGCCGCTACATAATTATTTGACCTATGGTCTAAAATCTTATCATTTGACGTTACGCCGGGGGTAACTAATTCTGTCACACCTCTTTTAACTATCTTTTTTAAGGGGCTGGGTTTTTCCAATTGATCACAAACAGCAACTCTGTAACCTGCTTTTACCAGCTTGGGTAAATAATTATCCAGAGAATGATAGGGAAAACCTGCCAATTCTATTTTAGAAGAACCATTGTTTCGGGCAGTTAGCGTGATTCCCAGAAGTTTTGAAGTCAATACGGCATCTGAACCAAAGGTTTCATAAAAATCACCTACTCTGAAAAGTAGGATAGCATCTGCATATTTCGCTTTGAATTCATTGTATTGCTCCATCAAGGGAGTAATTTTTTGAATATTTAATTCATCAGATGCCATAACATGATTTTTGTTTATAAAAATACAATGAATTCATCAATTTATAAATGGCTCAAGATATAATTTAATTCTTTCATACCTTCAGTTGCCGTTTTGGGAATCACCGTCATCTGTGGAACTTGCACAGATGCTGGATTATTGTCAATATAAAATTGAATTGTATGAGCAGGGGTGTAATGTATCAGACCAGCCGCGGGATAAACCTGCAAAGAAGTTCCAATTGTTATTAAAATATCTGCAGTTGAAACTAATTCTATGGCTCTCTGAATCATGGGTACAGCCTCTCCAAACCAAACAATATGAGGTCTGAGCTGACTTCCTTTCTCACACAGATCACCCAAATGCAAATCATCCGTATGCGTATAGATTAGTTGATCATCAATGGTACTTCTTACCTTCCTTAGTTCTCCATGTAAATGTAAAACATGGGTTGAACCAGCCCTTTCGTGAAGGTCATCAACATTCTGGGTAATAATCTGTACATTATAATCTTTTTCAAGTGCCGCTAATATCAAATGCGCTTCATTGGGTTCTACTGTTTTCAACTGTGCTCTTCTCTTATTATAGAATTCCAGTACAAGATTAGGGTTTTTCATCCATCCATCCCAAGAGGCTACTTCATAAATATCATGTCCCTCCCAAAGTCCATTGGCATCCCTAAAAGTACTGATGCCACTTTCAGCACTCATCCCGGCTCCACTTAATACGACCAGATTTTTCATATAAGCTTTTTTATTTTTTGTAATAATTGATAGGTGACCGGTAATTCATCTTGAATTCCTAAAGGATCTTCTTCATAGGCTTCGTAGGTCTGAAATAATTCCAGTATCAAAAGTGCTTGTTGATTATCTATTTTTAATACAAAGGATTCAAGTGCAGCATCTTTTAATTTGAAGCAAAGTTTGGTGAATAATATTCCATGTTCTATTGCAATTTCCTGATCTGTCTTGTATGAGAATCTCAATAATTTCAACCAGGATTCAAAGTCGCCATCTGTGGCTTTTTTATATTGATCACAATAACCAAGTCCATGACTGGCCGATAATTGCATCAGTTCTTTTGAGGCTTCACATTCTGATCTTGAACAGGCGGCAGAAAGAAAAATAATATAAAAGATATGACTAAGCTTCATGATTATTAGTTTTGAAATGATCTAACTGATTTCCATCCTCATCAAAATAGTGACCTAAAATATCAGCTGTCAGGCAAGAATGAACTGGCCATATGGATAGGCTGTCTCCTACGTTAAATTGCAGTAAGAGCTCAGGATATTGGCTAAAATCCAAGATACCATGTTCTTGAGATATAGAGCTAAGGTAAATGGCATGTTCTTCATTTGCCCATCTGCCATAAATAGTTCGCTCATCTATCAAAATTGATTCTTTGGAAAAATGAATTGCACCTCCTTGTATCACAATTTGCTTTTTTTTGATATGGATCGCAACAATAGGACAATCCACATAAACAGCTATATCTTTTAATGTACAGGAGCCTATTTGTTCCTGCATCAGGTCGTAAAAAATAAAATTTCCAGGTCTGAGTTCATCAATATCTTCAAACTTATCCAAGACAGAGCAGGAGGGTGTATCGCCGATAGAAATAATACAATGAGGTAACAGGGCTGCCATTTGGGATCTTAAATTGAGAAGTCTGTCTTTTTGAAGCTGATATATTTCTGCAATTTCTTGCTTGCCCTTAGCCTTGTAGGTATTTCCAAAATGAGCAAGAAAGCCTTTGCAAGTCAGGTTTTTTGATGAATTAATTTGTTGAATTGTATCTTCTATAAGGCTCAGATCATCATAATCAAATCCAGCTCTTCCATAACCTGCATCTATTTTCAAAAAAACATCCATATTTCTTTTCAACAGACTATCCAGCTTTAAAATTGGAGTGCCCTGATCAACAAGAATACTAATTTTTACATTGTTATCAATGGCATTCAATTTGTCGATAGCAAGCAGGTTAATGGGGAAAGCAATGAGGATATCAGACCATTGTTTTGAAAAATACACAGCCATTTCAATGGAAGACACTGTAATTTTGCTTATCTGTCTGGATATAAACCACTGGCCAATTGCAATTGATTGATGCGTTTTAAAATGCGGGCGAAATTTTTGAAGATTTATTTTCTTTAAAAATCTTTCTAAGTTATCTGTTGCTTTTATCTTATCAATGTGTAATCTTGTACCCATAATTTTCATTATTCATACAATGATATTACTTATTTCGATAATAGTATTTCTATTGATTCAAATTTCAATTGGAATTTATTCAGTAAAAAAAGTAAGAAATGCTACAGACTTTATATTAGCCAGCAGAAGTCAACCGACTCATCTTGTTCTTTTTAGTTTATTCGCCACATGGTTTGGAGCTGAAACGATTTTGAGCAGCTCTGTCTTGTTTGCCGAAGGAGGTTTTATGGCAGTCATAAAAGAACCATTTGGAGCATCCCTATGCTTGTTTTTAACAGCCCTTTTTTTTGTAAGACCATTATACAGGATGGGCTTGGGAACACTATGTGATTTTTTTGGCATCCGATATGGGAAAAAAGCCGAAACCTTATCAGCATTGATATTATCCGTTTCTTATTTTAGTTGGATCGCTGCACAATATGTGGCTATGGGAAATATTTTACAGGTTGTTTTGATTGAATCCCATATGCAAGCTGATATTACTTTTACAATAATTACAGCTGCGGTAATTGTCATTTTTTATACAGTACTTGGAGGCATGTGGTCTAATATTCTAACTGATTTTATACAAAGTATTTTCATCATTAGCGGACTTATTCTTTTTGTTATTTTTCTAATTCCTCAGGTTGCCTCCTTTGATATTTATATTCAAAAATCAGCCCCTGACTTTTTTTCTTTTATTCCAGATCATAATACACATTCCATTTTGGGTTATACTGAATCATGGATGATTGTCGGATTAGGCTCTATACCATCGCCTGATATCTTTCAAAGAACTATGTCTGCAAAAAATGAAAAAGTAGCTTATCATTCAACCCTTTACGCTGCCTTTTTATTTTTAATCATAGCCTTGTTGCCCTTATTCATTGGCTGGATAGGAAATTTCATCTACCCAGAGATTCTGCCTCAGATTAAAAGTCAAAAAGAATTATTTATGCCGACTTTATTCCTAAAAGCACCCCTGTTTTTACAAATCATATTATTCGGAGCTCTATTTTCAGCAGTTATGTCGACCACCAGTGCGGCTATTTTAGCTCCTGCCTCCGTACTATCTGAAAATCTTTTAAAACCCTTGTTTAGCAAGCTTTCGGATAAAAAACATTTAATTCTGTTAAGAGCATCCATCTTGCTTGTAAGTATGCTTTCATTGTGGTTAAGTTTGGGAAATCAATCTGTTTACGAATTAGCATCAAATGCCTCTTCCATGTCTTTGGTTTCTATTTTTATTCCGCTTTGTTTTGGAATTTACTACCCGAGAACGAGTGCAAAGGGCATCATTACATCCATGACAGGAGGTTTGACTATATGGATTTTACTCTTATCCAACGGATTTGAAGAAACTTATATTCCCTTATTTGGGGGACTTGGGAGTAGTTTGATCGGCGTTTTACTTTTTCAGAAAAAAAATTGAATTATTGTCCACCTCTGTAATTTCTATACATTTGATATCGCTCCAATTCTTCTTTTTCCTTATCCATTTGCTTTTCACCTTTTTTGGGTTTGAATTTGTAAGTGAATTGAAGCATGAAATATCTTTGAAGTAAATTTGTTATATTGGTTTCAATATAAGTTTCTGTAAAATTTCTGGAGATGCTGTTGTTTTGACCTAAGATATCAAAGACGGTAAATGCTATTTCCCCTTGTTGATTTTTGAATATTTTCATTGCAATACTGGCATTCCAAAGTAGAAAATTTTGAGTGAACCCATCATTCAGACCAAAATAGTACTGATGGCTCAGATCTGTTCTGAATACCAAAGATTTCCATGGATTCCAATACAATCTGAATTTAGAATTTTGATTTAAAAATTGACTATTCAAGCTTGCATTTAAGCTATTAAAGCTGGCATTCAGAGAGGTATTTGATGAAAGTGTGAAATCCAATTTAGTGCTGATATTAGAACTAAAAGTCAGGCCAAAGGAAGCATTCGGTGTTTGTGCATAATTTAAATTATCATTTATCTTGCTTGGAGTTCGATTGTAAATCAGATTTAAATTAAGATTTAGATTAGATTTGAGCAATTTAATTGGAAAACCGAAGGTTGAGAATGAACTGATAGAAATACGATTGGGTAGATTTTCCGGTCGGGTAATTTGACTGCCTCGACTTAAAAATACGCCATAAACAGAAGTGTCACTTGATGCGATGAAATTATTTGAACCAATAAACTGATCTGTATAGCTCACTGATATCATTGTAAACAATGTGGTATTTTTCTCAGGATTGGGCGCTGTATAGTGAATATTAAAACGATGTGAGGTTTCTTGCTGAAGAGAAGCATTTCCATAGATCAACTGCACGGGATTGCTGTTATTGACAACTTCCTGTAACTGATTTATAGTTGGAACATTTGTGCTGGAACGATAAAATGCTCTAATATTTTTTGTTTTAGATATTTTGTACCGTAGCGAAGCAAAGGGCAGCACATTATAAAATTGATACCTGTTGGTAAAAATATTCGGGTAGGTCTGATCTACAAAAAGAGAGGACCATTGAAACTGAGCTCTAACCTGTACATTAAGATTCTCATCATTGTATCTCCAACCCAAACCTGCATTCTGAATATGATAATTATTTGTAGAGAAAATGCTAAGGAAAGTGTCTAACTGTTCATAAGACTCTGACACTGAATTGTAGGAAAAAGTTTTCTTATCGGCATCGTTAAAACTGTAGGAGGGATTATAAATAAATTGCAATTGTGATTTCTCACCCAATGGTTCGGCATACTCAAAACGAGTGGAGAGGGTAGTCTCAAACTGATCCAGATTGCTGTTTATATCTAGCGTGTCATTAAGAAATGCAGAGTTGTTTACCGATTGTAAAATGCTGTTTCCTTCTGATTTTTTGTGATCATTATTTAGATTGATGGTCAGAGAACGTCCTTTTTTCTGAAAGGAATGACTGTAAGTTATGGCATTATTTAAAGTCCATGCAAAACTTTTTGAGTTAAATTCCCTGTTACTTTGGTTAAGTAAACTTAATAGTTTGTTTGTTTCAGAATTCAAGCTACTTTGGCCTTCATTCCATTGCAGACTAAAACGAGGAGCAACAACCAGATTATTTTTTTCATCTATTTTATATTCCAGTCTGAAATTAGCTCTATGATTCATATTTTTTGACCGGGTATTTTCAATTTCTGAATATACCAATCCTGAATCTGAATTATTGATATAGTTTTGATCTGAAAAACTCGTATTTAAATTATCTGTATAATTGAAAAAATAGGCTGAGGAAAAATCAATTTTCTTGCCCCATTTATCAGAATAATTAACACCAAAGGCATTGGTAGAGGTAATACCGCCCTGATCATTCACCAAAAACTGTCCGATATTACTATTTCCACCACCCCATGAACCTCTGCCGCCGCCGCCCATTCCACCACGGCCACCACCCATTCCACCGCCTGATCCCGACATTACACCTGCCAGATCATCAGATGAAAAATTCTGCTCATTTATGTTGTTGAACTGACCTAAAACTGTTACTCTTCTATTCTCTTTGAATGAATTTAAAACACCTCCGGCCTTATATCTTTCGCCACCTGGTTTAAATTCATCATCGTATCCACCACCTGCATAAACGCGTCCGAAGGTACCCGAGCGAAACTCAGGTTTTGTAATAAAATTTATGGTCTTGCTGGTATTACCGTCGTCAAAACCCGAAAACCTGGATTGCTCGCTGGCCTGATCATAAACCTGAACTTTATCAATCATTTCAGCGGGTAAATTTTTCATTGTAGCATTGGGATCGTTTCCAAAAAAAGGTTTACCATCAACCAATACCTGTTTTACATCTTCCCCCTGGGCTTGAACTTTTCCATTCTGGATAGTAATGCCAGGCATTTTCTCCACTAAATTTTCAGCCGTTGCATCTGGATTGGTCTTGTAAGCATTGGCATTCATTTCTAATGTATCTCCTTTCAATACTGAACTCGTAACCTGTCCCTGCACCTGTACTTCTGTCAAAATATTTTCACTCAACAGAATGGTACCTAAATCAATATCTGATTGAACTCTGAGGGGTCTGACATAGGTTTTAAACCCCGTATAACTTACCTGCATTCTATACATTCCCTGCTTTAAATCAAAGGAGAATATCCCATTCAGATCAGAAGCTGTGCCCTGAATTCCTGCACTATCCCGCATAGGAATAAAGGCAATACTGCTGTTAGCCAAAGCTTCCCCACTAATACTGTCTTTTACAACACCCTTGACTTGAAAGTTTTGTGCTTGAGTTGCAATAGGGAAAAGTAAAATGCCGAGAAAAAATAAAAAAAATAGACGCATAAATTCAGTTTAGAAACGCAAAATTACCTTAAAAAAAGGAATATGTATTATTTAGTCAACACCATGAATCATTCTATGTTCATGTATTATATAGAATCAAAGTTTTAGACGATAAAATCAAAGAAAAATCTTAAAACGTTTCAATTTATAATATACCAGGCAGGACTGCTCTTCTTTTTTTAGGGTAAGCCTTTCCAAATTTTTCCTGATACCAGTGATGGTGGGCAACTGCCCTGGGCAGTAAATTGGCTGTTGTCCATATGGCAAAGGATAGGGCAGGGGCAGACCAAACCATAAGGGCAAAACCTGTCCATTCAATCATTTCTCCCAATAAATTGGGGCAGGAAATCCAATAAAACAAACCGCCTTTTGGAATTTTATAATGAGTCTCGCCCGGTTTTCTCAAGGAGAGTAAAACATTATCGGCTTGAATATTAATAAACATCCCAATAACAAAAACAATAATTCCTATCATAAATCGCTCATCGGAAAGCCATTCATTTGAAAACTTAGTTGTATCGCAAATCCATCCCAGATACAGACCATTCAATAGTCCATTAATTAAATTAAAACCTATGGCTGACCACATAATTGCTATGGGCATTTTTTTAGCAGTAGCTTTTTGTCTCAGAGGATAAATAACGCTTCGATTTAAATAATGAATATTCCACAAAAGGAAGAAAATCCACATAACAAGAGTAGGGGTATTCTTACCCGTTAAAAAAAAGAAAGAAAAAGTAAGCGGAGAAACTATCTCCATAATAAACCAAGCTAATCTGGCATTAATGGTTGGCCCAAAATCCTCTCTGTTATGTCTTCCAAAAGGTGCTATAATATGCTGAAGAGCAAAAAAAGTAAGCAAGGCGATGCCCATCCAAACATAGCAACTGATATAAAATAAATTCATTATGAACCTCCTGTTTTTTTTGTATTCTTGAAACCTTGTTCAATCAATATTTTAATAATCTTTTCTACGTGATTCCCCTGGATTATTATCTCACCTTCTTTAACCGATCCACCTACGCCGCATTTTGATTTTAATAATTTACCAAGATCCTCCAAATCTTCATTTTTTCCAATAAAACCAGTAATCAGACTCACTTCTTTACCAGCTCTTTGTTTTCTGTCTATACCTACCCTTAGCTTTTGTTGTTGCGGTGCTATGGTTTCAATTTCTTCCTCTTCCTCTTCCCATTTAAAATCTGGATTGGTTGAGTAAATATTAAGTTTATTTTTTTTCATATGTCCAATTCTTTAATTCACTATATTTTTTTTTACCTAAAATATAATAATCAAAAACGATACTCCTTGAATATATTGTATGAATGGAGTGATCAGAATTGTAAAAATGTTGAATTTCTTTTTTAATTCTCTTTCTCTCTCTCAATAAAAAAGGGATTTTGATAAAAAAATACCAGTGTGCTTTTATGATTGCACCGATATTTCTGATTTCCATTTTTTTAAAAAACAATAATCCTGCCGCAGCATCTAAAATAAGTCTTAAAAATACGGTCATTATCATCTTTGGAAAAGATCTTGAATTCAAGACCAACATGTAGAGACTATTTCTAAAATTCAGGAAAGTCTTTTTCGGACTTTGATATGATAAGGTTCCTCCTCCAACATGGTAAACAGTTGATTTGGACTCATAGCCAATTTTATATCCAGCTCTTTGTACCCTCCAACATAAATCAATCTCTTCCATGTGCGCAAAAAAATACCTATGAAAGCCTCCTAATTGAATAAATAAATCTTTTCTGATGACAAAGGCTGCTCCAGATGCCCAAAATATGGGTTGCAAGGAATTGTCATACTGATTTTCATCTTTTTCTAGATGATCAAAGATTCTACCTCTGCAAAATGGGTATCCTAAGAGATCAACCATTCCTCCTGCGGCACCTGCATATTCAAATTTATCTTTGTTATGAAAGCTCTTAATTTTTGGCATGACAACTCCCAGGTCATCATGCAAATGGAATAAATCTATCAAGGGCAAAAGCCAATCAGGGCTAACTTCAACATCCGTATTTAACAATGCCAGAAATTTATAAGAACCAAGCATTTGTATCGCTTCATTATAACCACCTGTAAACCCTATGTTTGAGGGTAGGGCTATATAATGCAACTGATTTGAATTTGTCTGAAGATAAGGCTCAAAACCTAAATCTTGCAAGTAAGACAAGGAGCTGTCGGTTGATCCATTGTCAATTACAATGATATCAGCATTAGATGTATTTTGGATTAAGCCTGGAAGAAATTTATGCAACCAATCCAATCCATTCCAATTTAATAAAAGTACAACAGTCTCTTTTGAATTTTCACTCATTTTGTCAAGTTGGTTCTTACAATTTGTTCATCTTCTTGCAACTGAATTTTCAACTCAGACAAATTTGCAAATTTGATATCAGGTCTGATGAAAGCATGAATTTCAACAACCATATGTTCTCCATAGATTTGCTGATTAAAATCAAACAGAAAAACTTCAATTTTTTTATCCTGCATGAGATTGAGCGTAGGTCTGTTGCCTATATAAAGCATTCCCGAATGCAAATTTTGATTGATTTGAACCTTGCAACTATAAACCCCGTCAGGAGGAATGAGTTTGTATGGATTATCAATTTGTAAATTAGCAGTCGGAAATCCTATGGTTCTACCAATCTGATCACCTTTTACCACCTCACCGGATAAAAGATAGGGATAACCAAGAAACTTGTTCGCCTTATCAATTTCAGTGGCCTCCAGGGCTTTTCTGATTTTAGTGGAACTTACAGAGATATCATCAATTTCTTTTTTTGAAATTTCAAGAACCTCGTAATTGTATTTTTTTTGATAAAAAATAAAATCGTCGATTGAACCATTTCTTTCAAATCCAAAACGGTGGTCATATCCGATTACTATTATTTTGGGATGAAAATGAGCACATAGAAAATTGGCTATATAGGCTTCGGGACTTAGCAATGAGAAATCCTTATCGAAGGGTACCAAAACGAGATGATCTAAACCCATTTTTTCAAGAATGGAAATTTTTTCATCAATTGAGTTCAATAATTTAATCTGAGCCCTTTCATTTTTTAGATGAGCCAAAGCAATTTTAGGATGTGGTTCAAAACTGAGCAGAACCGTTTCTAAATAATTCGATTTGGCCAATTCAAACATGCGGGCTAATATTTTTTGATGTCCGCAATGGATTCCATCAAAAGAACCAATAGTAAGAATCGTATTTTTGAATAAACTACAGCGATCTAAATTTCTATGTACAATCATCTTTAATCCATTCTGAAATTACTCTTACTCTTCGTTTTTGATTTTTCCTCACTTGTTTTCGACTTAGGCTCGTCCTTTGATTTATCTGAGGAAGAGGTAGCAGACTTTGATTTTTTCTTGGGATAAGGCCTTACTCCGGCACCAAAAACCCAGGCGATCTTACCTTCCATTGTTTTTATCTTCACCCATGGCTCTATAGCCTCATAGTCTTTAGTGATTTTCATTTTTTGTTCGTTCTTATATTCACCCAAGTCTATAAGTTCTGCCCCATAGGGTAAAATAACAACAAGTGAAGAATCTTTGTGTGGACCTGACCTGGCTTTTAAACTATCAGTTGTAACATACAAACGTCTTCTTAAAACCTCTAACCTTGTTTTTTGCTCTTCACTCAGCATTTCAGAACTGTCAACAACTGCTGGTTTTTGTGTCGTTTTAACTTTTTTATTCTCACCGCCACATTGTAAAACAATAAAAATCATGAGTATAATGGAAATAACTATAATTACAATGATTTCTCTTTTATTCATTTGCATGGAAGGTGTAGGATTCGACTTATTTTGTTTTTGGTTTTGATCAGAACTCTGGAAAGGTCCTCTAGGAAATTGTGTTGCCATCAGGTGATTTGAGTTGTTCTTTGATTTTTATTTGATCTATCTTTTTTAATTTATTTACAATCAGTTGATAGGAATCATCTATTAATTCCATGATCAACTTACTTTGTAAGTGTTCTTCCAAAATTACGGTATTCCAATGTAATTTATTCATATGATAACCCGGAATTATCTCGGGATAAACATCACGCAAATAAATTGCTTTTTCGGGTTCTGCCTTTAAGTTTATTCTTGGTGGATACTCATCTAAGGAAACCAAGGCAAAAATCTTGTTACAGACTTTAAAGACAAGCGTATCCTCATCAAAAGGGAAAGACTCTGAGGTTTCAGGTTTAGCCAAACAATATAATCTGATTTGCTCAATATCCATGAACTTGTATTTGCTACAAATATAGGAAGATAGGTTAACAGATTAAAATAAAATTAATTTTGATAGAATTGAGCAGTACTTGATAACCACTTAATCAGTGTCTCGGATCTCTTAAATGAATTCTTTAAAAGTTTTAATTGTGCTTCCAGTAATTGTAAATCCCTGGTTGTCACTAAAAGTAAGTCTGATTCCCCCAAGCTAAACTTTAGTTTCTCAGCTTCAGCCAAGGTGGCATAATTTGATGTCAAAATGTTGTACTGTGAACTTTGCTTATTTAAGATATTTAGCTCATTAAACAGAGACTTGTATTTGTTTTCAAGTTCATATTTTTTTTGTTGATACTTCAGAATCGTTTCTTTTATTTTTATTTGATTTAAAATGATATCTGCTCTTTCCTTTCTTATAAGAATGGGGTATTGAAATTTAAACCCAAGTTTGTAGTTCTCTGTAAAAGATTGAAAACCATAGGGTGTAAAAAATTGAAATTGGTCTGTTGATAAAAAATTATATTTCAAATCCAGTTTGGGAAACAATTTGGTATTCTTAAATTTTCTTTCCCAATCAAGTATATCCTTTTGAAACTGGATATTTTGCAAATCAGGATGCTGATCTAAAATACCTAGGAAAAATTGTAAAGTATTGCTATCAGGTGTGTTGATGAAAATTTCCTTGAGATTTTGTGGATTCGTAGTTTCAGCCATTTGTAGCGGTAAACTATCCTTGGTCCAAAGAAAGTTATTTATTTGAAAGCGCATTTTTTGGAGATAAAGTACCAGGTCATTTTGCTGAATCTGGTAATCCTGTAACAGGATAAAAGACTTCAAGGTATCAATTGCTGGTAAATCACCTTGTTCGTATGAATTTTTTATAATTTTAAATTGATCTTCAGTACGCAAAATAGCATCTGCAAGCACTTGATATTGAGCCACATAATAAGACCACTCCAGGTAATTCAGTGCTGCTTCTGACAGCATTTGATTGATGATGGATCTCAATTCAGCTTTTGATGCTTTTACTAAAAGTTTGGCTTGTTTTAATTGTACGAAACGTTCATTATTCCATAAACCTTGTAAGAGGGGAACTTGAATGGCCAGATAAGCCTGGCCTCTCTCAGGTAGGGTGAGGGATTCATCCAAATAAGTTCCGTTAGCCCACTGGTATCCTCCTTGAAACTCAACACCAAAAATGGTAGGAACCCTTAATTGAGCATCCAAAACCTGAAAATAATTCTTACCATCAAATTGTTTTTGATTCCACTGGGAATTTAATTCCGGGTCATTCTGTCCTCTGGTGTACATTTGTTGGGCCTCAGCTCTGTTCAATAAAAGTTTGGCTCTCTGCACCATCGGATGATGATCAGAAACAATCTGAACAAAGTCATTATATCTTAAAATATTCTGACCTTGACCTTTGATGGCTAATAAGATAAAGAGAGATAAAATCAGCTTTTTCATTTGGCCAAATGTTTTAAAGCAGATTTCATTTTAGGCCCATGCGCTTTGTTTTCATTATAATAATCAGGAGGGAATCCGTTGAGCTGACGCCATACTTCATACCACAAGGGAACATCATTCAAAATAATTCTGCCTTCTGCTCCTGTACCGTACCTTAATCCTTTGGGCCATACTTTATGGATATAATTGGTGTCAGGTTCTACAAAAACACGGAACAGATTATCCTCGTCTGTTACATTATCAATGGCATAAATATGACCCGAGAAAGTTCCTACAGAGGCATCCGGCCAACCAGAAAACACGAAGGCAGGCCATCCATCAAAGGTAAAAATAACTGGAAGTCCAATTGACAATAAAGGATAATCCATTGGACGAATATACATTTCCACTGCCAATACGGCTTCTTTGGGCATGAAACTTAAAATGCTTTCAGATTCTTTTACGATTTCACCAATCCCTTTTTTGTAAATTTTTGAAATAATTCCGTCTTGAGGCGCAAGTATTACATAGTTATTGGATCTAGTCATGTAATTCTGTTTCTGATTTTTCAACTTAGAAACTGTTCCACTCGCGTCATAGACAGAAGAAATAGCACTGTATTTATCTGAACTTGCTTTTGAAATTTTATCATTGTACTCCTGTTTGATCGCATTCAAATCAATCAGAGCATTTCCGTATTCATTTTTGGAGATCAGGTATTTGTTTTCTGCAGAAATAAGTTTAGCTTGGGTTTCTTGCATTTTATTTCTTTTTTCCTCCCATTTTACCAGCGATATAACTCCATTTTGATACATTGTATCTGCTCTTCTAAACTGATACCCGGCAATATTATATGCCACTTTGGAAGCTTCAATTTCAACAGAATCATTTAGGATTTTCAGTTGACTCTGTTTGATTTTATTCTGTATCTGATCTGTCTTGAGCCTTAATGATTCTTTCAAAGCAACAATTTGATTTTCCAGGGCGCCAGATTTCATTTCATAAGATTTCTGCGAAAATAATTTGGCATTTAATTGTTCATCAGTTC
>Ga0169931_10004747_pt1 | contig 21030 bp, 20 predicted proteins | sample Kivu_15m_20L_FD_129675 | JGI IMG/M metagenome (GOLD analysis project Ga0169931, IMG submission 129675) | Freshwater microbial communities from Lake Kivu, Western Province, Rwanda to study Microbial Dark Matter (Phase II) - Kivu_15m_20L... | ecosystem: Environmental > Aquatic > Freshwater > Lake... | reverse complement strand
GCGCGGGTCCGCGACCCGATTCAACATCTCGACCAGAGATACGGACATGGCTTCACCCCGTGAGTGCAGGCCATCTACCTAACCCACCAACTCCCGCCAACCTCAACTCAGAAATAGCCCTGGCGCTACTGCATGGTGTGCGACCAGACGTATTGACGCATCGGCGAGCGGCGCGACGTAAGTCCGCCGGTGCGCCCCAACACAGATTCGCGTTGCGCGATTGAGTTGCGTCACGTTACCGGCGGACTTACGTCGCGCCGCTCGCCAATAGCGCCGGCGCGAACCCGCGGCGCTCCCGCGCGTGTCCGTTTCGCGCCCGCCCCCGTTGCTTCCGAGTTTCACCGAGTGGCACACCCCGCACCGAACACGAACGGCCTGCCGCGCGCTACATGGGCGCGCCTCACCGAGGCGCAACTGCTCGCGCAGTGCGCCGTGGACACCTACCGCGCTAGCGGCCCCGGCGGGCAGAAGCGGAACAAGACCAGTTCCGCGGTGCGCCTGCGGCACGAACCCACCGGCCTCATCGTGATCGCCGAAGAGAGCCGCTCGCAGCACGACAACAAGGCGAAGGCGCTCCAGCGCCTGTGGCACGCGCTGTTCTTGGAACTGCGCGACCCGCTGCCGGGCACGGCGGAAGAGGTCGCGGCGCTCCCGGATTACGCCGACGCGCGCGACGGAAGCGGGCGGCTGAACATGAGCGCGAAGAACCCGCGGTTCTGGCCGGTCGCGGGCGTCGCGCTCGACGCGCTCGCGGCGGTCGAAGCCCGCGTCGCGGACGCCGCGGCGCTTCTGGGCGTCAGCACCGGCAACCTGATCGACTTCCTGCAAACCGATCCGAAGGTGTGGCAAGAGGCGAACCGCCTCCGTGCGGCGTTCGGCCACAAGGCGCTCAAGTAGTTCGAGCGAGCCACGGGGTTTATCCCCGTGGTCTTCGCGCCGCCCATCACCACGGGGATCAACCCCGTGGCTCGGGGTGTGCCTGTGGAAGTCGGCGGTATTCGAGTGTTGCGCGCCCGCGCTCACGCGTCGGGCGACACCGGAGTAGCCCGACGCGTTAGCGAGTTGGAATCCCCGCGCGGCACGTTCGAGATCGTCCGCGGTCGGGCTACACCGGAGTCGCCCGACGCGTGAGCGCGGGCGCTGCGACCGCCGACTTCCACAGGCACACACCGTGGCTCGCTGGCAGGGATGCACCCCTGTTCGCTCCGGGCCGGGTTCGTAGCATAACCGGCCTAACCCGCGCGGAGACAAGGCCATGAAGAAGGGCATCCACCCCAACTACCGCCCCGTTGTGTTCCAAGACGCGAGCGCGAACTTCGCGTTCCTCACGCAGTCGTGCGTCGAAACCTCGGACACGATCCAGTGGACCGACGGCAAGGAATACCCGCTGTACAAGCTGGAAATTTCGAGCGCCAGCCACCCGTTCTTCACGGGCAAGATGAAGTTGCTCGACACCACCGGCCGCGTGCAGAAGTTCAACGACAAGTACAAGAAGAGCGGCTACGGCAAGAAGAGTGAAAAGTGAAAAAGGAAAAGGGAAAAATGGAACGCGCGGCGCGGTTCCCGAGCGCGAACGGTCCGCATTAGCGCGGCCGAGCGCCGGCCGTTCCATTTTTCCCTTTTCCTTTTTCACTTAGAATTGAATCATGTTTCCCACTCTCGAACCGAAGCTCGCGCGCTACCGCGAGTTGGAACAGCAACTCTTCGATCAGGCCGTCGCCGCGGACGCGAACCGGGCCGCGGCCATCGCCAAAGAGCGCGGCGCACTCGCCAAGCAGGTCGAACCGTACATCGAGTACAAGCAGCTCTGCGCGTCGGTGAGCGAAGCCGAGGCGATGCTCGCGAGCGGCGACGCGGAGATGGCCGCGCTCGCGCAAGAGGAACTCGCGGGCCTCGTGCCGCGCCGCGACGCTCTGCACGCGCAGATCGAAGACCAACTGCTGATCGACCCGAGCGAAGACTTCTCGCGGATCATCCTCGAAATCCGCGCCGGTGAGGGCGGCGACGAGGCCGCGCTGTTCGCGGGCGACCTGTACGAGATGTACCAGAAGTACGCGCGCACGAAGGGTTGGAGCATCGAAGAGATTTCGTTCAGCCCCGGCGACGCGGGCGGGTTCAAGGAAATCACGTTCGGCGTGGAAGGCGACGACGTGTACCAGTTTCTGCGGTTCGAGTCCGGCGGGCACCGGGTGCAGCGCGTGCCGGCCACCGAAACGCAGGGCCGCATCCACACCTCGCTCGCGACGGTCGCGGTGCTGCCGGAACCGGACACGGCGCAGGTGGAGATCAACGAGGCCGCGGACATTCAGTGGGAGCGCATGCGGGCCGGCGGCGCGGGCGGGCAGCACGTCAACAAGACCGAAAGCGCCGTCCGCATTTGGTACAAGAAGGACACGCCGGACCAGATCGAAGTGAAGTGCCAAGACGGGCGCAGTCAGGGTAAGAACTACGAGCAGGCGATGCGCATTCTGCGCACGCGCATCTTCGAGCGGCAGCAGGAGAAGCTGCACCGCGAGCGGGCCGACATGCGCAAGGCGCAGGTCGGCAGCGGCGAGCGCAGCGCGAAGGTGCGCACCTACCACTTCAAAGAGAACCGCGTCACGGACCACCGCATCGGGCTAACGGTGTACAAACTCGAAGCGGTGCTCGCGGGCGACATGGACCTCGTCATCGGCCCGATGCGCGACCACGCGAAGCGCGAAAAGCTCGCGGCCACCCAACCGGCGTGACACCGCGAACCGGAGCGCCCATGATCCTGCTTCACGGGACGACGCGCCGGCGCGCCGAACACATCGCCGCGCACGGCCCCGACCCGCGGTACCGCGAACCGGGCGGCGGCACGCGCGACGACGGTTTCTCGATGAACCTCGAAACCGGGCCGTTCCACTTCGGGCACCCGGAAGAATACGCGCGCGGGAAGGCGACAGAGTATCCCGATGAGGGCGGACCGGTTATCTTGGCGGTAGACGTGCGGGACGAAATCGTCGCGCGTTCTGCGACCGAGTGGTTCCCACTGAGTCAGGGGTTGGTGCAGTTCGACACCGGTGCCGGGTTGGAAGAACTGCTCGCGGCGTGGCCCGCGTTGCCCAAAGAGATACGGAGCCTCACATGAGCACGGCAGTTGCGGAGCGCCTGCGCCGCGCCTTCGAGCCGGGGCCGCGCGGTGCGCTCGGGTTGGCAGACGCACTCGTCGCCGCGGCCCGTGAAGGCGCGATCCGGTGCGTGTGGGCAGGGGGCTGCGTGCGCGTGACGCCCGCCGACGGAGAGCCGTTCGACGTGACACTGCCGAAGTCGGTGTTTCGTGCCGCGTTGGCGCGCGTGGCCGCGCTGTGCAACGAGCACCGCCCCGGGTCCGTCACCCCGTACCGCGGCGACGCGCCCCTTCTCGCCGGCGATCCGCCCGCGCCGGTGTTCGTCGCGTTCGTGAACACACCGGACGAACAGCGTTTGGACGCCCGCCTCGCGCCGGTACAAGTGACCGCGCCCGCGGTTCCGCACACAAATGGCGTCTCCGCGACCGCTCCGGCGTAAGGTGCGCCCGATGAAGCTCTCCGCTTACGTCATCACAACCGACACGGGTTTCGCGCCGAACCCGTTCGGGCGATACTGCACGCTAGCGTGTTGCAAGCCGAGCATTCGCCGCACTGCCAAAGTCGGCGACATCGTGATGGCAACAGCCGGGCACGACTTCGACGAGGCCGGTTCGCTCGTGTACGCGATGAAGGTGGGAGAAGTTCTCACTTTCAACGAGTATTGGAGTGACGAGCGGTTCGCATCACGCAAGCCGACAAGCGCGACCGCCGTTTCGCGGTGCGGCGACAACATTTGGCACCAAGTTGGTCGGCGCTGGGAACTGGAGCCGAACGAGAATCACGGACGCGATCAGCGGCGTTTCGACACGTCCGGTGAGAACGTGCTGGTCGCCACCGAGTTCTTCTACTTCGGCCGCGAAGCCGTTGAGCTGCCCAAGGAATTCGAGCGCTTGCGGTGCCGCGGTCGTGGGCACAAGAACGAATACGACGATGCGCTGATTGGCCGGTTCTAAGCGCGGCTACAGAAGAACCACGAGGCTGGGCGCATCGGATATCCGACGGAGTTTGACGAGAGCGTGTGCGACGCAACCTCGCGCGTCGGTTGTTAGCGCTACGATTTCGTCTCCGGTCACCAGCACAGCGTCTACCTTAGCAGGTTCAGGTAGGTCAGAACCTTTCGCGCGGCAGCGGGGCGACTTCGCGCTCGCGGGGCGGCGGGGCCGGTTCGTCCGGCGGGCCGGCGATTTCGGCTAGCCGCGCGAGCACCGCGCAGGCGTCGCGCAGTTTGTCGAGCTTCTTCGTTTCCGCTTCGCCGAACAGCGCGGCGGTCGCGTTCCAGCGCACGGCGTGCGCGCGGGCCAGCGCGAACGCCGCGTCGTACTCGCGCGCCTCGATGTGCTTCGTCGCGGCGCGCTGCGCGGTCTCGTGCGCGCGCGCGAAGAGCGCCAACCGGGCCGTCGCGAACCGCGCGTCCTCTTCTTGGGTCGCGTTCAGGGCGAGCAGTTGCGCTTCGAGTGCGGCCCAGCGGTCGGCCCGCGCGGTCGGCTCCGCGTCGAGCGCCGCGCGCACCGACCGGTTCACCCACCCGTCCTCACTCACCACGACGAACGGGCGCAGGCCGCCGAACGTTTCGACCAGTTCCTTGCGCTTGGCGGCGGTGCGGTCGAACCCGGCCCAGTCGCCGAGCGGAACGGCGTTCAACGCGCCGTCGCTGGCGGCGCGCGCGCGTTTGATCCAGCCGAGGCGCTCGTCGGTGCCCGCGCGCCCGGTGGGGTCGATCTCCTTTTGGCGCGCGAGCAGGTCGCGGACACCCGCGCAGTCGTCGCCGGCGAGCGCGGCCCACTTCTGTGATATCGCGCGGTGCGCGGCATCTTCCCACTCGCGCCCGCGCTCCTCCGTGGCGCTCGCCAACTGCGGGAAGTGCGGTTTGACGGCCTCGCACGCGCGCCGCACCGCGCGCCCGCGCTCCGGGGCCTCGAACAGCGGCACGGCCAGTTGCGCTTCGATCTGTGCGCACGCTTCGTGCGCGTGCGCGAGCGACGGCGCGCCGTTGTAGCCCGGCACGAACCACCACGCCGCCGCCGCGCCGCCGAGCGCCGCGAGCAGCGCGAACAGGCGCACCGCACCGCCCGCGCGCGACACCACAACGAGCGCGCACACGAGCGCCGCGCCCAGCGCGGCCAGTACGCGAATCAGGTGCGCGTCGGTGCCGAAGCCGAACAGCCCGAACGCCTGCCACACGAGCGCGACCACCCCGACCGCGAGCAGCACGGCGAGAAGCCCGCGCCCGTTGATCGGCGCGGGCGCGGCAGGCGGCGCGGACATTTGCGTTCCCCCTGTGTTGTGGAACGAACAGAACACATGGCCCCTTCGGGGCCTCCGCTGCCCTCTGCTTTCTACTGCTTCCTGTCCCCTGCCTCCTGTCTCCTGTCTCCTGACCCCTGATTACTGAGGTTTCTTCCCCTCGAGCGCCTTGATCTCGCGCAGCCAGATGTTGCGGTACCGCACCGGGTCGCCGTGGTTCTGCAAGCGGATCGGTTGCTTCAGTGGGTGCTTCGCGTAGCTCGCGGGCTTGTCGAAGTAGGTGCCGCCCTGCAACTCGAAGTGGTTCTGCACCACCACGCCGTTGTGAATCACCGTCACGTAACCCGGCTTCAGTACCTTCACTTCTTTCGACTGCTCGTCGAACCGCGGCGCGGTGAACACGATGTCGTAGCTCTGCCACTCGCCCGGCTTGCGGCACGCGTTCACCATCGGCGGGGTTTGTTTGTAGAGGCTCCCGCACTGACCGTCGAAGTACGTCTTGTTGTCGAACGAATCGAGCACCTGCACCTCGTAGCGGTTCGCCAGAAACACGCCGCTGTTGCCGCGCCCCTGCCCGTTTCCGCGAACCACTTCCGGCGTGGCGAACTCGATGTGCAGTTGGTAGTCGCCGAACGAGTCCTTCGTGGTGATGTCCGCGCCCTTCACGGTCGCGTATCCGTCCTTGATCTCCCACTTCTCGCCGTTGTTCCACTTCGAGAGGTCTTTGCCGTCGAACAGCACGATCGCGTCGGACGGCGGCTCGTGATCGGTTTTCCCGGGCGTAATCACCGCCGGTTCGGGCCACACGATCCCGCTCTTGTACTCCTTCTGCAGCGCCGCGGCCGCGCCCAACGCGCTCGCCGCGCCGATTGCCACCAGCACCAGCGCACGAAACATCGACATGAGAGAGGCTCCAGTAGGGTCGCGCGGTCCCTGCGGGACCACCGCTAAACGTGTTGCTCTGATTCTGGAAGTGCCGCGCGCCGAAGGCAACGAGAAACCGCGCGGCGCGCCGCCGGCGCGCTGGTAAGCTGTCGCGCGTTCCTCTTCCCACAGGTGCCTCTCATGTCGAACTTCAACCGCCGCACGTTCCTCGCGTCCGCCGTCGCGGCCGCCTCCGCGTCGCGCCTCTCCGCAACCGCCGAAGACGCCCGCTTGCGCGTCGGGTTCATCGGCGTCGGCAACCGCGGCACCGCGCTCTTGCGCAACTTCCTCGACGCCAAACTCGGGGACGTGGTCGCGGTGTGCGACATCAAGGACGAGCACGCTAAGCGCGCCGCCACGCTCGTCACCGGGGCCGGGCAGAAAGAACCGACGCTCTACACCGACTACAAGAAGTTGCTGGACTCGAAAGACGTGCAAGTGGTGGTGAGCGCGCTGCCCTGCGACCTGCACGCGGCGTGCTACCTCGACACCATCGCCGCGGGCAAAGACCTGTACGGCGAGAAGCCGATGTGCCTCACGCCCGAAGACTGCGACCGCGTGGTGAAGGCCGCGAACGCGAGCAAGCAGATCGTGCAGATCGGGTTCCAGCGCCGCGCCGACCCGCGGTTCATCGAACCGATGAAGCTGATTCACGAGGGCGAACTCGGCGACATCGTGGAAGGGCGCATCATGTGGTCGAACTCGTGGGGGCCGCTCGGGGACTGGTTCGGAAAGAAGGCCCGGAGCGGCGACTGGATGGTGGAGCAGGCGTGCCACAACTGGGACGTGATGAACTGGGCGAACAAGGGCCTGCCGGTGCGCGCGATGGGCCTCGGCCGCGCCGGACTGTACAAGACGTTCCAACCCGACCGCGACGTTCACGACTACTATTCCGCCATCGTGGAGTACGACAACGGCGCGCTCGTGAACATCCTGCACTCGTGGGTCGCACCGGGCCAGAACGGGAAGTTCACGAAAGAGTTCAACGACGAGTACACGCGGCTGAACGGGGCGAAGGCCGGCATCGACTTCAACAGCGGCGTGATCGCGTACCGCAAGGAACTGAACGTGCCGGACAAGATCGCGCACAGCGCGAAGGGCGCGGTGAACAACACGAAACTCGGCCTCGAAGCGTTCGCGGCGAGTGTGAAGACCCGGAAGGCCCCGGTGGCGACCGTCGAGCACGGCCGCGACGCGGTGCTGGCGTGCCTGCTGGTGCGCGAGGCCGTGTACCGCAAGCAACCGGTAACGATGAAGGAACTGAAGGGGTGACAGAAGAGTTGCACCGCACGATGAACGCGACCAAAGGCACGACCCAGACAGAAGAGCGTTTTCTGATCCGGCCTTTGTTCGGCGTTCATCGTGCGGCCAAATCTCACCCCGCGGTGCCGCCTTCGAGCGCGCGGATTTCTTCCTGCACGATCTTCTGCACGCGGTGCTTCGCCAAGTACACCTGCGAGACGCGCATGCCGAGTTGCTCGGCGACGGTCTGCGGGGCCGCGCCTTCCAGCGCCGCGAGTTTGAACGCCTGCCACGTGTCGGCGCGCACGCGGGCCCGCGCGCGATTGAGTGCCATTTCGAGCAACTCTTTGTCGAAGGTGGCTTCGACGCGGGCTTCGAGATCGACGCGGGCCGCGACCGTGTTCAGCCGGTCCAGCACGCTCGTGTCGCCGCTCGCGCGCGTCCGGTAGCCGGCTTCGGTCACGAAGTCGTGCCACGCGTGGTGCGTGAGCGTTTTGAGCCACCCGCGGAAGCTCTTAGAGGGGTCGTACTCGAATTTCGGCAGCTTCTTGGTGAGCCGGACCAGCACGTTCTGCGCCACGTCTTGCGCGTCCGCCTCTTGCAGGCCCCAGTGCGCGAGCCAACTGCGAATGGCGGGCGTGTACACGCGCACGAACTCGGCCCACGACAGTTGGTCGGCCGGGTTCTGGTTGATGCGGTGCAACAAGGTGACGCGCGTGGTGTCGCCCGACTCGTTGGCCATCAGTTCCCCAAACGCGGGTTCTGGTTCTCGTTATAGTAACGGCCCGGGGCGCGGGGCGAGAGTGCAGTTCGGCGAACCGGGCGGCGCGCTTGACCGTAGTTGCAGCAGCACCTAGCGTGATCCACACTCGCGCCCGCTCGCACCGAGGTTGCCGTGAAGCTGTCCGCGCCGCCGCCCCCGCCGCCCCCGCCGCCGGAACAGCCCGCCCCGGGCGCGCCCCAGCCGCCCGATCCCGCCGCGAGCGCGAGCCCGCCACCGGAAGCCCCGCCGCCGACACCGGGCGAACCGCAGCCGGCCACTTGGCCCGCGTGGTTCGCCGGGTTCGACAGCCTGCTCGCGGCCCTCGCGCTCGTGATCGCGTTCGCGTGCGGCTCGTTCGCCGCGCACAACTCCGACGCGTGGCTGCACCTCGCGACCGGCAAGAAACTCTTCGCGGGCGAGTACGTCCCCGGCGGCGGCGACCCGTTCAGTTACGCCGCCGAGACGCGCGCGTGGGTGAACCACAGTTGGCTCACCGACGCGGTCGCGTACCTGCTCTACAGCGGCGACGGCAAGGCGCTCGTCGTGGCGAAAGCCCTCCTGCTCGTGCTCGCGCTCGGGCTGCTGATGGGGCTGCGCCGCGCGCCGCACTCGCTGTGGCCGTGGGCGGTGCTGAGCGCGGTCGCGGCGCTGGCGTGCGCGCCGCAACTGCTGCTGCGCCCCCTCGTCGTGTCGCTGCCGTTCCTCGCGGTCACGCTGTTCCTGCTGTTCCGCGCGAAGTACCAACCCAATTCGTGGCGGTTCCCGGGCCTCATCGCGGGCACGTTCTGGCTGTGGGCGAACTGCGACCAGTGGTTCTTCTTGGGGCCGCTCGCGCTCGCGCTCGTCGCGCTGGGCGAAGCGGTTCAAGCCAAAGTGTTCGCCAACCCGGAGGGGCCGGCCCCGGAGGGCGAAGCGGAACCGCTCGGCCGCTACCCCCAACTGCCCCTGCTGCTGAAGGCGCTCGCGCTGGGTGCGGTCGCGTGTACGCTCACGCCGCACCACGTGCGCGTGTGGCAACTGCCGGTCGAACTCACCGGCCTCGCGGAAATCGCCGACGACCCGCGGTTGCGCCCGCTGCTCTACGCGCCGACCGACAGCTTGTACGTGAGCAACCCGGGCCTCGGGTACAACCTGAACGGCCTCGCGTACGCGGTGCTGTTCCTGCTGGGCGCGGTCGGCCTCGGGTTCGGGCCGGGGCGCGTGCGCGCGGCGCACCTCGCGCTGTGGATCGGGTTCGCGGCGCTGGCGCTGCTGAGCCTGTACGCGATCCCGTTCTTCGCGCTGGTGAGCGTGCCGCTGATCGCCGCGCAGTTCAACGCGCTGAGTGCCGGCACGGCGCTGAAGACGACGGGCGACCCGCGGACGCGCGTCGTGCTGCTGGGTTCGGTGGTGGGCCGCGGGGCGTGCCTGCTCGCGGGGCTGGGCGCGTGCGTGGCCGCGTACCCCGGGTGGCTCCACCCGGACGCCCCTAGCCCCGCGTACGCACGGCGGCTCGCGTGGGGCGTGGTCCCGGACCCGGCGCTGGCGCGCGCGGCCGAACAGTTCGGCGCGTGGCGCGCGTCCGGCGCGCTTCCGGCCGACGCGCGCGGGGTGATCGTACACCCGGACCTCGCGAACTACGTGGCGTGGTTCGCTCCGGGCGAGAAGGTGCTGTTCAACTCGCGCGTGGGGCACCACAAGCCCGAACTGCCGGACTACCTCGCGGCCCGCGGCGCGTTCGGCCTGTTGGACACCCGCGACCCGCGCGACCGCAAACTGGACCTGCGCGCCGCGGCCGACCTGTTGAAGAAGCTGAGCGCGGAATACGTCGTGCTGCACGCCGGCCCGTCCGACGGCTCTGCCGCCCGCCTCGTCACCGAACAGGGCGCGCTGTTCCTGACCGCGAACGACGCGTGGGCCCCGTGGTACGCGGACGGGCGCACGGCAGCGTTCGGCTGGCGCGGGGCCAACACGCCCACCGCCGCGGTGCTCAAACTGGACCCGGTCGCGCTGGCGTACGGGCCGAATGTGGCGCGGCTGCCCGAGTTCGAGTTGAAGTACCCGCGGGTGAAACTGGGCTGGGAAGAGCCGTTCGTTTCCGCGCCGCGCCCGGCCCCGGTGGCCGCCGCGGAGGCGCTCGGCTGGCTGGGCTACAAGGAAGTGACCCGCGCGCGCCTCGCCGCCCGCGCGCAGTTGCGCCGCACCCACCACTGGTTCTCCATGGTACTCCACTCGTCCCCGGGGGCGACCGAAACCACCGGGCACCTGTTCGCCACGCGCTACCTCGGGCAACTGGGGCAGTTGCAACTGCCCCAGAGCGCCGCGGAAACCGAAGACGTGCGGGTCGGCCGCGCGTGCGCGCTCTTGGCGCTGCGGGCCGCGCGCCGCGCGATCGCCGAAGACGCGGACCACCCGGACGGCTACGCGGCCCTCACGCAAGTGCTCCGCGACCCGGACCTGCCGTTCACCGACGGCGAGCGCGCGCTGGGCACGGTGATCGCGTGCCGCCAGTACCTCGACCGCGTGGCGCAACCCGACCGGTACCACCGCACGCAGGTGGCGATTCCCGCGTCCGAGATCGCGCTGCTGCTCGCCGGCACCTACGCCGGGCAGCAGCTCGAAACGCGCGACCCCGGCGCCCGCGAGCCGCGCCTCGCGTTCGTCGGCATGCGGGTGGACGTGGACGGCGTCGCCCCGCTGTTCGGCGGGTTCTTGGTGGACACGCAGCGCGGCCCGCGGCGCGCGCAGCAGGTGCCGCCCGGCGCGCGGTCGTTCAGCGGGAACGTCCCCGTGTACTTCGCGCCCGACGCGGCCCTCGACGCGCTCCGCGTGGCCAAGTTGTACCTCAAGGCCGACCTCGCGGGCGGCGAACCCGAGCGGGCGCAGGCCCGCGAAGCGCAGCTCGATGCCACCATCGCCGCCGTGAAGCGCTCCGAGGCGGAAGTCCGCGAGAGTGCCGGCCCGCTCGCGGGCGGGAAGTTGGCGGACCAAGTGGCCGCCGCCCAGCGCATCGGGCTGCCCCTGACCGCGCTCGAACTGCTCCGCGCGCCGGACACCGATCTGCAAAAGGAGTACGGCCCCCAAGCCGCCGGGGCCGTCGCGCTCCGCGCCGCCCTCGAACTGCTGTTCGGGCGCGCCGAAAGCGCGGCCGAACTGCTCGACCAACTCGCCGCCCCGGCGAACGCCGCCGCGCTGGGGCCGCTGCTCGGGCTGACCCGCGACCTCAAGTACCAACAGGCACTGCACCTCGGCGACTACCGCGGCGCGGGCCGGTTGCGCGAAGAGGCCGACGGGCGCGCCGTCGGGACGGACGACCTGCTCAAGCGCATCGCCGCCGAACAGGTTTCCAGCACCGACCTGATCCGCGAGCCGTTCGGCGCGTGGCCCCCGGTCGGCACCGGGGCGGGTTGGGCCGGGGTCGCGTTCCGAGACCAGTGGGCGCGCCGCGTGCAATTTGTCAACATCGCGCGCCAACGGCTCCAACTCAAACTCGAAGCGGACGCCACGTTCTTCCTGACCCGCGCGCACCTGTCCCTGATCGAAGGCGACATTGCCGGCGCGAAGGCCCGATTCGAACAGACCAAGCGCACGCCGCCCCCGGGCTGGTACTTGGAGCCGGTCGATCCGTCGGTGGCCCGCGAGTACCTCGAACTCATCGACCGCGCCGCCGGGGGCAAGAAGTGAGCGCGAACTGGACCGTGGCCGGGGTACAGTGCGACGCCGCACTCGGCGACACCGACCGCAACTTGGCGCACATGCTCGCCAAGTTGAACGAAGCGGCCGACCGCGGCGCGCGCCTCGTGGTGTTCCCGGAGTGCGCGCTCACCGGGTACTGCTTCGACTCGCGCGCCGACGTGCGCGCGGTCGCGGAGGAGCTGCCCGGTCCCGCGACCGGCGCGTTCGCTGAAGTGTGCGCGAAGCGGAACGTGTTCGCGTGCTTCGGCCTCATCGAAAGCGCCGGCGACAAGCTCTTCAACGCGTGCGCGCTCGTCGGGCCGAACGGGTTCGTCGCGGGGTATCGCAAGCTGCACCTGCCGTGCCTCGGCGCGGACCGCTTCACCGACCCCGGCGACCGCCCGCTCGCCGTTCACGACCTCGGCGGGCTGAAGGTCGGGCTAAACATCTGCTTCGACGGCAGTTTCCCCGAAGTGTCGCGCATTCTCACGCTTCTCGGCGCGGACCTCGTCGTGCTGCCGACCAACTGGGCGACGCCGGCGCGCAAAATGGCGACGCTCGTGAGCGCCGCGCGCTCGTGGGAAAACCACATCTACTACCTCGCGGTGAACCGCGTGGGCGACGAAGCCGGGAACCACTTCATCGGGCTGAGTTCCGCGGCCGACTACCGCGGCGACGTGCTGCACTGGGCCGCGGAGGGCGCGGAGGAGTTGTTCACGTTTGAGGTGGACCCGGTCGCGGCGCGTGCGAAGCGCGTCGTAACGTGTGCCGGCGAGTACGAGATCGACCGCGTGAACTGGCGACGCCCGGAGATGTACGGCCCGCTGCTCGAAGGCGCACCGTTCACCGGGCACTTCAACAAGTAGCGCGCCGCGGCGAACCTTTGGTGGTTGGCGCTTGTCCGGTGCTCGGGAGATTCAGCCACCGAGGAAAGGCAATGAGCGCGGGAACGGAACGCAAGGCCGTCAACTACATCAGCGGCCACCTCGACCTCACGCCGGCCGAATTCGAGGCGCACTACCGCCCAGCGATTGACGCGGCGCTGGCGCGCGGCGAGAGTTTCGTGGTCGGGGACGCACGCGGCACCGACGCGATGGCGCAGAAGTACCTGCTGGGCAAGACGACCGCAGTTGCGGTCTACCACATGTTCACTGCCCCGCGGAACAACGCCGGCTTCACAACTGTGGGCGGGTTCGACTCGGACGAGACCCGCGACACCCGTATGACTGCGGACTCGGATCGGGACATCGCGTGGGTGCGCCCCGGCCGCGAGAAATCGGGTACTCAGAAGAACCTCGATCGCCGCAAGCAGCAAAGGCCGGCCGAACTGGGTGCGGCCCCGGAGTAACAGCTCTCGGTTCTGAGGGTTCGCCCTCGCGGTTGCAGTTCCGAATCGTTCGCCGCTCGGAGAGCTTCGCATGTGGTTCCGCGGCGCACTTCTGCTTTGCCTGCTTCCGCTCGTGGCTTCGCGCGCCGACGAACCGGTGAACTTCAATCGCATCAAGTCGGATTTGGTGGTGCCACCGGTCACGGACGACAAGCCCGCGGCCGGGCGACGCGTGCGCGTCACGCACCCCGACTATGCGAACTGGAAGCTGAGTCACGCCGTTTACCTTCCGCCCGGTTGGAAGGCCGGCGGGAAGTACCCGGTTCTCGTGGAGTACCCGGGCAACGGCGGGTACGAGAACAAGTACGGCGACAAGAGCACGGGGCGCGTCGAAGACTGCGTGTTGGGCTACGGCATCAGCGGTGGCGAAGGGTGCGTCTGGGTGTGCCTGCCGTTCGTGGACCCGAAGTCGAAGGCGCACGCGCTGAACTGGTGGGGCGACGCGGACGCGACCGCGACCTACTGCCGCGCCGCCGTCGCGCAGGTGTGCAAAGAATTCGGCGGCGACCCCGCAGCGGTGGTGCTGTGCGGGTTCTCGCGCGGCGCTCTGGCGTGCGGCTACATCGGCCTGCGCGACGACGAAACCGCGAAGCTGTGGCGCGCGGTGATCGCGCACAGTCACTTCGACGGCGTCCGGGCGTGGAACTACGCCGACAGCGACGCGAAGGCGGCCCGCGTGCGCCTCGCGCGGCTGGGCGACCGACCGCTGTACGTCACGCACGAGCAATCCGTCGCCGACATCGAAAAGTACCTCGCCGGTTCCAAAACCAAAGCAACCGTGCGCGCCCTCCCGTACCCGAACCACACCGCCGAATGGGTGTTGAAGGACATCCCCGAACGCGCCGAACTGCGCAAGTGGCTCGCGAACGTGATGGCGAAGTGAGCACGCTGGGTGCGAACCGAAGAGGACGAACACATGGCGAAGGGGCCGCCGAAACTCGTTACCGTCGCGCACGACGACTACCACGCCGAGTACGTCGGCCGGACGCGGGACGGGCGGCAGTTCTTCCTGACGACACCGTTCGTCCCGGGAAAGCGGGAGTTCGTCGCCCTGTATGTGTTCGACAAATCGGGGCGGCTCCTGTCGGCCACCATCGAGGACTTCGGCCCGCGCGAGACGATGGACAACTCCGCTCGGGAGGCCCGCTTTGATGCGCTGCTCGCTTCGCTCGGCGAAGTCAAATATCAGCGCATCCGCGTCGCACCGTTCCGCATCGAGATGTTCGGAGTCGAGTTCGGGTTCATCCCGCGCGCGCCCGAAGAGCCGGGGCAAGACTGGGCGGTGATCGTGGAGCCGGGCGACGTTATGTGCTTCTGGCCGCCGTGGACGAGCGGCGTCTACGACACCTGAGCACGGCGAGCGTGTTGGTGGTTCGCGCGCCCAACAACCGGCACGCTCACGCGTGCCGCTCGCCCTGCTGGCTTCCTCGTGTCGGTGGTTTGCTCGCCCAACCACCGCGCGCGAAATCGGCCCCTTTTCGCATCCGCAGACATTTAGTGAACGTAATATCACATTACAGATCGCGGCGCGCGTGCGCCGCGGGCGTGGAAGGTGCGCCCGTGCGGAACTCCGCGCGGCGAGCGGCGCGACGTGTGGAAGGTGCGCACACGCCGAACTCGGAACGCGAGTGAAACCGGCAAATTCTGCTTGTTTTTCGCAGTTTCACTCCGCGACCATCTCCACGCCCAGCAGCGTGAAGTCGTCCGGGTGGCGCACGTGGGAGAGCAGGTCGCGGGCGACGGCGTCGAGGAACTCTGTGCCCGGTGCGGCGCGGTGCCGGGCCGCGGACGCGAGCAAGCGGTCGGTGGCGTCCGGGCCGGGGTCGCCGTCGGGTCGGGTGCCGTCGGTGCCGAGGAGCAGGCGGTCGCCCGGGGCGAGCGTCGCGCTCAGTTGCTCGTAGGGCGTATCGGCCACGCCGAGGAAGCCGCCCGGCACCGCCCACACCGCCGACGGGCCGTTCGCGGCCACGTACACCGCCGGCGGCAAGCCGGCGCGTGCGAGCGTGAGTTCGCCCGTGCGCGCGTTCAACAGCCCCGCGGCCATCGCGACGAGCGGCAGGTCGTCCGCGCCGAGGCCGAGCAACTGCCGGTTCACCCCGGTGAGCACGTCGCGCGGCGGCACGAGCCGGTAGCTCTTTTCGCCGATCTCCTTCATCACCACGGCCTGTTGCGCGAACACGCCGATCAGCCCGCCGGCCGCGGTGCCCGTGCCGACGACATCGCCGAGGAAGAACCCCACATGGTGTTCGTCGAGCCGGCGCACGTCGTGGAAGTCGCCACCGGCGCGGGACATGGGCCGGTAGCACACGTCGAACCGCGCCGCGGCGACTCGTGGTAAGCGCTGAGGGATGAGGTTCTGCCGCACGCGGCGGGCCATCTCCTGTTCGCGCTCGAGCTGTGCGACGGTGCGCCGGAGTTGGTCGCCGAGCAAACGTGACTCGGTGGCGCGCGCGCTGACGCGCCCGGCGGCGGCGCGCGCGCGGGCCATGCTTCGCACTTGGGCGACGAGTGCTTCCGGTGCGGCGGCGCGGGGCAGCACGGCGTCGGCCCCGGCGTCGAGCGCGGCGGGCGCGAGTTCCGAAGGCGCGACCCACAGCACCGGGAGGCACTCGTCGGCCAACTCGGCGCGCCACCGGCGGGTCTGCGCCGCGGCCACTTCGGGGCGCTCGCTCGCGTCGATCACCGCGACCGCGACCGGCACGAAATCGACCGCGGGGGCCGAACCGAGCGCGTGGTCGCTGACCGCGAACCCGGCCGCCGCGAGGTGCCGCCGCAGGTCTTCGGCCCCGGTGCCCGGCGGCGCGCTGAGGAGAACGGTAGCCATGTGGTGTTTGGTGTTTTGTGTTTCGTGTTTGGTGTATTGTGGTCACTATGCCGTGAGCGGGGCGTCCGAGTAAACACGAAACACCAAACACCAAACACCAATCCAATGCCGATTCAGATGGAACTGCGGCGGATCGTCATCAGCGAAGTGGACGACCACCAGTACGTGATACTGAACGAAGTGGGCGGCGAGCGCAGCATGCCCATCGTGGTAGGCATCTTCGAGGCGACGAGCATCGACCGCCGCGTGAAGGGGCTGGAAACGCCCCGCCCGCTCACGCACGATTTGATCGTGTCCGCCATCGAGCAACTCGGCGGCGAAGTGCAAGACATGCTGATTAACGACCTGCACGAGCACACGTTCTTCGCGGTGCTGCGCGTGCGCAAGGACGGCGAGCTAGTGGAAATCGACTGCCGGCCGAGCGACGCGCTCGCGGTGGCGGTCGCGTGTCGCGCCCCGATCTTCGTGAACGAATCGGTGCTGGGCGAGGCGCTCGAAGAGGAGTGAAAGTGAGTTCTGGGCGAGCGGCACGCGTGAGCGTGCCGGTCCTTCGCGCTTCAAAGAACCGGCACGCTTACGCGTGCCGCTCGCCCAGAAAAATCACGCATTCAGAATGCGCACCAATTCTGGGAACACCGGCGGGTTCGCGGCGATGAGGTCCGGGCGGTACGGGTCGAACGCGGTGCCGTCGGTCGCGCACAAGAGCCCGCCGGCTTCGGTGATGAGCGCCGCGCCAGCCATCACGTCCCACGGGTAGTTGTCGTAGGCCCAATAGCCATCGAACCGGCCCGCCGCGACGTACGCCATGCTCAGCGCGGTCGAGCCGTTGCGCCGCAGCGATTGCGCGTGCGCGGTGATCTTCTTCCACGCCTCCAAGTTGCGCATCTGCTTGTCGTAGTTCGCGGGGAACCCGGTGCTGAGCATCGCGGCTTCCACGGTGCTCACGGCGCTCACCCGCATCGGGTTGCCGTTCAGGAACGCGCCCTGCCCGGTGGCCGCGGTGAAGAGTTCGTTCTGCCGCGGGTCGAGGATCACACCCACTACGGCGCGCCCGGCGTGCCACAGCCCGATGGAAACGCAGTACGCGGGTACGTCGTGCGCGTAGTTCGCGGTGCCGTCGAGCGGATCGACCACCCACGCGGGCGGCGCGCCGGCATCGGGCCGCACGTCACCGGGCGATTTGCCCACGGACTCTTCTTCGCCGATGAACAGGTGCGCCGGGAACTTGCCGAGCAGCACATCCTTGATGAGCTTTTGCGAAGCGACGTCGGCTTCGGTGACGAGGTCCGCGCGGCCCTTCTCGCGAATCGAGAACTTCCCGCGCCAGCGCTCAAGTTCCGCGGCCCCAACGCGGGCGGCTTCAACGGCGGTAGCAAGGCACGCGCTCAGTTCGGTATCGTTCATGTGGTCAATTTAGGGGCCGACAAACCAGAAGCAAAACGAACCGCCGAGGGCGGTGAAGACCGTGTCACGCAGTCGGCACGACCATGACAGCCTCACTTGCACTGACGAGTACGCCGCCAAACCGCGCCGCGAGCGTCGCGACAACCGCATCGACGGCTTCTTCTGGACCCACTGCGCCGATGATGCTTTGCGTATGGTACACTTCTTCCTCAACGGATGTTGGATCAGCGCTCCGCAGTTCCCCGGACGCTACTGCAGTGGCGCATCCGAGAATTTGCTTCGACACGAAATCGCCACCACGGACCCAATACCGGCAGGTGAGGCGGCAAGCGCCGACCTGAAACACGTCTTCGTCGTCACTCTGAGACACAAGTGCGGCGGTGGGAAGAACGCGCGCAATTGCAAGGTCCGCCCGAACAACTGGCGTATACAGTGCCCTCGACAAGATAGCCTCCGCGCTCGCACTTCGCGTGCCCGGCCACACTCGGACTACCAACAGCAATCAATTCACCGGCGGTTCCGAGGCCGCCCCCGGTTCAGCCCAAGAACGCGACCAGCCCGCGCACCACCGAAACTAACCCGATGACGCACAGCGCGGCGACGGTGCATCCGAGTGCCGCGACCACGCGCTGGGGCGGGTGAGATTTGCGGGGCGGGGGCGGGGGCAGATCGTCGGTCAAGAACACTTGCACCACACCGCCAACGCTGCTCCCATCGGCAACGACTACTCCGTTGTCGTAAACCACGACACTCGTCTTGGCAGAAAGTGCCGCTTGTGCGAGACGAACCGCCATTCGGAGCAATCCGAGTCGAGAACACGTTCCGGTTACTGTCCGGTCGCCGTCGGCGGGCGCGGGAAGTTCGACAGCCGGCATTTGTCCGCGCCCGATCTGCTCAAGGTCGCTGAGCAATATCGCGGCACGCTCCAAATCGTATTCCGCCATAACGCGACCACTCCCGAACACGGGACCAATTCGCTTGTTCGTCGCACACTCAACCCTACCCGAACGTCGCGCTTCACTCAAGTGTCGCTACCTGTGGCCCGCGTAACCCGAACGCGGGGCGGCCCGCGCGCCGCTTTCGCGCGACGAGCCGCTTCCGTTGGTGCGGGCGCGTTGGTAGCATCCACCGTGTGGGCCGGCCCTCCCGTCATCCCGGCCGCAACGCACGTTCGAGGCTCGACCCATGCGCACCGTACTGGCAATCATCCTCGGGGGCGGGCGCGGCACCCGCCTGTTCCCGCTCACCAAAGCCCGCTCCAAGCCCGCGGTCCCGGTCGCGGGCAAGTACCGGCTCATCGACATCCCGATTTCCAACTGCATCAACAGCAACCTGCACAGCATTTACGTGCTCACGCAGTTCCTCAGCGTCAGCCTGCACCGGCACATCGCGAACACCTACAAGTTCGACATGTTCAGCCCGGGGTTCGTCGAAGTGCTCGCGGCGCAACAGACCAACGAGAGTACCGACTGGTATCAGGGCACCGCGGACGCCGTGCGGCAGAACCTCGCGTACATCGAGCGCGAGAACCCGGACGAAGTGCTGATCCTGTCCGGCGACCAACTGTACCGCATGGACTTCCGGCAGCTCATCGAAACGCACCGCTCGCACCGCGCCGACGTGACCATCGCGGCCATCCCGGTACCGGAGCGCGACACCGCCGGGTTCGGGCTGCTCAGCATGGACACGCACTCGCGCGTCACCGGGTTCGTGGAGAAGCCCAAAACCGCCGACGAGCGCGCGCCGTTTTACACCTCCGCCGACTGGATCGAGCGCCGCGGCATCGCGTGCAACGGCCGGCACTACCTCGCGAACATGGGCACCTACCTGTTCAACACGGAAGTGCTCTACGAACTGCTCACCGCGAAGCCGCTCGCCACCGACTTCGGCAAAGAGGTGTTCCCGCGGAACTACAAGACCAAGCACGTGTGCGCCCACCTGTTCGACGGGTACTGGGAAGACTTGGGCACCATCCGCAGTTACCACGAGTCGAACCTCGCGCTCGCGAGCGACCAACCGCCGTTCGACTTCTTCGTGCCGGAGGGGGTGATCTACACGCGCATGCGGAACCTGCCCGCGAGCCGCATCACCAGCGCGGTGTTGCAGAACAGCGTGGTGTCCGACGGGTGCGTGATCGGCGCGGGCAGCCGCATCGAGCGGTGCATGATCGGCGTGCGCAGCTACATCGGCGCGAACTGCGTGCTGCGCGACACCGTGATGCTCGGCGCGGACAAGTTCGAGACCGACGCGCAGCGCGCCGCGAACCGCGCCGCCGGCCGGCCCAGCCTCAACGTGGGCGACGGCTCGGAGATCGCGAACGCCATTCTGGACAAGGACTGCCGCATCGGGCGCGGGGTCAAACTGCTGAACGCCGCGGGCGTGCAAGAGGCCGACGGCCCCGGCGGCAGTTACCACATCCGCGACGGCATCATCTGCGTGCCCCGCGGCGCGACCATCCCCGACGGCGCGGTGGTTTGAGGTGCGATTTCTCTTGTGGCACAGGCTTTCCAGCCTGTGCCGAGTGAGAATGCGAGATGGCACGGGCCGGAAAGCCCGTGCCACAAGCCAAGGGCGCGACAATCACTTCGCGTGCAGTTTCACCATCGCCTTGCCGAGCGCGTCGCCCACCAAGAAGTACGTTTCCGCGTTGCCGAACTCATGGTGCCCGTGCGTCGGGTTCGGCGACTCCTGCGCGGGGCGCACGAACGCGCGCGTCGGGGCGAACGCTACAGTGCCCTTGAACTCCGCCCGCTCCGCAGCGGCCGCTTGGGCCTTCCGCAGCGCCTCCCACTCCTTCGGGGCGGTCTCCCACGGCCCGGTCAGTTCGCCGATCACCACCGGCAGTTTCGGCGCGTTCCACTCTTTGCGCAGGTCGCGGATGAGGTTCACGAGGTTCGCTTCGTACTCCGGCACCGCGTTCTTCGGGTCCACGCCGTCGTTCCAGCCGTGGTACCAGACGAACCCGGCCAACTCGTACCCCTGCCCCGCGTACTTCGGGAAGTCGGTCTTCAGGTTCTTCAGCGCGTCGGCCACCTCGCCGAGCATCTTGGTGTAATACGGCCCGACCGCGCCCCCGGACGACGGCGGGCGGAAGTCCTTGTAGAGGCTCTTCCCGCCCCACGCGGTCTTGATGAGCAGAACCTGTTCGCCGAAGTGGTCGCCGACGACGTGGCCGAACTGTAGTTCCGGGCCGAAGTGGTGCGTGCCGCCGTACACCGCGAACCCCACGCTCAGCGGCCCCGCGAGCAGCGGCTGCTTCTCGCGCTGGTACCGCACCCACACGTCGTCGCGCACCGTCCAGCCCTTCTCGGCCTTGAGGTGCTTCACGAGCGGGGCTTTCGCCGGGTCGTTCAGCAGCGCCTTCAGCGTGCCCTTGCCGTCGTTGTAGTTCTTGCCGTCGAGGTCCGCGACCGCTTGGCCCTCCATGTTGGATTGCCCCGCGAGCACGAACACCTTGACCGGTTTGGGCGGGTCCGCGGGGTGCGCCGCGAGCGCG